>JAEEGL012877533.1_pt1 | contig 28461 bp, 22 predicted proteins | sample 9134231 | NCBI WGS metagenome assembly JAEEGL01 (sample SAMN16246548, study PRJNA631951) | gut metagenome | biome: gut microbiome; feature: rumen; material: fiber-attached | host: Bos | place: Iran: Karaj | collected 2018-10
CCGTCTGCGTGGCCGATGGTCCGGAACGAAGCGTCCTGGATGATCCCGTCTTTGCGGACATATCCGATTGTCCTGAATCCGGAATCCTGCACCGTGCCGTCAGCCTTGATGTACCCTATGGTCCGGAATGACCTGTCCTGGACAGCTCCGTTATCCTTCAGGTAGCCGATTGTTCTGAAAGAAGAGTCCTGTATCGTCCCGTCCTTCTTGAAATAGCCTGATACTTTGAAAGATGCGTCCTGCACGGTTCCGTCGGACTTCAGATGCGCGATCGTCCTGAATCCCGAGTCAGTAATGCGCTGGGCATATGCACCGGTCCCGATGAGAAGGATACATATGGGTAGAAGTATGTTCAGGAGTCTTTTCATCATAACATTCAAATATACGAATTCTTCATTATTTAGACGAAATTTCTTAGATTTGTATTCGTACTAATCACAACCATATGAGCAAGAAGAATACTCCAACCCCGCATAATGCGGCGAAATACGGCGAAATCGCCAAGACTGTCATAATGGCCGGAGACCCGCTCCGCGTCAAATATATCGCAGAGAATTTCCTCGAAAACCCCGTCCTTTACAACGACATCCGCGGTGCATATGGCTACACCGGTACCTACAAAGGAAAGAAGGTGTCAGTACAGGCGCATGGAATGGGAATCCCTTCAATCGGGATCTATACCTGGGAGCTTTTCAATTTCTACGGTGTAGAGAGGATAATCCGCATTGGAACATGCGGTTCCTACAAGCCTGAAGTCAAGCTCGGAAGCCTTGTAATCGCACAGGGTGCCTGCACCGATTCCAATTATGGATCGGAGAGGGATATCCCCGGAAACTATTCAGCCATAGCGGATTTCAGCCTTCTGCGCAAAGCGGTTGACCAGGCCGAAAAGGCAGGGCTGGAATACGAAGTCGGCAACGTGATGACTTCCGACATCTTCTACAACCAGGGCAAGAACCAGGGCGTGTGGGCGAAGATCGGTGTGCTGGCCGTCGAGATGGAAGCATATGGCCTGTACCTTAATGCCGCAGTCAGCGGCAAAAAAGCGCTTGCGATCCTGAGCGTCAGCGACAACACGATCACCGGCGAACAGCTTCCTCCCGAGCAGCGTGCTACCGGCCTTAACAATATGATCAAGATCGCGCTTGAGATAGCCTGACAATCAGATTACCAGGCTTATCAGGAATATGCCTGCAATCGAGGAGAGGCCCAATATCAGGGTAGCCATGGTGTGTGCCCTGTAACCATCTTCCACCGTGAGACCTCCGAACCGGCTGACCACCCAGAAATAAGAGTCATTGGCGTGAGACACCGTCATGGCTCCTGCTCCGATTGAAAGGACTGCGAGGGAGACTTCCACAGGTGAAACGAGGCCTAAAGCCGGGAGCAGAGGAGATATCAGGCCAGCCGTGGTGGTAATTGCCACGGTTGATGATCCCTGGGCGCTCTTGAAGATCGCGGCTACCAGGAACGGGAAGAGGATCCCCATGGTCCGAAGAGCCGGTGCATGTTCTGTTATGAAATCCATCAGGCCGCTTACCGCGATCACACGTCCGAGGACACTTCCGGCTGCCGTAACGAAGAGTATCGGTCCTACGGTACGCAGTGTTTCGTCTGTGAGGGAATGCATTTCGGAGCGCTTTCCGAAGCGCGCGAACAGCATGAATGAGAGCAATGTACCAATTGACAGCGCAATCATCGGGTTGCCCAGGAATATGCAGAGATTTCCTGCTGCGCCGCTCCAGTGGAGCATCGAGGCAACCGAACTGAGTGCCATCAGAAGGATGGGAACCAGCAGGGGAGAGAATGAAGCGGCCGTGCCCGGTAATCTGCCATATGATGCTTTCATCGCCTCATATGTCTCCACTATGTCCGAAGGATTATCATCCGTGCTCTCGACCTTCTTCCCGATATAATGTGCATATATGTAGCCAGCAACGAGCGGAAACACTGAAACGGCTGTCCCAAGTCCCATCAGGAGGAGAAGGTTCTCGCCGATACCAAGGCTCTGTGCGGCAGCGATAGGGCCAGGTGTAGGAGGAATGAAAACGTGGGAGATATACAGGCCGCAGGCCAGGCAGACGGTCAATGTCGCGCTGCTGGTGGCTGTCCTCTTTGCCAGTGCCTTCCTGATCGGATTCAGTATGACGAAACCGCTGTCACAGAAAACGGGGACGGAAACTACCCAGCCCATCAGTTCCATGGCAAGGCCCGGGCGGCGGTCGCCAACAAGGCGGATCACGAAATCAGCCAAGGTCAATGCGGCTCCGGTTTTCTCCAGGATCTTGCCTATAAGGGCTCCAAGGATAATCACTATGCCGATTGAGGTGAATGTCGCGGAAAAGCCTTCTCCAATTACTTTGGGAACCTGTGTGAGGGGAATGCCGGACAGGAGGGCCAGGAGAAGGGACACTATCATGATGCTCAGGAAGGGATGCACCTTCCATCTGGAAATCATCAGGAGCATCAGCAGTATCGACGCGACGAATGCGATCAGGAGAGGAATGCCTGTCATATGTCTTGTGATTTAGAGTCGGCAGGGGAGCGTAAGGAGTTGATACATAAGGGTCTTGGCAATCCGCTCGTGACCTTTGGCGCTGGGATGGAGCCTGTCGGTCTCGGGATTGGCGAAGTACTGGACGTGCTCTTCAATCATCGGGTTCAGTCCGCAGAGGGCGTTGAGGTCGATTACAGGGACGCTCCAGACATTTGCAGTCTCTTTTATCGCTTCCACATAATCACTTATATAAAGTCCGAGCCTGTTAGGGTAGCACTCCGCCGGCTGGATGTTTTTTTCTCCGAATTTGGCATATGCCCTGTGGACCGGAGTAAGGATAACAATCTGCTTTTCGGGGAACAATTGCTTCAATGTGCTGATAGCTATATTAATCCTTCCTCTCAGGGTGTTCCCGTCCATTGAAGGGCTTCTCTTGACCATCATGATCTCAGCCGGTTCATGTCCCCTGGCTGCGATGACCTTTTCAGTTGTCTTGTCGTACCATTCTCCGAGCGGGATTCCGGCGTTGTAGTCGTTCGTTCCGATGAATATGGTTATCGCGTCGAAATTGTCGCCATGTTCGGCATTAAGATTTTTTGCCTGTTCCGGGATGTTATCCCATTGGCGCCCGTTGACTCCATAGACAAGCGGATGGATCCCAAGCCATTCCTGGAGATAGCCCCAATAGTGGTTGTCCTGGATCCCGGTCCAGTCGTGGTCCCGGGGAATCTCACGCGAGGTGCCGGGTACGACCCTGGAATCGGTAATGGAGTCTCCGAAGAACGCAACCCACGCTCCCTGCCACGGATGGACGAAGGTCTGCTGGGCGAGGAGGACGGAGGGAAGGAGCGCTAATGCAACGAGCAGTAAATATTTCTTGAACATATGATTTCAGATTAAAAAATCGGATTGTAAGGAGCAGCCTTTCCGGCATCGGGAGTCAGTGTGACCTTGACAGTCTGGGTGGCGTTCAGCCCAAGGTCGGTGTTGAAGCATATGATGGTCACTCCGGGATTCGGGGAATCATAGCTGAAGATCGGGATTGCGGGATGGACATCCCAGCGGATATCAGTAGGACAATCGACCTTCATATACATTTTCTTGCCGTCTTTTTCCAAAAGAAGCATATGGTCATTTACCTGTGACACAGATGCTTCTGTGACAAGGGTCCATGTGAGCATCGTGAAGCGGCCGGTCGACTTGACCTGGTCCTCGATTACTGCATCCCGTTTGCCGACAAGGGACACTGCGCGTTTCACCCCGCTGACCTGGTCGTCATATACGCTGGTCAGGTCGATCACCGCCGTTGACTGACCGTCTCCTTCTACAAATCTCTCAATCGTGGCGTGACCTTTTACGAGCTGCAGGGATTTATTGAAAGTCAAGGTGTTATGGGCGAAGTTATTATACCTGAAGACATCCCAGCGCTGTGCATCCTGGGTCCTTCCCCACAGGCCCGACACTCCGGCTACTTCCAGTTTGTTATAATCCTCGATACCCATGTCGATTGCCCACATGACACCGTCGGATTCATAGACGAAGCTCCCGGCATCCATATGTGCATGGCTGCTGGAAGCTTTTCCTCCTTTCACTGCAATATAGGAAGCACCTGGGTCAGTCCAGGAAGAGCGCATGATACATACCGGAGTCTCTCCCTCGGCTTTGTAATTCAAAGCTTTAGGCGTAGAAGGATTTGAGATTGAAGCAGTCGCTCCCCAGATCAGAGTGATGGGAGCAAACAGCTTCCCGGTGCTGGCCTGCCGCTTCAGATTGGTATCGAACTCAGTGTATATGATCGGGTACTCTTTCCCGTTCCTTTCAACCTTCTTGAAATCCCAGTCATACATGGAAGCCTGCCGGTAGAGGATGGAATCGTCCTTGGTCTTGTCATAGAACCAGAACAGGGCAGGCTTGAAAGTGCCTTTACGCACGCAATCCGAGAATGCGAAATTCTGCAGTCCGGGGGATACCATGTTAAGGATGTACTCTCCGGTCTTGAGGAATCCGGGCAGACTGCTCAGGCCGAAGTCGGTCTTGAAAACCTTCTCGAGTTCGCTGATGAACAGCACATTGAAGGTGGTCCCGTATTCCCAGTATCCGGCGCCTTCAGGATATGCCCCGTTCGGAGCATATACGCTCATCGATGGCTGGATTGTCTCGACAGCCCTGTTGACAATCATCCTTGAGAATGCGGGATCATTCTCCCATATGGCCAAAGCGCCATATGACATGCCTGCGTTGCAGACCTGGTTCCAGTTGTTCACCGCTTTGAGGAAGCCGTTGAGCTTGCTGTCGCATGAAAGATCCAGGCCTTTTTCGCGTATTGCCTTGGCTATAATTGCCTTTGACTGAGTGGACAGCACACTGTACAGCCAGTCGTATCCGATGGCAAGGGCCATGGTCATCTCCGATGTGTCAAGGAAGTGCGACGGGTTCCAGTCCGAGAATGTCGCTGCCTTCAGCATCTCTGCTTCCGCCCGTTTCGCATATATCTTGTCCCCGGTCATGCGGTACGCATAGCTCAGGTATAATATGCGCTTGAGATTGTCATGACATATAGGGAGCAGACGGCGGCCGGTAACGATCCTTTCATTGACAGGCTCATCAAGAATAACGTCTGCCGTATTCAGGATGGTCTGGTGGAAACTCGTCCAGAACGGATCTTTTGCGATGTTCTTCTTCAATGCTTTCTCTTCGCCTTTGAGAAGCAGGATGCGGGGATGGTCCGGGATACGGGTCTGCTCAGTAATGTATTCATTCTGTGCATGCAGGGCAACCGCATATGCCAGAATAAACAATGCGATGGAGATGATTTTTTTCATATCGGTTATTATCAGCTGACTAGTGTTTATCTCAATAACAAAGATAAACAATATTCGCTAATAACAGCCGCTGTTTTAAAGTCCTATGGCGCGGAGGAGTTCGGCTGTCGCAGTAGCGAGACCGGAGCGGGCTGCAATGCACTGTTCGGCGGTGTCGTTATAGACCCTTACAGCCATAAGATAGTCGAGAAGGGATGAATCTCCCTGTATGTAAGCCGCGCGACGGCTTTCGAGGATGGATTCAGCATCTTCAAGCATTGAGGAGGAGCATTCCTTTGCGACCCTGTTTGCTGCCTGCCAGGAGACCCATGCCTGTTTCACTTCGGAGATAATCTGCTGCTGTGCAGCTTCATATGCGGATTCTGCCTGCTGGACTGCCTTTTCCGCCGCCACTTTCTCTCCGCGGTTGAATCTCGAGAATTTCAGAGGAAATGCGACTCCCACGGTAAGTCCGTGGAACAGTGGTGCAGGCGCGATTTCATTGCGTACTTCGGTGTTGTAGGAATAGCCTGCATTCAACTCTATCTCGGGTGCGCGTGTGGCATTCACCAAAGCCTGGTTCCGCTTGGACAGGGTTCGTGAAAGTTCTGCGGCCCTCAGGTCCGCACGGTTGTCCAAGGCAATATCCACCAGATCATCCGGAGAGAACGACGGGATGGGAAGCAGTATGTCATTAACGCCCACTTCTTTTATCTGCATGCCTCCGGCATAGAGCGAAAGTGCCTGCAAGGCATTTTCGTAATCTGCCTCGGCTGCGAGATAATCAGCATAAAGGGCACGTGATTCGATGCGGGACTGCTTAGCGTCGATGCGGCTTCCGTCGCCCAATGAGGCACGTGTGCTGTCAGAATCTGCCACCTTGAGCATGCTTTCATATGATGAGCGTTTCACATCTGCCAGAGAGCGGGCTTCCTGCGCAGTTACCCATGCGATCGTGGCGTCTGCCTTGAGGTTGCGGAGCCAGTCGTCTATCGCAGCACGGGTGATTTCTTCCTCACTTTTTGCAACGTTCATCCGCGCCTTTCGTACATTGCCAAGGCTGAATGAATAAGCGATTTCGGTTTCAACCGACTGTCCCATCTGAAGTGACCAGTCCTGGTTGTTTCCGTATGCTATTGAGAGAGTAGGGTCGTTGAATACTGAGGCGGCCGCCGTAAGTGCCTGTGCGATATCTATCTGATACTTTTCGGCAAGATATGCGGCATTCTGCCTCTCCACGGCATTCATATATTCGTGATAGTCCTGGGCTCCGGTCATATGGGTGCTGAGGCACAGGAGGAGCAGGGCGGACGACAGCTTAGAAATCATCTTCATCTTTCGTAACTGTTTTTTGTTCCCGACGGCTTTCCATCTGGTAATAAAGGGTTGGAAGGATATACAAGGTGATAACGGTGGAGAACAGTAGACCGTAAACGATAACTGTGGCCAAAGGCCGCTGGACATCGGAGCCGATTCCTGTCACCATGGAAGCTGGCAGCAGGCCGAGGATGGCGACAGTGGCTGTCATCAGCACGGGACGCAGACGGTGGGATGCTCCTTCGATGACTGCCTGACGCAATTGCATCCCCCGTTGCCTCAGATGGTTGATGTGTGAAATCATGATCACTCCGTTCTGTATCGTCAATCCAAAGAGTGCGATGAATCCGATAGCAGAGGAGACGTTGAAGGTCATTCCACGGACATTGAGTGCCAACAGCCCTCCAAAAAGGGCCAGAGGCAGAAGGACTATGAGCAGACCGGCCTGGCGGAAATCACGGAACGCTCCGTAAAGGAGGATGAACATTATAGCCAGGACGAAAGGAATGATCAGGGCCAGCCTGGTATATGCGCGGCGCTGGTTCTCGAACTGGCCATCCCATTTGAGGGTGTAACTGGTGTGGTCGTATTTCACCTGGTCACGGATCAGTGCATCCGCTTCATTAAGGAAAGTAGTCAGGTCCTTGCCGCGCAGGTTCACACGGACTGTGAGGTGACGCTTGGCCATTTCACGGGAGATGGAACTGGCTCCCAATTTCGTGGTGACTTCAGCGACGGCGGAAAGCGGGATCCGTGAGCCGTCTGCAGCGGTTAAAGTCAATGCGGCTATCTTTTCAGGTGTGTCGCGCACATCTTCCCTGAAGCGGCAGATTACGTCATAGACCCTGTTGCCGATATATACCTGGGAGACAGCACGTCCGCCTATGGCCGTCTCGATGAGTTGTGCGACATCGGCGATGTTTACCCCATAATATGCGATTTTCTCGCGGTCGGTGGTGATCTGGAGCTGAGGCAGGGGAGGTTCCTGATCGATCACTACGTCAGTCGCACCGGAAATACCGGAGATAATCCTCTGGACTTCTTCAGCGATACGGCGGTCTTCAGCCAGGTCTTCGCCATATACTTTCATTGCCAGGTCGCTGTGGGAGCCTGCTATCTGGTCCATCACCATATCGATGATGGGCTGGGAGAAACCGACGCTGTATCCCGGCATCATGGCAATCGTATCGGCCATCTGGGAGACCAGGTCTTCTTTGTCCTTGCCCCTTTTCCACTTTGAATATGGCTTCAGTCCGACGCAAACTTCTATGTGTGAGGAAGTAAATGCTTCTGCTCCTTCGTCATCGCGGCCCACCTGGGTCATTACATATGTTACTTCCTCGAACCCCTTGAGTTTAGTTCTCAGTTCATCTGCCATCGCAGTCGATTTCTCAAGCGAGATACCCGGAGGAGTCTGGACCTGGATCCATATGCCTCCTTCGTCGAGATTGGGGAGGAAGTCCTTCCCGACAGTGATTATCATCACAATCACGGCCGCCAGGACGACTGCGATGCCGGTAAATATCTTCTTCGGAGTGTCGATCAGAGAGTCAGTCTGTTTCCTGTAAGCCGAGTTCATGCGCTCCAGGGTCTTGTTGTAATAGACTTTCTGGGGCCTGCGGTATATGGAGTAGGCGAGGCCGGGTATAAGGAGCAACGCCACCGAAAGAGCACCTGCGAGGGCATATCCCACCGTAAAAGCCATGGGGGTGAAGAGCTTCTTCTCGATGCGTTCGAATGCGAACAATGGCATATATGCCACAATGATGATGAGAGTGGCGAAGAATATGGGCTTTGCTACTTCTATGACACGGGCAAGTGTCTCCTTGCCGTGAAGTGGTTTTGACGGATCTTCCTCCCTGAGTTTCAGGATGGTTTCTGTCATCACTATGGCACCGTCCACCAGGATTCCGAAGTCTATGGCCCCCAGGCTGAGCAGGTTGGCAGGGATGCCGGTCAGGTGCATCAGGATGAAGGCGATCAGGAGGGAGATCGGAATGGTGGCGGCGACGACCAGGGCGCTCTTGAGGCTCCCGAGGAATATCAGGAGGATACCGATGACCAGGAGCATTCCGAAGAACAAGGTGTGTTCAACAGTGCTCAGGGTGGTGTTCACCAGGTTCGTGCGGTCCATGAAAGTACGGATTTCCACCCCCTCCGGCAAGCCTTCCCTGTTGAGTTCATCAACTACCTTGTGCACTTTTGCAAGCACTTCGGATGGATTCTGGTAACGCAGCATCTGGATTATGCCTTCGACACCGTCTCCAAATGAGATCTCGTCATCTATGTAGCCTAGAATGCCCTTCCGTTCCAGATTCCCGTAGCGGAGTTCGCCCAGGTCACGCAGGAATACCGGGATTCCTCCCTCGTTCTTGACGACGATCCCGCCCATATCTTCCAGATCCTGGATCAGGCCTACCCCACGCACGACATAGCTGATCTCGCCGACGCTTATCATACTGCCTCCAGCATTCGCATTGTTGTTTTCGAGAGCCTCCTCAACATCAGAGAGTGACAAGTCATACTCTATCAGGCGCTGTGGATCGATTTCAATCTGGTACTGGGTTGTCAGGCCTCCATAGTTGCTCACCGCGGCCACTCCCTGGATCTGCTGCAGGGCAGGGATCACCGTCCATTTGTTGATATCCGTCAGTTCACGGAGCGAGTGGTTTTTGCTTACCAGTACATACCGATATATCTCACCGGTGGGAGAAGTGAGTGGATTGAGCTCAGGCTCAGCGCCATAGGGAAGTTCCACTCCACCTATGCACTCACTTACCCGCTGCCGTGCCCAGTAATCTTCAGTGCCATCCTGGAAGACCAGGACAATTATGGACAGACCGAAGGCATTTTTGCTTCGCATCATGTCAAGCGACGGGATGCCGTTGAGCGCTCTTTCCAGGGGAATGGTTATCTGCTGCTCAACTTCTTCCGCGGCCAGCCCGGGCACCTGTGTGACGACCTGGACTGTCACGTCGGCGATATCCGGATACGCGTCGATAGACAGTCTCGTCCAGGAGTAGAAGCCGAAAAGCGCCAGGACGACATATATGACGGCGATAAGTCCTCTTCTTTTGAGAACAAATGTAATGAGGCCTTTCATGATACTACTCGCTCAGATAGATGCCGCCGTCAGCAATGATGGTCTCTCCTCCGGAAAGACCTGATATTACGCGTTGAAGGCCCTTATCGAGGCTCTCGACACGCACAGTTACCTTCTTGAAACTATCGGGGGAGTCCTGTACATATACGAACTTTCCTTCCTCTCCCTGGAAGATGGCGGAAGAGGGGACCGCCAGCATGGATTCCGTGCGCCGGTCGAATACTGCGGAAACGAACATGCCGGGTTTCAGCATACGTCCGCTATTGACACATTCGATGACAACCGGAAGAGTACGGGTCTTCTCGTCAAGCAAGTCTCCTACATAGAAGATTTTTCCATTTACCTGGTGCTCCGGGTCAATTTCCACATTCACGCTCTGTCCGGGGAACAGGCCGGAGACCTGAGATGCCTTTACATTCGCAGTAACCCAGACTATGGAGAGGTCTGCAACGGTAACGGGAGCATCGTCTTCTTCTGAGAGATATCCGCCGATAACCAGGTCATTGCGGACTACCCTCCCTGAAATCGGGGATACGACGCGGAGAGGCTGCCCAGCCTGGACCGATGCAGGATCGACATTGAAAAGAGCCAGGCTCCGGCGGGCGATTTCATATGCATTTTCAGCGTTCCGGCTTTCGGCGCTTATTTCCTCCCACTCCCTGTCCGAAAGCATCCCGGACTGGTGAAGGGATTCCTTTCGCTGGCGGTTGATCTGGGCCAGCTCAGATGCGCTCCGGCTCTCGAGGTACTCTTTGACAGCCTCCATGTAATCGGTAGAGTTGACTTCGAAGAGCACCTGACCGCGTCGTACCGGGTCACCCAGCCGCACGAATGACCGTACGACCCGTCCTCCGAAAGGCAGGCCTATCTCGGCGATATTCCCCGACTTTGGGCCGACGGAAGCAGTGGTCCTGAGCTGGAAGTCCACTGACCTGGGCTCAACCTCAAGCAATTTCAGCTTGGTTGAGATAGGGGAACCCGGAGTTATCCGGACGCTGTTTCCGGTGCTCTGGAAACCGGCGGTCGATTCATTATTATCTGATTGGCGGTGGGTATTACACCCGAAAATCGCTGATACGAGCAGCGTCAGAACGATATATTTGTATTTCATGGGGATTATAAACTTGTTTGACGATTGATGCCCGGACTCTCACGAGCCCGGTATTCCGGTCAGACAAGTTCGGGAGGTCCCCGCCTGGAAATAAAATCATATGAACGGATTACGGTCAGCTGGACCGGTTCGGTACATATGGTTTCAATTATCTGGAAATCAGGCTCCAGGTGGAAAGATGGAATCACCTCATCCGTGCAGGAAACCATGTCCGTGACCTGGATCAACTGCAATTCCGCAGGAGTGTGGGGATTCTCGTCAGGGGCGGAACGGTGGGCGGCACTTGAGATGTGTGAGTGGTATATCCAATGGCCGTAAATGACGTGGCCGTGCCAGAACATAGTGGCATTGACATAGCTGAACAGGAAAAAGGCGATGCAAAGCATCGATAATCCGTTCTTGATCCATCCTCTATGTCGTATCCTGTCCATATGGATTACAAAGATAATACAATCTTTTTATTCGTTCCACAGGTCCGGTACTCCACCGTGTCCGCGCGTGTTGCGTGCACGCTCCGAATATGGGGCTTTGTTGCCTGAGTGGACGTCGAAGAGCACTTTCGCGGTCTCCATCATCGCCTCGACCTGTTCCTTGTACGGGCGGTCAGTGACATCGATCAGGCCGCAGTTGTAGTTTTCTCCGTCACCTCGTCCTGTCATATCCTGGTCGCACCATTGGAAATATCCGGTGCCGACAAGGGCCGGATGGGCATATGCATTCTCTGTGTAGTAGCGGTAGGCGACCCCTCTCTGCTGCTGGTCCTCTACCTGCCACAGGGACTGGGCCAGTCCGTGGTCGACTGTGCCGAAATGGTATTCGCCTATGATCATCGGAAGGTCCATTATCTCCATCGCGCGGTCCATCATGGACTTGAGCGGAGCTTCCATATAGCAGTTGAAACTGAACACGTCGAACGAAGTCGCGCAGGCTTTCAGGACATCTTCTCCGACACCGTCAGGATCCCCGAAGCGGATTCCCATGTTCAAGTGGTTCGGATCATATTTTTTCAATATGCGGTTTACATCGTGGAGGAATATGTCGAAACTCCTGATAATGAATGAGCGGCGGCTGGCTTTGGTGTCACCGTTTTTTGCGAGGTAAGCTTTGAGCTCTTTCTGGATCGGACGCTCGGGCCCGTCGAGGATGAGCTGGCAGAGGCGGGCTTCCTCATTGAGCCATGCAGGTTCGTTGGCAACGAAATAACCGACCAGCCACGGGTTGTCGAGGTTGCGCTGGACTGTGGAAGATATGCTCTTCTCGAGGCTCTGGATGTAGTCCGGGCGGTAAACATCGCAAAGTCCCATCAGCTCCCGTTCCATCCCGAGCCCTCCGAGCTGGAGGATGAATGCCTTGCGGTTCATGCTGGAAATTTCTCTGCTTGACCAGTTTGCTATCGTGTTGAGCCCCCATTTGTCCATACGTTTTATGACCATTTCACGGGCCTTCTCGCGGAAATCCTTTCCATAGCGCCGGTATTGGTTCCACATGCCCAGATTCGGGCGGCCGGAGAGGATTTCCAGGACTTCTCCTGACGGGATTTCCTTGTACATGTTCTGGCGTTTGTCATAGTCCCTTACGCCTCCTCCTCCGCCGTAATTGACGCAGTCGATGCCGACTGAGAGGAAAAGATAGCCTTCAGGATCGACAAGCCACCAGCGGCCGTCGATTTTTTCGGTACGGAAGAAACCCGTGGCCTTGACCTGTTTCTGCCTGTAACCGCCGAATTTGGAATAATTATAGGCATCGGTGTTAACTTCTTCGGCTTCTTCTGCCCTCCAGTCGGCCTCCAGGTCAGCCAGGGAGCGGGCTTTGCCCGGCCAGTCGACAAGCATAGACTGCCCGAACTCATCATATGCAGGTGTTTTCTCCATATAGAGGTCACCTGGATCTTCAACGGCCAGTTCGATGTTTCGGATCTCGATTGAGGGCTGGCCTATCGCCCTGCGGATACGTACTCCCACGGAATCGACTCCGTGCATAGGACCTCGCTTGCCACCAAGGTTGATCCAGCCGGTGTAGCGGGCGTGGTTGAAGGTGGCGGCCAGGTCATGGGCCGGATCGGGAAGCTCGGTGAAATATTTCAGCGGAATGGCGAGCCTGTTCCAGGCATTCGGTACGTAGCACATGATACGTAGCTCATTGTAGCCCCAGTCGGTCGTAAAACCGAGCTGGAAGCGCTGGGACGTGCCGATCTTGTACTCGAGTACTACGAAATTGTAGTCGTCCCAGTCGGCGGGCAGATCCGGATTGATGTCCTTCAGGGCGAACTTGGTCCCGGACACCTCCTTGGAGCCGTCGAAGGTGAACCTGGCGCTCTTTTGGGTACATCCGGACAGCAGAAGGAGAATGCAGGATACTGCGAAGATCAGGCGTTTCATGGTACGTATTCTTTTGATTGTGACAAAATCACGGGTAATGACCGAAGGTAAGAATTATGTCTGAATTTGACAATAATTATTAACTTTACGCATATGAAATTACCTTTTATCCTTATATCGCTTTTCTTCCCGCTTTACCTGGGTGCCCAGACGTACCCGGCGAGGATTCCGGATATACGAATCTTTTCCCTATTTCTGCCGACGTCCTTGCCCTCAATCCGAAGCTTACCCAGAATCCGGGGTATTGATTTTTCAGTAAGAATCCGTATATTTGGAAAATTTATTGAATATGAAGACTTTACGTTTTACAATTGTGGCGTTATTCGCTCTTTGTGTGTCCGTCGCATGTTTTGCTGATGGTAGGATAGTTCCTGCAGAACAGCTGCCTGCTGCTGTCAAGACCTTTATCAAGACTCACTTCCCGGAGGCTTCCGTTTTATATGCTGAATTGGATGAGGGGTATGAAGTCCGTCTGAATGATGGCACCGAAATCGACTTCACCAGGAGAGGTGACCTGGATAATGTCGATTGCAAGATGAAACCCGTCCCTGCAGCTCTGGTTCCTCCGGTTGTTTCAAGCTATGTTAAAGCTAACTATCCTGATGCACTTATTGTCAAATATGACAAGGAAAGGTATGGCTGTGAGATTGAACTCAGCAACGGCTTGGAGATGAAGTTCAACAACAAAGGCCAGCTGATTTCTATCGACGACTAAAGCTACCCCAAAAATTGAGACGGAGTGATTCCCGTCTCTTTTTTGAATAAGCGGGTAAAATGATGAGGATAACCGAAACCGAGCATATGTGCGGTTTCGGTTATGTTTTTGCCGTTCATCAGCAGGTTCTTCCCCTGCTCTATAACAAAGGAATGGATGTATCCGATGGCTGTGCCTCCGGTGGCCTTATGGATCAGATCACCCAGATAGCGGGCTGAATATGCCAGTTCTCCCGCCAGGTACTGGACTGAGGGGACTCCGAGATCCATCTGCCTGCCATCCATATAGTATTCGTGAAGAAGGTGATGGAAGCGCTTGAGGATATCCGACGTGGCCTTTTCTTCTTTTGAAAGCTGTCGGAGATAGATCCGGTCGCAGTATTCCAGAATGAGGCGGATGTATCCGAGGATAACTGCCCGGAGGGATGCGGAATCAGCATTTTCCTGAAGTTCATGCCTCAGCTGGGAAAGCAGCTGGGTGATCCGTCCCCATTCCGATGGCTCCATTTTCAGGGTCTCCGTGGCGAAATAGGAGAAGAACCGATAATCTTTCATCTTTGCCTCCAGATCGGTCCCACGGAGCAGCTCAGGAGAAAACAGCAGAGCCCAGCCGCTGATAAAGATTCCTTCACCGTCGTCTTCCTTTCCTCCGATCTGACCTGGCTCGACGGCTATGATGGAACCGTCGGCTGCATCGAACATCTTCATTCCATATGTAAGGTTCTTGGGGAAGTTCCGTTGTATGAATAGTCCATAGACTCCGTAACGGTTCAGGCTGGAGCGGATAGGGGAGACCTCGTCATAATGGATTACACTTACCAGCGGATGAAGTTGGGGAGCATCCAGATAACCGGCATAGACATTGGGGTCTGAGATATGCAGAATGTTCTTCATAACGGATGTAAAGGTAGATAATTCCTGAAAAAACTCAAAATATCTGCGATATTGGTAGATATTCGACAAAAATCGGTAAATTATTCCGAAGCAGACAGTTTATCTTTGCAAAAATGTTGAGAATGAAGCATATCGTAACAATCGCCATTGCATCCTTGATGCTGTCAGGCTGCAACATAAAAACAGAAAATATGAGCACACTTCCCCTTACACAGGAATGGGACAAGACTTTCCCGAAATCCGGACTGGTCAATCACAGTAAGGTTACCTTCCATAACCGCTATGGCATTGAACTGGCCGCGGATATGTATGTTCCGAAGAACTCTGTAGGGAAACTCCCCGCAATAGCCGTTTCCGGCCCCTTTGGCGCGGTTAAAGAGCAATCCTCCGGTCTCTATGCCCAGCATATGGCTGAGAGAGGCTTTGTGACTGTTGCTTTCGACCCCTCTTTTACTGGAGAGTCGGGCGGTGAGCCCCGCAGGATGGCGTCTCCTGATATCAATACTGAGGATTTCCTGGCTGCTGTCGATTTCCTCTCTACATGTGACCTGGTTGATCCTGAGCGGATCGGAATCATAGGCATATGCGGTTTCGGAGGAATGGCAGTCAACGCTGCGGCTCTTGATCCCCGGATCAAGGCAACCGTCGCTTCTACGATGTACGATATGAGCAAAGTGAATGTAGAGGGCTATTTCGCAAGCGAAGACACTCCCGGCCAGAGGATGGAAAAGCGCAAAGCACTGGCCGCCCAAAGGACGAAGGATTATGCCAGCGGAACATATGAACGTGCCGGAGGTGTAATCGATCCTCTCCCTGAGGATGCCCCCTGGTTCGTGAAGGATTATCATGCCTACTATAAGACTCCGCGTGGGTATCATAAGCGCAGCGGCAATTCCAATGATGGCTGGAATGTAATCGGTTGCCAGAGTTTCCTGAATCAGCCTCTTCTGGCTTGGGCGGGGGAGATCGAGAACCCGGTGCTTCTTATTCACGGAGAGAAAGCACACAGCCGTTATTTCAGTGAATATGCCTTCGGCCTGATGACCGGCACCAACAAGGAACTCATGATCATTCCCGGTGCCTCTCATGTCGATCTCTACGATGATGTAGCGGGTGTGATTCCCTATGACAAGATGGAAGAATTCTTCAAAACTAATTTGAAATGAAACTTTTGAATCTCTTTGTGGCTGGATGGGCCGCCCTTGCCTCTGTCACGGCATCCTGCTCGACGGACCCTCTTCCTGCTAAGGATCCCCAGATCAATAATCCTGAGACGGAAACGCCTGCACAGAACGATGATAATGGGCAGAATAGCTCCGAGGATCCCCAGAAACCGGAGACAACCGGCAGCAATACCCTGGTTGTCTGGTACAGCTTTACCGGAAATTCCACTGCCATAGTTCAGGCTTTGCGTTCGCACATCAAGGCAGACGCTCTCGAGGTGAAACCGGCTGTCGAAGGTCTTGATTATGCTGCAAACAATTATGCTATAGGTAGTTCATTGATCGCTGCTATCCGGAATAATCCTACATCCGCCTCATCTTATCCTGCCATCAAAGATGTGGAAGTGTCATTCGACGACTATGGGACGATAATCATAGTTACTCCGCTATGGTGGAGCCAGATGGCAGCACCCATGCAGAGTTTCCTCTTCAAGTATGGCGGGAAGATGGCCGGCAGGACCATTGGCCTGATAGTTACCAGTGCCAGCAGCGGGATTTCCGGAGTGGAACAGGATGCGAAACGGCTTGTACCTGATGGCAAGTTCGTCTCCGAGAGCCTTTGGATCCGCTCTTCGCAGGTCAGCAATGCAAAGGAACTGACATCCGCATGGTATGACAAAATGTTTAAGACAAATAACGGAGGAACATTGATGAAAGTGAAAATCACTGCCGGTGGTAAATCCTTTACCGCAACTATCGAAGATTCCGAAACCGGGAATGCCTTTATGGGAAAACTGCCGATGACTCTTGAGATGTCCGAGCTGAACGGCAACGAGAAGTACTGCTATGGCGTTTCTCTTCCAAATAATGATAAGCGCTATGACAGCATTGAGGCCGGTGACCTTATGCTCTACAGCGGTAACTGCATTGTCTTGTTCTATGGTTCCGCAGGAGGTTACAACTATACGCGGATAGGAAAGATTCCAGATGTGACCGGACTTTCAAATGCAGTCGGCAGCGGGAGTGTAACTGTCAAATTCGAGAAACAATGAAAAGGCTAATATATATCGTATTTTTCCTGCTTTCATATGTGACAATAAACGCAAATGATATGGATGGTATATTGACACCCCGTCGGCAGGGACTTGCCGTCATTGCATCCCTGGAAGCAAAGGGAGACATTTCAGGCTTGGAAACGGCCATCGCCTGGGCACTTGACAACGGACTTACCGTCAGCGAGGCTAAAGAGGCCTTGTCTCAATTATATGCATATACCGGATTTCCCCGTTCGCTGAATGCGCTTGGGGCTTTGCAGCGGGTTTTGGAGCAGCGTAAGGCATCCGGAATCAAAGACGATCCCGGCAAAGATGCCGATCCGCTTCCAAAGGGTTACGATGCCCTAAAGCAGGGGACAGAGGTCCAGACGCGCCTCACGGGAGTCCCCTTCAATTATGGCTTCGTCCCGGCAACGGATTATTATCTGAAGGCACATCTTTTCGGAGACATTTTCGCCCGGAATAACCTTTCATATGCTGACAGGGAGATAGTTACTGTAAGTGCGATATCGTCTCTGCCGGGTTGTGAACCGCAGCTCGTAGCACATGTTTCCGGTGCACGCAATATGGGCGTTACCGATGAAGAACTCAGGGCACTTCCGGCCTTTCTGGAAGAGAGGGTTGGCACAGAAGAAGCCGAGAGGCTTCGTGGCGCTCTCTCGGCTGTCCTGGGTGGGAACTACAGTCCTGTACAGACGGTGGATTTCAACATATGGCCGAAGGGTGAACCTAACTCTGCATATGCTCAGTACTTCACGGGAAACAGCTATCTGGCTCCGATGGAAGGTGGTGTTGCGAACGTCACATTCGAGCCGGGATGCCGTAACAACTGGCACATCCATCACAAACAGGTGCAGGTGCTGATCTGTGTCTCAGGCCGCGGATGGTATCAGGAGTGGGGGAAGGAGGCTGTGCCGATGACTCCCGGTACGATAATCGCCATCCCCGCCGAGGTCAAGCACTGGCACGGTGCTGCTAAAGACTCCTGGTTCCAGCACCTGACCTATCATAAGGATGTGAAGGAAGGGGCATCTAACGAATGGCTGGAGCCGGTGACTGACGATATCTATCTTGGCTTGTAGCCAGGAGGACTACCATCCTCCTGGCCAGCCGCCTCCAGGCCCTCCGTTCCCACCGGTGTAATTGGAGAGTGTAACCGCGGAACCACCTGATATCCCGTCTGTTGCCCAGACTCCGTTGCACTTTGCCGCGCCACTTGTGGTTACGCTCTTATATCCGCTTGACAGCGACGGGGCTGAAACAATGAAGTTGGAGATGTTGGATGGGACCTTGAAGGCTGCGATGAAGGATTTGCCGTCATGGAGGGCATTCCAGGCGCCTGCAGTCCCGTTCATGCTATACACGCTCTGTGAGGCTGAGTAACCTCTTTCCAAGCCGCCGTAAGCCACCAGGGTAACTCCTTTATTGATGTAAAGTTTCTTGCCTCCTTCTGTGTTGGCGTCTATGGCTACTTCGGGATTTCCCCTGGTGCAGACAGCCATTACATAGCCGCCGTTGAGAATGGTGTTGCCGTTCGAGTCCATGGCGTCGTTTCCGGCAGAGGATGCATATACGAATCCGCTGTTCACGGTCAGGTCTCCCTGGCAGTTGATCGCGTCATCGCTGGTAGAGGAGACATATGTCTCGCCGCCTTCAAAAGTCAGGTCGCCTTTGACCTCCAGGCCTTCACCTCCGGTGCTGTTGACTGTGATGGTCCCTCCGCTTATGATGAGTTTACCTGCATTCCCGGTTACCCTAGCATTGTTTCCGCTGCCGCTTTTTGTCACCCAGCCGATCTTGATGCCTTTGGCGGACACATCGTTCACTTCGCGGCCGGTCGTCGTCACTGTCAGGGTGCCGCCGGATATGTAACTGTCGGAAAGGGTGTGGTTCTCCGTGTCGAAGTCATAGCTTCCGGCATTGATTCCCTTTCCTCCGTCTCCTGAATTCTTTATGGTGAGGGAACCGCCCGTCATGGCGAAATAGTTATCAGCCTTGATGCCGGCCGTGCCGGAATACTCGGCGTCTTCTTCGTCATATGCTACGCCGCCTGACACTGTAATCATATGCGTGCCGTTTTCCACCAGGACATAGTCGTCGGTGGTGATGCCTTTTTTCAGGGCCGCTGCAGTGGAAACTACGATGGAGCCGCCGGAGAGCTGGACATAGTCTTTGCCCTTTATTCCGTGTCCGGCGCTGCTGCCTGCACTGACTTTGATTGTCGGGCTGTTCATCAGGCGTATGTAGTCGTCTGAGGCGATAGCGGATTTTTCCTGCTTGTTGAGGGCATTGACTGTGAGCAGTCCGCTCCCGCTGAAAATCAGCTGCGCTTCGCTGAAAAGGACTGCTTTGAGGTCTTCTTCCCCCTCCTGGGCATATGCTGCCGATGCGCTGTCAGAGAGCGTATTGTCACCATAGACCGCGATAAACGTGCGTTTCTTGTTCTGGTTGTTGAGGGCAGCTCCGTCCGGGTTGGTGATTTTGGCTCCATTCAGGACAATTGCCTGTTTCTTCGCCCCATATACCTTGAAAAAGCCATTTTCAGTTGTGCCGGAAAGTTCATACACAAGCACTTCGCCGCCTGTGTTGTTCACGGTTACTTTGTTGCCGTCAACAGTTACATATCCATAACTGTCGCCCTTCACTACCGCGTCACCGGTTTCCGAGAAGGTGATGGTAATCCTCCCTTTGAAAGTTGTGGTGGATATGTCGTCTTCGGACGAAGGATCCCCTGAGGATGCGAAGGTGAGCGAACCGTCGTATGCTTCGCTGCTTGAAGCGCTGAGGACGGTCAGGACATATGAATCGCTTGATGCAGAATATGTCTCATTCGCGGCCGAAGATGCCTTTATGAGTGTAGATCCTGCCGCAACGAGGGTAATGGCACCGTTTTTATCAATGGTGGCTACTTCTGGCTGCGAAGATTCATATGCGACACTTACGTTGTACGGATTTGTAAGCGCGGGGAATGTGTTAGTGGAGCCGATGGTCGCCTCGAAGGAATCGGCGCTCCACGACAGACCGGGGTCTTTAAGATTGACTGCGCCCTGCTGTCCGCCGGGCATGTCACCGGGGCCTTCCATTCCATATGGAAGGATGTCCTGCTCGCAGCTTGTTGCGGCGAGCGCTAATGATACCAGGAAAATAACGATCTTCTTCATGTCTCTCTAGGTTTTAGTTGATGCCTGGGCAGCGGTTCCAACAATTAAACCAGAAGGAACAATGTAAGAAGGATATTCAGCGAACGCCGCAAGTTACTCAGCGAATGTCCCTGGACTATTTTTCTATGTCGGTATTCTTATTTGGCGCTTTTTTGTTATTTTTGGGGCATGATACTCAAAAGCATTCTCCTAATTCTTTTCTTTGCCGTAATGATCGGTGTCGGCATATATTGCCGCAAGACCGCATCTGACGTTCAGGGTTTCGTCCTCGGTGGCCGCAATGTCGGCTCCTGGCTTACGGCTTTCGCATTCGGAACATCTTATTTTTCGGCAGTCATCTTTGTCGGATACGCCGGACAGTTCGGCTGGAAGTATGGTCTTGCAGCTACCTGGATCGGAATCGGCAACGCCCTCATAGGCTCGCTGCTGGCCTGGAGGATCCTGGGCCGACGGACACGCCTTATGACGCAGCATCTTGAGAGCGCCACAATGCCCGATTTCTTCGGGAAACGTTTCTTCAGCGATGCACTCAAGGTGGCTGCGTCCGTAATCGTGTTCGTTTTCCTCATCCCTTACACTGCGTCTCTCTATAACGGCTTGTCACGTCTTTTCAGCATGGCCTTCAACGTGGACTATGTTTGGTGCGTGCTTGGAATGGCCATTCTTACAGGTATATATGTGCTTGTAGGCGGATATATGGCTACTGCCGTGAATGACTTCATCCAGGGACTTATAATGCTCGTTGGCATATGTGCGGTAATCGCCTCCGTCCTCAGCGGTAACGGTGGTTTCAGCGCGGCGGTGGAGAGCCTTTCGCATATCCCGTCAGAGTCTGCGCCCGGCCTGAACGGAGCGTTCGTCTCGTTCCTGGGGCCTCAGCCCATATATCTGCTGGGGGTCGTACTTCTGACTTCCCTGGGTACCTGGGGCCTGCCTCAGATGGTAGGCAAGTTCTACGCAATCCGCAATGAGGCGGCCATCCGTAAGGGAACGTTCATTTCAACCTTCTTCGCCATCATAGTGGCTGGAGGCTGCTATTTCCTGGGTGGCTTCGGACGGCTTTACGGTCAGAGCATCGAATATACGGCAGCCGGCACTCCTGTCTATGACAGTATAGTCCCGTCGATGCTGGCCTCTCTTCCGGACCTGATGATAGGTGTAGTGATCATCCTGGTGCTCTCGGCTTCCATGTCGACCCTTTCCTCGCTTGTGCTTACATCAGGGTCCACTCTGACACTTGACATCATCGACCCGGCACTTGCCAAAGCCCGGAAAGGCACACATATGAATGACCGCAGCCAGCTTCTCTGCATCCGCATGCTGGTGCTCTTCTTCATTATCGTCTCTTCGGTGCTTGCCATCATACAGGCGAAGAGCTCCGTGACGTTCATCGCCCAGCTCATGGGTATTTCCTGGGGCGCTCTTGCAGGCGCTTTCCTGGCTCCGTTCCTTTACGGCCTGTACTGGAAGCGTACTTCTCCTGCATCTGTCTGGGCTTCCTTCATCACTGGAGTTGGCGTAATGTGCTGCTGCATGTATTGCACTTTTACAGGCAAGACTTTCATCAGCCCGTATTTCACCTCTCCGATCAATGCCGGAGTGATGGCGATGCTGCTTGGACTGGTCGTAGTGCCTGTGGTGAGCTTAATCACCAAGGTTAACAGGAAAGAGGAAGTTGACGGAATGTTCGGCTGCTATGACAACACCGTTACAGTCCGTGCTACGGATGCTCTTACTGAAGAGGCGGAATAGCCAGCTAGAAAACGAAAACGTAACCTACTCCCAAAAGGTGACAGGCGGCCGTCTGGCCGCCTTTGTCGAATAGGTGGTACATGTAGAAGAGGTCCAGGGAATGTCCTTTTCCCAGGCTGATTTCCGTACCGGCATAGTGCAGGGAGCGTACCCATTTATTGGTGTCGAAACTGCTGAAGTATTCGTACATCAGATAGGGAGTGAATATGCTGTTCGGGCCCCTGTATTGCCCGCGGAGCCTTGTCCTGAGTGTGTTTGTGCATGATTCTGCGTCAGGATTGTAGGCCAGTTCGTATTTTTCCCTGAGGGCGATGGCCAGGCCGTCGCGTTTGAGGGTCTCGGTAAAGCAGAGTACGGCCTTATGCTGGACCATGTCTCCGGCTGCAGGAATCTGCCAGTATTCATAGCTCAGGTCTGCCTTGAGCCATTTGTTGAAATTGTATCCGCCGCCGGCCATGGCGAACCAGCACTCGGTGCTGCCGACGTCGTCATATGAACGATGCTCGATACGGGCCATTGCGTATGGCGCGCCGAAGGATTTGACAATCTGGATGCTGCTCCATGTTCCGAAATCGGAAGATGTCTGTGCTGAGGCCTGTGCTGCGAAAAGCGCGAGGGCGGACAGGATAGTGACAAATATTTTTTTCATAGTCAGGTATAATACGACGACAAAGGTACAAATAGCGGTGAATAAAAAAAACAGATGTTATTTGAAGAATCGTTGAAGATTGATAATTTTGTGTTTGACGAGCACCTTGCTTTGGTAAACCGTCATAATGATTGAAAGCAAAGGGTTAAAGAAGTCATTATCTGGCGATAAACACAGATGGAGATCCTCAGGGCGACAAAGACAGCACAGCAGGCTGCGGCCTATTATGTCCGCATCCAGGCGATGGCCCGCAAGCACAGGATTCCGCTTGACGCGGAGTTCGATGCACATGATACTCCCCAGACCAAGTATATAGTCGTGATGGATGACTTCCTGCCGGTCGCCACCTGCCGGTTATACGGATTGGACCGGCAGCATGTCATGCTTGGAAGGATCGTTGTCCTTCCTGAATACCGCCACAGAGGATTGGGGACGCTGGTAGTAAAGGAGGCCGAAGCCTGGGCACTTGAACTCGGATTTACGACAGCAGTCCTTGAGAGCCGCGACAATAAGATCCCTTTCTATGAGCATATGGGATATGTGGCGGACATGAGTACTCCGATAGTCGGAGATACTTTTACCTGCTATCGGATGGAGAAGGTACTTTAATATTAACAGGATGAAAACCAAGAGTTTCTTGTCGGTCGCCATGCTATTGGCGCTTTTTTTCCCCATGAATGCCTACGCACAGGCTTCTTTCGGGAAGAGTTCCTTGTTCAATGATGGCTGGACTTTCGTCCGGGACGATGTCGAAGGCGCGGAAGCTCCGGCCTTCAACGATTCCAGATGGATGCCTGTCCGCCTTCCGCACGACTGGTCGGTGAAGGGGACTCTTTCGCCTGACAATGCTTCCTGCACAGGTTATCTTCCCGCCGGAATCGGCTGGTACCGGAAGCATTTCAGCGCCAGTGACTTTCCTCTGGAGAAGACGTTCATATACTTCGAGGGTGTTTATAACCGTTCCTCCGTCTATCTGAACGGACATCTCCTCGGAGAGCGCCCGAGCGGCTATGCATCTTTCATATATGACATGACTCCCTATCTGAACCGGTCGGGGGACAATGTGCTTGCTGTCCGTGTTGATCACAGCCGGAAAGCGGATTCGCGTTTTTACACCGGATCCGGTATCTACAGGAACGTATGGCTTATCTCTTCCGGTGAGACTCATTTCGCCCTTTGGGGAGTTGGCTATGCTACTGTGAGCCTGACCCCGCAGCAGGCAGTGGTGAGGGTTGACACTCAGGTGGAAGGACCTATCCCTGCTTCGGCGAAACTCGTCCTCACTTTGAAAGATGATGCTGGAAATGTGGTCGCCAAATCGGTTACTAAGGCTGCCGTAAAGCAGAATGTTGACCTGAAGGTCAAGGCTCCCCATCGCTGGGACATGGACGATCCGTACATGTACACACTCGAGGCTGCCCTGATTTCCGGTAAAAATGAATTGGACCGTGCAGAAGTGAAAGCCGGTATCCGCACACTTGCCTTTGATCCCAATACCGGATTTGCACTCAATGGCGTCAACAGAAAGGTTAAGGGAGTATGCCTGCATCATGATGCCGGTGTCCTTGGAGCTGTAGTCCCGGAAGAAGTCTGGGAAAGGAGGCTGTTGAATCTCAAGGCAATCGGAACCAATGCCATCAGGACAGCCCATAACCCTCAGACACCTGTTTTATACGACTTGTGCGACAAGCTTGGGCTGCTGGTTATGGACGAGGCATTCGACGAGTGGGAATACAATAAGAAGAAATGGGTGGAAGGCTGGAATATAGGTACTCCGGCGATGGAAGGTACGGCAGATTTCTTCAATGAGTGGGGCGAGCGCGACGTCACCGACATGGTGCGCCGTGACCGGAACCACCCCTCAATCTTCCTCTGGAGTATCGGCAATGAGGTGGATTATCCCAATGATCCGTATTCCCATCCTATCCTGGACGGAGGCAATTTCGAGTTCAACCAGCCGATGTCAGGCGGTTATAAGCCCGATGCTCCAGATGCGATGCGTATCGGTGTGATTGCTAAGCGGCTGGCTGCCTGTGTGCGTGCTGCGGATCCTTCACGTCCAGTTACAGGTGCCCTTGCCGGAGTGGCGATGTCCAACCAGACCGCATATCCGGAGGCCGTAGATGTAGTCGGCTACAATTACAGCGAGAACCGATATGAAAAGGATCACGCGACCTACCCCGACAGGATTATATACGGCTCAGAGAACAGTTCAAGCTATGACGCATGGAAGGCCGCACGTGACAATGAATTCATATTCGGCCAATTCATATGGACTGGCATCGATTATATCGGTGAATCCCGCGCCTGGCCGTCACGTGGCTTTTACAGCGGTCTGCTGGATCTTGCCGGGAATATCAAGCCGCGCGGCAGGATGCGTGCTGCTATGTGGTGCGAGGATCCCGTATGCTATATCGGCACTTATCCCAAGCCGCAGCCTCGTCCTGACCGCCGCAGGCCGATGGGGGACAGCAGCGATGCCTGGGACACCTGGAACTATGAGGAAGGGCAGATTATCCGCGTGGTCTGCTACACTAACGCTGCGCAGGCGCGACTGCTCCTCGATGGCAGGGAAGTAGGAGCGATGACTCCGTTCAATGACGCCACCGGTATCATCGGCTGGGATGTTCCCTACAAGGCGGGTGTCTTGAAAGCTGAAGGTTATGATGCTTCCGGCAAGAAAGTGTCTGAATATGAAATCCGTACGGCCTTGCGCCCCGCTTCTCTGAGGGCGATGGCGGACAGGAACGAACTTGCTGCCGGCGGCCTTGTGCATGTGGCCGTGGAGGTGCTTGATGACAACGGAAATTTCGTTCCGTTAGGCGACAACGAAATTACCTGTACGGTGGAAGGACCTGCCCGCTTGCTGGGCATGGAGTCGGCCAATAACACTGACATGGGCAATTGGAACGACAATGTCCAGAGAGCCTATCGTGGCCGCCTGTTGGCATATGTCATGACCGGCGCTGAACCCGGGACGATCAAGGTTCGTTTCACATCTCCGTACATTAAAGGCACGGAGGTGGAGATCGTGACGCGGCCGGAATAATAATTGCAGGGTATATAAGCAATGAGGATTCTGACGCTATTTCTTGCTCTGTTTCTGACATTGCTGCCAGAATCTTTTCCTGTATTTAACTCTTCACAAGTTCAGGACATATGCTGGGAGGACACGGATGATATTGAGGAAGAAGCAGTTATCAGGACTTTCAGGGTCGAACAATGTCAAGTTAAGGAATCTTCGGAATCCGTTCCCCAGGGAATTTACGTCTGTCGTATCGACATCGTAGAGCACCATCCTGTCATTTTTTGTCATGAAAGGCAGTGGCTTGCCTACTGCAGGCTTCGGCTGTAGACTTGTTTTCTTCTCGGAGAAGGAATCAAGTCTTACTTTCAAAACAAAATAGATGGATTTAACAGCAATTATTACTTCTTTGCTGACTCTGCTTGCAGGAATCGGCGTGTTCCTCATAGCGTGTCAGATGATGAGTTCGAATCTGGAGGCTGCGAGCTCTGAAAAACTTAAAAAACTCTTTTCTAAAGCCTCTGGCAATAAACTCCTTGGTGTGGGTATCGGTGCATTGGGCACGGCCGCCATACAGAGTTCAGGTGCTACGACCGTCATGACCATCGGCTTTGTCAATGCCGGGATCATCTCGCTTGCACAAGCAGCTACGATTATTTACGGTGCCAATATCGGTACAACAGTGACAGCGCAAATCGTGGCGCTCGGTATGTTCGGAGGCAATTCAGTCTCCACAAGTGTAATCTTTTCAGCCTTTGCAGGTCTAGGTGCGTTCCTGAGCCTGTTTTCTAAGAGAAGCAGTTCCAAGACGCTCGGAGGAATCCTGGCAGGATTCGGTTTACTCTTCGTCGGTCTTGAACTTATGAGCGGATCCATGGAATCCTTCGCAGCCCTGGATGGTGTAAAGACATTCCTTGCCGGTATCAGTAATCCATTGCTGCTGGTACTGTTAGGCGCTATTTTTACAGCCATAATACAGAGTTCCTCTGTAATGACATCCATTGCACTCGCCATGGTGGTGACAGGACTCATCGGTATCGATCAGGGAATCTTCCTTACTATGGGTTCCAATATCGGTTCCTGCGTGGTGGCAATCATTGCCGGAGTCACAAGCGGTACTAATGCCAAAAGGACGGCACTCATCCACTTGCTGTTCAATTGTTCCGGAGTAGTCCTGTTCATGCTTGCCGCCTGGGGCCTCGGGGTATTTGACATATCGTATGGAAGCCTGTTCGAAAAGATGTTCCCCTCTGCACCCCAGATGCAGCTGGCCATGTTCCATACATTCTTCAATTCTGTGACAGTGCTCCTTATGCTCCCGTTGACCGGGGCATTGGTCTCTTTGGTGAAAAAGATGATTCCAGAGAGACGTACGTCAAAAGATTCGGAATTCACCTTGCATTACGTGAACGAGAACATGCTTCGCACTCCGCCTGTGGCAGTGGGACAGGTCAAGCGTGAAATCATCCATATGGCAGAAATTGCCCTTCAGAATGTTGACCGCAGTCTGGATATGGCTGTAAAACTTGACTTCTCGGGGAAATCTGCTTTCGAGCGTGATGAGCGGCAGATTAATTTCATCAACAATGAACTCATCGCATTCGTCGTCCGCCTTAGTGGTGAGCGAGGCCTTGGTGAAAAAGACCGGACATATCTTTCGGGAACATACAGGAGCATCCGTGACCTGGAAAGGATTGGAGACTATGCAGAGAACATCGTCGAATATGCAACGGTCCTGTCGGATTCATCGCAGCAGTTCTCAGACGATGCAAAATACGAAATCAGCCAGCTTTCTGCTCTTTTGCACCAGTTATATGACCGCGTTATAGAAGCTTATCAGAATGAGGATCTGGTTGCCTTGGAAAAAGCGAATATCATCGAGGAGGAAATAGATGATTACACACGACGTATGGAAGAAGGACATATTACCCGCATGGAGAAAGGCATATGCACACCTTCAGTCGGAGCGCAATACCTCGAACTCTCATCCAATGCCGAGCGTATCGCTGACCATATGATAAATCTCGCAAAAACTATCAGATCGCTTAAAAATCAGTAACATATTATCTTTGTAGAAACTATCTGATATATGGCACGTATCTATGTGGCGTCCAGCTGGCGCAATGCTTATTTCCCTGAGGTCGTGAGGCGGCTGCGGGAGTATGGTCATGAGGTGTATGATTTCCGGAACCCTCCGCAGGGCGGTCACGGTTTCCGCTGGACGGATGTCGACCCGGATTGCGCAGAATGGTCGTTTGAGCAGTATTCACAAGGCTTGACCCATCCTGCGGCTGAGAGGCAGTTTGCCAATGATGTCGAGGCGCTGGATTGGGCGGATACCTGTGTCCTGGTCCTTCCATGCGGGCGCAGCGCACATACTGAGGCCGGCTGGTGCAAGGGCCGGGGAATGAAGACAATAGTCTATATTCCGAAGATGGAGGAACCGGAACTGATGTATAAACTGTTCGATGCCGTGACCGATAGCATCGAGGGCATTCAGGAAGCGATTCTAAAGTAAAGCGGATACAGTCTATCTGGTGTCTGCAGATTAGAAGTCCCGGGCAATGCGTCCGATCTGGTGCTCATATACGCCGGTACCGAGAATGAAGGATCCATATGCGGCGAATGTACTGATTTCACGCGGCTGTGCAATGTATTCTTCATAGCTGCGCATGACACCTATGCTGCTGCAGTCAGTCAGATTAACGAAACCGTCGGAGTTGACCACCGCCTTGCTGAGCAGTCCGGCATATGCCCGGTCAACGACGTCGGCATACTTATCCGCCGGGATGTAGCCTTTCTGGATAGCACTCAGGATCAGGTAGAGAAACATTCCCGTCC
>JAEEGL014350454.1_pt1 | contig 28458 bp, 32 predicted proteins | sample 9134231 | NCBI WGS metagenome assembly JAEEGL01 (sample SAMN16246548, study PRJNA631951) | gut metagenome | biome: gut microbiome; feature: rumen; material: fiber-attached | host: Bos | place: Iran: Karaj | collected 2018-10
CCTGAAAGGTCTCGAACTGGTGAGCATCACTCCTCCACTCTCTCAATCAGCTGCTTGAGCTAAGTGAAACTGATTCCGGTCTTCACAATCTTCATTCCATCAGGGAACTTGATGCTGCTGGAGATCTTCTTGCTGATGTTGGCCACCTTGTCCGTCGGATACTTGAAAGGATGTCTGACAGGATCATGCACCTGACTCTCTTCGCTCACTCTCTCCGCTTCAGTCTGGATCTCTGCATCTTCCGTCGGATCACCTGTCACTGTCACGGGATATACCCTCTTATGCGTCTTGCGGTACCATTTGTCGAAAGTAGGATAGTCTACTCCGTGCTTTGTGCAGAATTCCTCTATCGAGATATTCTTCGGAAGGCCCTCAGCCTGGTACAAAAACCAAAGGCTCTCAAAATCTTTTGAACTGTATACCATTTGTCTCATTCTTAAAACGAGGCCAAAGGTATCATTTTCCCACTTCATACACAAGACGTCAAAATTGACAGTTTACGATCCTTGACGCTCCCCATCTTTTCAATTTCCAAAGACCCTCATACACCTTTTGGCCACCTTTAAACCGTCCTAACACATACGACACAGCCAGCTTGCAGCCCACGCCATAGCACTTCAGCTGCCACGCCTTCCGCCAATACAGCGGAAACGTCTCTCTGAATGCTGGCATACAGAATACAAGGCGAGAGTAGTGCTTTGCAAAAAGCATACAATAGTATAGACATTCCTCCTTTTCATCTCTGGGCGTTAGGTGAGTGATGATGTCATTGAAAATAAAGTATCGATGAAACGCCTCCGTTTTTTTTTCTGTCCCCGTCATGATAGAGCCCGGTCTTTTTCTATGAAGGTAAGTAATGTCTGAAACAAACCTTACACTCCGTATATATTTCAATGCATAAAACATCCAGAGATTGTCCTCATAGAGAACCCCCTCTTTAAACAAAACATGATGATCTAAGAGGAACGATCTTTTGATCAGTTTGTTCCATGCATTTACTGGAATCAGTTGTTTCTGGTAGTACCACGCTCTAACCTCCTCGTTCGATGTCAGATAACTTTTCGGATACACCTTCGAATAAGGATTCCTTTCTGTGTGACCTCTTCCATCATCCATCATCCATCTTCCATCTATCGGCCCATTCCCCTGCACCATCTCAATCTCAGGATCCTGCAACGCGACCTCCATCAGCTTCTCAATGCAATCTTCTGTGATTTCATCATCACTGTCTAAGTAATAGATATAGACACCTTTAGCTGCTTCCGTACCAGTATTCCTTGCCGCCGACAACCCCCTATTATACTCATGGTGCAATATCTGAAATATTATAGGCCCTTGATAAGCAGCTATCATCCGCTCCGATATATCAATGCTCTCATCCGTCCCACAGTCATCCACGATGACACACTCCATCTCCCCCTTATACGTCTGCCTCATCACACTCTTCAGACAGTCCTCAATATAAGGCGCAACGTTATAAACAGGTATAATAATCGATACCGTCATGTTTAACTTTCCGCTATTTCTGCCATTTCAGCGGGACTAAAAAATAGCACAGCCACAGCTTTTGCGACAACGCCCCAGCCTTTATAAATCTAACATTTTGAGTCATCTTGCATCATACTCTACACCACTCTATTCTCACTCTTCCACGAAACACTCAACTGCTTATTCATCTTCTCCAAATAAGAGTAAGGACTTCCGTTCACTTCCATCCTCTTCCTGACATAAGGTATAGTCGTTATCGCCAACCCTATACATTCACTGACCCCAATAGCGATATTAGTCTTCAAATCAGATCCGAATCCAAGTACTGCAGGTATAAGACCTGTAAACACGCAAGTACCCAGACCTGTCCTCCAGTTTATACCAGCATCCTTCAGTGTAACCTTGACTCCATCCATGGCAGGCTTAACTTGTCCCATATAGATATTCCATATCTCATGCTCAATATTTTTAGCGCCCATCCCTTCTACATCAAAAGCCGTCAGTTTATCCATCTTATCCCTAAACAGCGCCAGTTCGTGCCGCCTATCCTTTTTATATTTTACGATCGTTTCTATAGTGGTAGAAGGGTCTATCTTGATATCATTCATAATAACCTGATACATCATACCTCTCTTCATCCTCTGTTCACGAGACCTTTGCCCTGCAGGGGTCAATCCGTCTTTAAGTATCCTATTCGAAAAGTTATTCTGATTCACTCTGTCCGTAAGAAGAGCCAACTTTTTATTCTGGCAGATCCTATTGGCCAGCAAAGTCATATAAAATCCCATAAACCCTCAGCTCGCCCATACATATCTGTCTTCAATGCCACGTATACCCAGCCTCTCTCGTAATATCATTGGCAGTTTCTGTACATGAATATAAAAATCCTCATACCTCTCATGAAGTCTGTGTTCTATGTATTCTCTTTCCACTTCAACATCATCATACTGACACCTTCTATTTGTAACCGACGTAGCTGGTCTGTTTTTTGGCTTTATAAAGCTTTTCTTACCTTCAGGTGTGTCCATAAATTGAATTACATCCTCTTCAATTTCTTTGACATCTTCGCTGTTTGGATTTACCTTATGAGAAAATAGGGTCTCATTTTCATGAAGGACCCTGGTACTTTTCCTACGGTAAGGACATTCTTCCGACTCTGGCACAATTGTTTCTATCTTATCCCAAAACAACGCTACCGATTTCAGCCATTGCTCATTATGGATATCTATTGTTGGATAATACAAAGCTTTTTCAAACATATCAATCACTCATTAAGTTCATTCCGTTTTCTTTCTCTCATTTTAACCAACAAAGAGGCATGCGCTCCTCGCACATACCCATTCAACAATCCATTCTCTTGCGATATAGAAACAGAACTTGATTTGGGCAATGATTTATAAGCCTTTACTTTGATAATACATCAGTGCCCACCTAAATATAGCCAAGATTATTAACACGATAGCCGCATAGGCTAGAATATGATAATGATTCGAATTTTTCATATTTCTATTTGCATATACAACTTACTATATTAAACAAAGCATTATCCTCGTTGGTACCAATCAAATACGATTCCTTACAACCTGCATTCTTCCCTGCCTCGACATCACGCTCACTGTCGCCAATCATAATAGATTGAGACAGGTCAATATTGAAGTCCTGAGCTGCTTGCAGCAACAAGCCAGGCTTGGGCTTACGACAGTCACAGTCAAATTTATATTCAGGACGTTCTCCATTAAACCCTTTGTCGGGATGGTGAGGACATATATAAATGCCATCTAAATATGCGCCTTCTTTGCCCAACAAGGTCTGCATTTTGCGATGAATCTCGTGAAGCTCTTCCCACGAAACTTCGCCTCTTGCAATCACTGGCTGATTAGTAACCACAATAGCAAGATAACCGCTTTGATTGATCAGCTTGATGGCTTCTGCTGCGCCTGGCAGCAGCTCAAATTCATCAATATTACGAAGGAAACCTACATATTTATTAATAGTGCCATCTCGATCAAGAAAGATTGCTGATTGCTTATTCCCAAGGTTCTTGGCCTGGACTACACCATTTCTGTAATCTGCCTCAACCTGATGAAAACGCTCTGGAGTACCCATATCTTTGACATACTCAGGACTGTCATAGCAATACATCTGACCTGTACCACAAAGAGGCTTCAGCAAATCTCTGTCGAGATCTATCTTTGGTTTATCCTTCTGTTTATCTCGAACCATTTCAATCAGTTTGGGACTAATCACATGCAGTCCTGCATTCACACGGTTGTCATACCACTGCGGACGCACATCTTCCTTGGTGAGCCAACTTGTCACTTGATGCGCCTCGTCTGCTATCACTAGTCCACTGTCGTAAGGATGTGAATTAGGGTGAGTAAACAATGTTACCAGCCCACCATGCTTCTGATGGAATTCCTGCATCCTTCGAAAATCCACATCGAAGGCTGCATCAGCATTTAGCAGGAGGAAAGGCTCATCGCCCAATTCCTCCATTTGGAATAGCGCCCCGGCATTACCCAGTGGGGTATCTTCCACAAAATATTCTATTTTTACCCCAAGCTGGCTTCCATCCCCAAAATAATCAATAATCTCGTTTGACAGATAACCGACAGTAAGAATGATATCCGTAAATCCTTGTGATGCCAGCGACCGAATCTCCCTTTCGAGAATCGGAACGCCATCAACGGGAATCAACGGTTTAGGGATATTGGGGAACAACTCTGCAATACGAGTTCCCCTACCTCCAGCCATTATAACAACTTTCATACACCAAAGAATTTTTCTTCCAGCATCAAACACAGGCAATGATACACAGGCAGATGCAACTCCTGAATCTTATAGGTTTCAGCTTCTGGCACACGTATGCATACATCCGAATACTTCATCAAGTTATTCTCTTTTGCACCAGTCAGACCAATAACATGCAGACCTTTGGCCTTGGCATTCACAGCTGCATATAGCACGTTCTTACTATTACCCGATGTCGATATACCTAGATAAACATCACCAGGCCTACCATAGCCATTCACTTGCTGGGCAAAAACCAAATCTGCATTCGCATCATTCATAAATGCTGTAGTCAAAGAAGAATGACCAGTGAGACAAATGGCAGGTAATGCTCCTTGTAAATTATCCGCTAAAACCTGACCTAATTCAGGGTCAATAGCCTTAAGAGCAGTTGCCTGATCACTATAAACTTTGCGCTTCAGTTTAAACTCTTTCATCAGCTCACCCACAATATGCTCTGAGTCAGAAGCTGATCCTCCATTACCACTCACCAGCAACTTCCTCCCTGAGGAATATGCTTCCTCTAATATCTCATACGCCTTGATGATATCCTCACGACACACTATCAGCTTCGGATACCTATCAATCAAATGATCTATATGCTTAACTAACTTTTCTGCTATTTCTGCCATTTCTGCGGAACTAAATAATTTTCAATTTTCAATTCTCAATTTTCAATTACCTAAGAAGGATTTCTTTTCTCGGAGAGTAGCTCTGCGGCGCATAATAAAGCACCTGCGCCCCATCATTCTCAAAGTTAAAGGGCACTATCATCAGCTTCTCCATAGCCAGTTTCAAAGCTTCTTGTTTCTCCTTCTCACAATAGAACAACAAAAAACCTCCACCACCAGCGCCAAGCAACTTACCACCCAGAGCACCAGCCTTGATTGCCATATCATACAATTCATCAATGCTTCCATTACTTACCTTTGAGCCTGTTCCTCTCTTCAACTTCCAGGTAGCATCTAGCAACTTTCCAAACTCATTCAGGCTGATTTCCTTGTCCGTCAGTATCTTCTCTGCTTCATCCACCAGAGCCAGCATATCCTTCAACTGCTGCGTCTTATCCACTGGCTTTGCAAAGGTATCTGCCTGAATCTCTGACGAGAAACGTTGAATGCCTGTATAGAATAGCATCAGGTTATCATCCAGCTCCTTTTTACGTTCTGGACTGATAATGATGGGATGCACGGAGAAATCATTATCGCGGAAATCTATACGATTCAATCCCCCGTATGCTGCAGCCACCTGGTCCTGCCATCCACCGTGTTCTTTCAAGATGTCACGCTCCACATGGATAGCCTCTTGTGCCAATTGCCGTTTGCTCATCATCTTTCCCTTCAGCGCACAGAATGCATTCAACATTCCCACTGCAAACGTACTACTCGTGCCGAGTCCTGTACGAGCAGGCAGATCTCCCTCATACGTCAGTCGTATCTCATGAATGTCATGCAGCTTCATGCATTCACGTATTAGAGGATGTTCTATCTCCTCCACATCATTCACACGCTCAAAGCGGTTATGCACCAACTCTGAGATATATGGATGGAATGGTGGCATGTGTCGAACCACCACATAACAATATTTATCAAATGTCGTTGAGATCACAGCCCCTCCATGTTCGTTAAAGAACGACGGCAAATCTGTTCCCCCTCCAAAAAACGACATTCTGAATGGTGTTTTTGTTATTATCATAATTTATAGTAAATTTTCCTGTATATTAAAATGAGTCATCTTTTAAATAATTAATTGCCCTTCTGAGTTAATCTCCAGAAGAAATGCCAAGTCCTAAACACTGGCTCACACAGTGCCTCAGTGGGATACTGGCAGACGAACCGCATGTTACGTTTGATTTTCAGGAAGTACTTTGCTCCCATGCTGTGATCCGTCAGGCCCGAGTAATGCCCGAAGTTTCCACCCTTCAGTATCTCCTCCATCAGTGTCTCACCACGTCTCTCATCCACCGGTGCAATCATAAACCTCTCCTCCAAATGGAACACTTCCCTCATCACATACATCACCGCCCCCGCAAACTTCCACAATCCTAGATACCGCAGTATAATTTTCAATTCTCCATTTTCAATTTTCAATTCATCTTTAGCCTCCTGCAAAAGATAAAAGTAATCCATTATCTGCCTCAGCCCTATCCCCTCATCAAAGAAATGATGCATCATGTGCGCCAGCTGGTACACCATATTGAATCCCACTGTAGGAATACTGATCATCTCTTCCGTATCAGGCAACTTCACCCGATGATTCCAAATATCTTCTCTATCAGCCTGTTCAGCAAACCACTTCTGCAACCTCCTATGATACACTGGATTATTCATCGAACATGGAATGAAATGCAGCTCCACACCTATCCCACCTTCTTCCTCATATTCTATATGATGGAAGTGATGGCCCGTTACATTTTTTGTCTTGGCAAAACTACTTAGTTTCTTTCTATCAGCTTTTCTAATCAGAACATCTATATCTCCCGGCATCCGTGAAAGCGGATTTGGGTACATCATAGCATTCCCTTGCCCCTTCAGCACGCAGCATTGAAATCCTGCATCTTCCAGCTCTTTCAACACCTCTACACATTTCTTATTAATCGCCTTGTTCTGATCCTCCACCACTTGTGCCACAAATCCCCATTCCAGCATCAAATCATAGTCTGGCTTGCCAGACACCCTTTCTGTGGTTTCTGTGATTTCTGTGTGACTAAAAAAATCTGTGCTATCTGTGAGATCTGTGTGGCCTATTTCCTTGAGCCCCCAGAACAACACCCCCGTCAGAGCCTGTTCATCCGCGAAATCAAGAAGTCGAAGCCAGTCTTTCTCCCTCATTTCAGGAGCCGACTGGCTTTCCGGATCCATTGCGTATCGTATGAACGCAAATATCCTCTCTATTTTCTTATTCCCTTTAATTTTCACATTCCAAACTTTCTGCGATTTCCGCGATTTCTGCGGGACAATTTTCAATTTTTAATTCTCAATTTTCAATTTGAGAACTGTGTGACTACAGTCCGGACCCAAATATGAGCCACAGATAAAACGCAGCCAGCATCCCCCCATCATCCATAACAACACAATCGCTGCTATACGAAGTCTATTACCATTTTTTATATCTTTCATACTCTTATAAATTTAGCCTCCACAAACTGAGGGATTTTCCACATCATTTTCATTATTTTCACTGGCGTAGCCCAGAAGCCATGCGCCTTATACAGACGGATGTCCTCATTCCACATCATCCTGCGCTTCTCACTGTCAGTCGACAGCCCACCCATTCTCATGCGGATTATCTTCCGCTTCATATACACCACCTTCAGCCTGGCCTTATACAAATAGCGCACCAGCAAGTCCGTATCAGCAGCTATCTTATAGCTCTCGTCATACAGCCCCTCACGCATCATCACATCTCTACGGATATAACAAGTAGGATGCAACGGCAACCAGCCACAAGCCACCTTCCATCGATAGTATGGCCCGCCTATCCAGTTACGAACAGGCCTCTTGATGTCCTCTGCGTTAACATACACACCATCACCATACACGAAATCAGCCCCTGTAGCCTCGAACTGCGCAACCACATCCGATATGACATGCTCATCAAATAGGAAATCATCCGAATGCACCAGTCCGACGACATCTCCTGTGGTCATACGGATACCCTTGTTAATGGCCTCATACATACCATGATCAGGCTCAGAGATAACCTTGAAAGTGAATTTTGGATGATCCTCCCTGAACTTTTCACTTTTCACTTTTAACTCTTCACTTCTTATCGCTTCCACCGAGCCATCCATGCTCGCACCATCCACCACGATATACTCAATATCGGTATAGTCCTGCGCCAGCACACTCTCAATGGCACCGCCAATCGTCTCTACCCTATTATAGCACGTTGTTATGATAGATATTTTCATTAATCTTTATACAGATTTTAATAATTTACACGAAACATATGTATTTATCTTATTGCTCGCAGTTGCAATAAATAAAGAAAAAACTACATCACTCATTATATACACAAAGACTTCCAATAGGTTTTCTGCTGGTGAATACAATACCTGTAATGGCTTTGTCCATCCCATTGTTAATAGTATCAAAGTTGCCACTTTGAATCCAATTAAATGAAGAACCATGATATAATAAGATTCTTTACCACACAATGCTAAAATCTTCCCGAAATGTGTATTTGCCAATTTCTTGCCAATGAAACAGGTCATATAAAGTGCAGCTGCTGTGCCGACAGAAAGTACAGCAGTACACTGATATATATCTTCAGCCATAGAAACATCACCATATAGCAACCCCATCTCATACAATAGCAGAACAGAGCATCCACACACATAGGGATTATCAAATTTACTATGTCAATATAAGCTTCTCGTTTATTATCCATTTCCCTTAAGTAAATTTACTATATAATCACCCCATTTTTCTTGCTCTACCACATGTACATGTTTGTCATCAATTAATTTATTTGAATACCCTTCATAGCCGAAAGGCGATGAAATAAAAGGAACACCGCTTTCTATAAGTGACATTAGCTTTAATTTTATCCCCCCCCCAATTATATCAGGATTTATATATAAAGAATTATTTTCAGGAAATCCAATGCCATCATAAAAGCCATGACCAAATACGCCTTTTTCAGGAAAATTATATCGATCAGTATTTTTACCATATAAGTGAAATTCAGCATCTGAAATACTGTTCTTAACATAAGGCAAGATTTCATTAATAAACCAATTAATAGAAGCACCTTTATGCGATTCGACACCACCAAACCATACTAATTTGTGAGTTAGCATTATATTGGTGGATCGATTCTTTTTTATCATATTTTCGTCAGGAATGTATGCCCATGTTTCAGAATCTGATGTACGTCCAAAGGTTGATGTATAGTATTCTCTATCTTCGTCTGAAATAAAAATTTTGTAAACATTGGGATCATTAAATATTTCTCTTTCCAAAACATACATATTCTTTAATTTGGTTTCATATTTCCAGTCCAATTTCACGCCCGTCATTCGCTTTCTGTCATATATTCTTGCAAAACAGTTATGCAGCCTCAGTGATATTTGTTTGGTAGGGAAAATATGTCGTAAAGCCCTATAAAATATTACTTCGTCACAATGAATATTATCAAATTTTAGATTCCTGAGAAAATCCAGTTCGTTTATACCAAGTTCAGTCCTATCTTTACCTCTTAGAATGTTCAAAACCGATTTGTACGAATAAAACTTATTCTTTTGTAAAATGGTATCAGTTTCTCTCAAATGAAGCATCTTATCACGAGATAAATCAGTGTACCATACTATCTTATCTTCATCAGTTGGACTTAATTTATTATATGCAAATTCGACACCAATGCCATATCCATTATTAAGGCATGCTGCTTCTGGAAACAAATATAAATTCATGATTTATTAAATAATAGATATATAGATTTTGCAACAAATATTCAAGTAAAAAAAACTTAGGCATGCAATTTTCTCATACGAATAATAGCATCCTTTATGGATATAATTCTGCTTTCTCGTTTCTTATCAGCATATAAATAGGTTGCTAATATACACAACGGAGTATAATTAATATACTGATAAGGATTATTATTTGTCAAACTAATAACTATGGTCATAAGGGCAAAGCAATAAACAAGTATGGCTTCTTTATTCTTATAGGGCACCTTCCAGAAAAGTCGCAAAGGCATCACTATGGCAACATAAAAGAATAGACAAAAACCGACAATACCCATATCCAAATATGCTTCTAAAATAGGATTATCAATATAGTACGAATAATAACCTTTTCCAAAAATTTGTTCAAAAGAATTAAAATCTTGAAAATCTCGTATTGCTGCCTGCAGAGCAAAAGCACGTATTGAACTTGAGCTATTTTCGTCATACATCACCCGTTGACTTCCATAAACATCCATAAAACCTGATATAGTTCGATTCATTAACATAGAAAATGTATTCTGGACCTCTGATATGAAAAATAAAGCGATTATTAAGGTAATCGAGATTGCAACAATATAATCAATTCTCTTTCTATTTCGCAAAGCAATATAGAACATCACAACAAAGATGTTTACAAAATAAGATCGTTTACCAGATTTTACAACAACGTAAATATCGATTGCAATTAATACAGTCAAGAGAATTTTAAACCAAGTTTTTTTGCTCCCACCGATAAGAATAGTACCTGCTATCAAATTGGCAAAGGCGGCTCTATTCATAGTAAACACTTCTAATATTCTCTCATGTCGAAATTCCATTATGTGTACAACATACAACCCGGAAAAATGTATAATAGCAAATATTATACTCAGAGAGGCTGAAAAAATGAATAATATTCCCAAAAAATTCGCCTTATGCAAATTAGGATTTGTTCTCAACACAAAGATAAAAGCTAAAATATACAAATGGAAAGAAAGGTAATTGAATTTTTGATCAAAATTCTCTGAAAATATCCAATATATTAGCATAAGCACTTGTATACATAAAACCATCTTAAGAATATGATCCATTTTCCCCTTTAATGAAAAATGTTCATAGGGGAAAAGGCATAATACAGATAAGAACATGATTGCAGGTGTCCAAGGAACACCAGGGAATATATAATTAAGAAGCATGGCCAAAGAAATACCACATAATGAAATACTTATTCCCAGACCATATCTAAATGATTCCCAATGTGACAGTTGTTGCCTATTTAATAATTTTCTTGAAATACTTTCTGCCATTTTTCAGCTATCTCTTTCTCATTAAACATTTTCATACTTTCTCTTGCATTCAATCCCATTTGTTTTGCTTTATTCTCATCATCGAAAATTTTCAAAATATTATTTGCTAATAATTCATAATTGTTAAGCGGAGAAATAATTCCAGTCACTCCATTTGAGATAAGTAGCCTCGCCCCTCCAGGACTACAATCAGTTGAGACAACAGGCATTCCTAAAGCCATAGCTTCCATCAATGCATTAGGAATCCCTTCTGTATCTGATGACAATACGAATAGATTTGATTCTAATAACCTTTCCTTTATATTGAACACCTTTCCAGCAAATATAATTTTATCTTGCAGCCCTTCTTCTTGGGCTAAGGCCTCTAACTTTTCTCTGTCCCTTCCATCTCCACAAAGTAATAATTTGCTGTCTGAATATTTCCTTATTACTTTTGAGAATGCCTTAATCAAAACATCCTGTCTTTTATAATAAATCTCTAATCTTCCAACGTTAATTATAAGATGACCTTCATGAGGATTCCACATCTCTTGTGGAATTGACACAGGGTTCGAGATTATAACAGATTTGTTTTTGACTTTATCACCAAAGTAACCTCTTGCACCTTCTGTTTGAAAAACCAATTTGTAAGCATATTTATATAACATCATCTTCAATTTTCCACCAAAAGAGTGTCGATAATAAGGATCATCTCTTTCTGAATGAATGATTTTATAATTAAAAAATGATCGTAAAATTAGCAAAAGAAGAAATGGTGGAGTCTGGAAAGATAAGGTATAGTTAAACCTATGTTTCTTAATAATAGAAAAAATCTGAAATAAAGCTATAGTATAATAAATTATATTCTTTAGTTTTGTTTTTCGGAAGCGGCCTAAACCCAACTCATAAGATACCCATTTGGGGGTCACATCCGGATGTCTTTCCTTATCATAAACAGAACAAAAGACCACTTCGAAATTATTTATTGCCATATTCTTACCTACCCACAAAAGCATTCTCTCGGCACCATAGCCTTGAAAAGAATCGGACAATATCAAGATTTTATTCTTATTTGGCATATTTCAGATTATTGCTGTACGATACAAATTTATATTTTATTGGGAAGATTCAATAAATCTCCCATCCACTTATCAGCTTCTGGCAAATAATTTGCATCAAATCCACTGTCAGGATAGAACGTCAATTCTCCAAAAAATATCTGTTTGTTCACATAATATAAATCTGTTCGAACAAAAGGCATCCCCCTTGAAAGATCTGCTGCGATTTTGAACATTTTGTCAATTTGTTCAGGCTTTGGTAAAGAAAAATCTTCTGGTGCCATTTTACCTCTTTTATTTATTCTTAACAGTTTCCATTCGGGCGTAAAGAAATAGAAATGAGGAGTTCCTTTGCTCCTGCCAACACAAACCATACAGAATTTTACTTCACCATTAAAACAATAGAATTTATAATCTGATAAGCCACCCTTATTTTCCTCTGTATTGTCTTTCAGATATTTTTCTGCTATAATGCGAGGTTTAAATTGCGAATAAGGCCATTCTCCCTGAATATTATAAAGATTTAGTTTGTATGCTTGCCTTAGTTTCTTTAAAGCCTTTTCTTTATCAAAGTCCTTCTTACTTTTACAAATAACAACGCCATCACCTCCTCCACCATTTGTTGTCTTTATAACAAATTCATCAGGTAGCTTTTCAAAGTCTATTTCATCTATTGTATTCCATAACATAATTGTAGGTATGATATATTCTTCTCCTATAACCTCAGATGCTTTTTTTTTGGCTTCATATTTGTCTACCCAAAGAGCATATTTAGGATTTCGGTCATATAGTTTTAACCACTGAATTTTTTCGTTAAAAGATTTCGGATTTTTTAAGTCTAATAATTTATGAAAAACTTTCCAATATTTATATTGAAGATGAATTCTGTCAGGAACAATTTTCCAAAATAAAAGTTTTATTTTTTTCAACATACTATCTTCTTTGAAATTTATTTATTCTATCATCTAATATCATACCTTTCTCAAAGTTATGACATGCAGCAAGAACAGGGCTGTCTAAAGCGCTTCCTTCTATGAGAAAGTCAATGTACCTCACAAACTCTGCACTCAGGCTCTCAGTAGCTGTCTTCCAAAAGAGTGATGGTGTGTGGTCAACGACATAGTGAGTTACTCCGTCAACAATATATATAGGATTATCAATCGTTGTAGGTATACTCGTTTCTATACCTCCATTTCTATCACAAGACACGTCTATTATAAGCGCATTGCGTTTCATACTTTTGAGGTCTTCTCGATATATGATATGATCTTTGCGTGATGTGTCCCAAAGTATACCATTCACTATCACATCATATTTATCCAGTTCCTTACGGAACAAGGATTCTTGTTTGCGGTCATACTGCGTCACCTCAACTCCCATATAATTAAGAGTTTTGATGGCACCACGAGCCGTGTTTCCTCTACCTAGGACTGCAGCTTTTGTATGGAAAGGAAATACTCCATGACACATATAGGCGTGAAACACTGCGGCCTCACCTGCTATTTCATTGTTAAGCCAGAAAGAATGGCGACCATTCTCATACATATCCTCCCAAGCATATCCAGTAAGGGAGCCAGCTATAATTTTGTCTGTTATGTCACGATTCTGAACAGCATGTATCCAGCCAAAGATTATCTGGTCTTTCATTTTTTCAAGGTATTCTGCGTCTCCTATTTTAGGATCACATATAATATCCTTCTTCAACACTTCTTCTCGAGATGCAACTTGAACACCTTCTTTGGTATAATCATCATCGCTATATCCAAGCACCTCGCCATATCCATGCTCGATAAATATCTGCTCCTTGTGAACTATTCTGTTTATTCCATCAGGAACAAGCGCACGACGCTTTTCATTCTCCTTATGAGAGATTGGCAAACCAACTGTTTTCATTATTTACACTATTATTGTTAATCTATATAGCCACCCATGAATCTCCATCTTTCATAGGTTTTTACTTTTTTTATAAATCTGAACCATTGCGGCACTTCTTCTGTATGCTCTCCGAAAGCCTCCACACCAAGTTCCATTTAAGGTAGCCATATGGAACCACCATTAACATTGACTTCAATCAATACTGGGATTCCTGCACCGTCGAGTGTAAAATCCCAATTGTAAGAACCCAACTGTGGGATTGCATCAAGCATTATCAAGATATTTATATTTTTAACTCTTGTATATTCATATTCGATGATTGGTAATTATTTGATTAATAGAAGAAATATTCCTTATACAAATTCATCAGCCCACCATTGCATATCTGTGGTCCATTTATCTCCCAGTTTTCATTGCCCTCAACAAAAACAGGTCCTTTTTCACCTATAGCAATATCCCATCCGACAGACTGCATTCCGGGAAGCATGGAATGGAAATAAATTGCTTGCTTCTTCACCTCTTCGAAATAAGGTATTACGAAATCTGTGAAACGTATATTACTATCAGGATGGAACTCTGTTTTCAGCCCAAACTGTGGTTTATAAAAACCATATTGTTTCAATCGTCCTGTTTCTAAATCCACACCTACTGCCAAACCTCCCTGAGATGTATTATCTACTATACTTTCTCCAGTTCCTATCCTTAGAATTGATGGAAATACCCTAATAACTCCATCCTTAAGACTTTTGACAGAGACAAGTCTAATCGTATTTGCTGACTGCGGATGCAGACCGCTCATTTTAGGGTGTTGTTTAATTATATCCTGCAACAGACAACGCCCGGATTTCAATCTCTTTGCAAGAGTTTCCTTATCTACCAGATCTCCATTAATAAAAATGTCTCCACGATGAATTTTTAGCTTAAAAATTCCATTACCACATTCGCCATCAACCAATTTGCAAAATAGGTTCCAATCATTTTCTTTTAACTGCTCAATAGTTATTTGTTTCTTTGTGGTGAAGTCGTAGAGTATTCCATCCACGGTATAAAATTTATTAGCAGGGGTATCAATACCTATACCATTAGCAAAGATATTAAATATCATCTTATCGCGAAGGATAATTGTACAATTAGACCGCTCAATATAATTCAGATGCTGGGTCCTGCTAAAAAAAGGTCTGAAATTCACATACTCATCACATTCCTTTAGTGATTTCACGTCGCACCCGTATGAAAAGTAATATGTATTCGGGCTATTATATTTTAGGATCTGCCTCACTTGTTCACAAAAAATTCGCACAGGAGTCTTCCTTTTTGACGCATATTCTGGATAATAAGACTTATGCCTGTAAAGTTCCGAATGCTTGACCAAGCTATACAGTTTATACAACTTACCTATAAATGACAAATTAATAAGTTTGTCTGCAATTGATTTAAATTTAATTAAACTCATATTTGTTTATGTTTTACTACATAGTCAACCACCTCTTCTGTCCTATCACCAAAGATTGGTGTCGATATGGCAAGCTGTTCAAATTGGATTCCTGGGAAATTCGTAAGCGTCCACTTCTCCACTAAAACATTAGGAGGCGCCCTTGTACTGGGCGTTTCCCAATTTTTGAGTTTCTATTAAATTTTTGATTTTAACACTTTATAGCCCGATATAGCAGGGCAAAAGCTGCTTTTTCTCCACTTTTTTCTCATGGAGCCCCAGAATTAGCTTCCTGAGATATGCCTCCGGAGACAGGTGATTGATGTCACAGTTCTCCAGGGCAGAGAACATAAAGGCATAGTCAAGAGCAGACTCTTCACTGCCGATGTTCATGCTGTTCTTCAGGTTCATTTTGATATGACGCATCATCTGCTCGCAGATATTGTTCGACAGTTCCACGTCACCATTCTGAAGCACGGTTTCAAAAGTATACCATTCCTTCTTGGCATACACCAAAGCCTGCTTGATTTTCACGCCAAGTCGCTTATATCCTGAGCATTCATACTTCTCCAGTTCCTTCTTGATTGAGTCCATGATCTTCCTGGAGCGTTTGAGACGTGCCTTGCGACGTTCCTCTCCAGCCAATCCCTGTTTGACAAACTCATGCTCGTTGGCAAACAGCCATCCTAAGCGCTCTATAAACCACATCGCAATCTCCCGGCATTCCTCCAAGGCATCCACAAAGTACCTCCTTATATGCACAAGACAGGAGCTTCGATGCTTGTCCGGATACAAATCCTGATAGAGTGAGTATACCACATATCCGTCAGACGTGAAGAAACCGATGAAGTTATCAAGGTAGGCCTTGATGGCTTTCACTCCTCGGCTGCCATGCTCATAGATAAACCAGCATAGCTTCTTCACCTTAGCCTTGATGCCCCAGAAGTAGCGGTTTACGTATTTCTTGTTACCTTCATCATCAGTAACTCCCACCAATCCGGGTGTCTCGTCAAGCATCCAATAGGTAGTCTTCATGATTTCCTGCTCCCAGACTTCTGACATCTGCTTGCGCAGGTGGGCTATGATACGGTGTACATTGTCGCCCAGTGTCTTGTCGTTCATGCTCAGTCCGAGGTTATTCAGTTTCCTGACGATTCACTTAAACGGAGTGTTGTAGCAGAAGTGCTCTGTCAGCACGAATACTGTCAGGTCGAGGTCGAAGCATACACCCGGGATGATCTGCTCGTCATATTCCTTGGTCTTCACACGCTCGCCATTAGGTAATGTCACCAGTGCCACCTCATAGAAAATCTCCTCAAAGTGCTCGGGGATGCGCTTAAGTACACGATAGTACCATGTATCCGGTCTGCCGTCCCTATTGACGAATCTGCCTCCCGGTGGCAGTGTGTAATAATCTCCGAGCTTGATATACTGAGGATTAGCCGTATAGGGCTTATTCTTGGAATAATCAGTACGGGTATTGTCTTTCTTCTCATCCTTCTTTTGGGGAGAAGGAGCTGATTCCTGCTCCTCAGATACATCTGCACCAGTCTGTGATGCCTTGCCATTAGGATTGATGATGTCATCATCGCTGTCATCGAACATGTGCTTTTTCTCTTCCTGTCTGCTCTTTGGATTGCGACCGTTCAGATACTGCTGCTGCTCTGCACTGCGACGGAAATTCCTGCGTTGCCACCACCGGGCTAGTGCCCCTTTCTCATCCTCACTCAGCCGGCTGTCCTTCAGTTGTTGCTTTAACTCTGCCATGCCCTTGTTCAGATGAGCAATCTCACGGCTTTGAAGGTCATTATGGGCGGCTTGCTGGCTTTTCAGCGATTCAATCTCGCGTTTATATAATTCTTATTAGTAAAGCTTTCATACTCAACAAGTAATACAATCTTTATCATTTATGAGTACAACCGTAATTTCTTTAACACAGCATGTCCATATCGCTCGATTAGAAAAAGAAATGGATATAATTTTACCCTGAGTAACTTTTCTCGTATTTTTAATATCCGTTCAATATTGTTTTTGTCTTTTAGGATAGCAAGTTTCCCGTCTTCTCCCATCATGGTCAACTCATAAGTGGATACTATTTTATTCTCTTCAAGTTGGGAAACAACAACCATTCCAATCCTTGCCAATGGTTTCCACTTCTTATATGTTATACCATCCACATAAGGATAACCATCTGTAACTGGTAAAGTTGAGAAATCAATTTTTTTCTTAGGATAATAAGTAGAACGAGGTTTTGTGATTAACCTATCAGGGAACAGAAAATTGCCCATGCTGTAAGCAACAGAAGCGTGCTTATAGTTTACCACAGGTTGAACTCTATGAGGATGACTACCAATAATCAAATCGGCTCCTGCATTCATCATCTTTTGAGATAATAGAAAGACATGCTGTGTTGTTACCCAAGTATTTTCTTTGCCCCAATGTGGCATAACTACAACAAAATCACTTTGTTTCTTATATTTTTTGATTTCATCAATAGCATAATCATCATACATTGGATTTACTCCTGCCTCATTTTCTGTAGCAAACGGACACCACCCAACAGTTTCATCACGCCAATCACAAAAAGCCAAAAAAGAAACACTCTTTCCATTGATAGTTTTTACAACGGGCTTACTGGCTTCCACTATATTCTTTCCTGCCCCAATATGCTCTATGCCCATCTCATCTAACAATTGGATGGTATGTTCTGCTCCTTTGGGACCAAGATCAAAAAAATGATTGTTAGCTATACTTATAATATCGATAGAAAGTTGCTTAATTTTGATTAGGTCGTGGTCTTTTACGTAAATTACATCGGCTTTGCGATTCATTTTTTCCTCATAAAAGGTCGGCTCGTTGCCTATAGCTGTTTCCAATGTTCCTACTCTGATATCAGATTTGCTAAGGTAATTTAAAACGTCTTGTGCAACATAACCATAATCAACCCCTGCCAAAATTCCTCCTGGCATAATATCACCTACAGCAGCAATCTTTATCATGATAATCAATAATGATATGTATTCTTTCTATCCCAAATTTCTTTCAAAACTTTTTCAGTATAATTACCAAATGCGGGGCCGTTGGCCGATTGACTGAGTTCGGGCCATACATTCCATTCAATGAGAACAGGTTCACCATCAGTATCGATACAAATATCCCAACCAATTAAGTCGAAATGAGGCAACTGCAAATGGAGTTTCTTAACCGTTTTGACAGCCTTATCAAACGAAGGAATGCAGTAGCCCTCTAAAACAATACCAGAATCTGTTTTCTCAATCATATCGTTTCCTGGTGCACCGTAAGCATACTTGCACAAAGTTCCATCAGCATTGATTTTCGTACTGATACCACCGGCAGTCTCATTGTCTATATCCCAGCCCATACGACCGATTCTGATGACGGCATAAAGGACTATCACCTCCATGTCTGATCGATAGGTCAAAATTCGTATTGTGTTGACTGATGAAGGATTTAGCTTGTTCATTATCTCATGTTGGTGGACGACTTTCTGCACAATAAAATTAGTATTATAATCGTTAAACAGTTGACCAATACTCTTTCCATTGACACTGGTTTTACCATCTCTGCAACTAAATTTTGTCACGCCATCGCCATGACTCATCAATGATGGCTTTATTATGACATCTTCCAGATTCTTACACCCTTCGAGAGCCTCTTCTTTACTGACGGAATTACCTTGTAAATAGAAATGACCATTCATGTTCTTGACGATGGTTTCAGGTTGTCTGATGCCTTTAAGCAAAAGTTCTGTCAGATTTTTGTCTGAATATGCTCTTTCGAATTGCATCTGATTAACCCTGCCGATAATGTGTGTATAATATAGACTTGTAGGAATATATTTAACCGAATATAATCCTGTCCTCTTGTAAAAGTAACGATGCCAATCTAAAGGAATATCAATACCTAACAAATCGTGCCAGTATTGCTTGATTTCTTTCTCTTGAACTGAAGTAAGGTCCCTATTGTTTTTAATCTTTTGGGTATTTGCCTTAACGCCTTTGATAAGATTCTTAACATGACGTTTCATTCTATATGTTGATAAAATGCCCATTTTTCTTACTCTTTTAATTATCTCAAATTATTATAATAATTTTCTTTTTAATACTCTCATTATAACACTTCTTCTTGTATCATTCCGAAGTAAAGTACGTAATGGGAAATCATTCGAAACCTCCTGTTTCCTTATAATTTTCACACAATTTCTCAAGCTCCTTTTTATATATTTAGTTAACGAAGTAGGATGTATGGTTTTGTCAATAATAGGCATTTCTTGATTATTGCATAATTCTTGACATTGTTCAAAAAGATATGCTATATACAAATCCTTATCAATCAGATATGAGCATAACTTTTGATTATGTTGTTCTCTAAAATTCGCAGTATCAATTGTAATTGACACATTTTCAATGTTTTGTATATTGATTATTTGATAATTAATTTCTTCATCTGTCAACTCTATTATCACACACATCCCCTCATACCAATGAGGTCGTTTTGCACGAAACATAGTATCCTCCTTGCTATTGAAAAAGAAGTTACCAAGGCTGTAAAAAATCGGTTTCCCTTTGTATACTTCCCACCCTTGTGGACAATGTGGGTGACTGGCAATTACACCATCTGCACCATAATCAATAAAATCCCTATAACGCGCAATCGTTTCAGGCAAGGGGACGTCAATATATTCAACCCCGTCGTGTGGTAAAACGAATAAGTATTTAACTTGTTTTTTGGCATCCATAATAACATGGTTAACCCGGAGATCATTTATATATGCACATCCCAAGCCATCATGTTGTAGAGCATCATCAAAAACACCTGTGTAGGCAGCGTAAGACAACGCAAGAAATCCAATTTTGATTCCTTTAACCTCGCATACCTTAATCTTATATGCCTCTTCATATGATCCTGCTCCAAATGATTGGTCACCCAAGGCACATTTCGTTTTTTTAAACCCTTCGTCTCCCCAATCAAAAGTATGATTGTTTGCCATGGAGAACAAATTAAAGCCGAGTCCACGTAGAAAGTCTGGAACATCATCATTCTGCCAATACCTCTCGTACTTTTGTGTTGGCAAAGATATTTTGGGTTTCAAAGGGACTTCAAAATTAACCACCTTTAAATCACAGGACTGGATTACATCTTTCAGCTCTTCAGAAACACTTATCAGTGATGTGGGTGGCTTGGAACAAAAATCTCCAGCAAAAAACAAACTTACTACATCCATATATTTAGATATTAATTTGGTGCTACTATTATCATTCATTTCCTTTTCTTATTGAATTTAGAAAGAACCATCGGCACAGTTTCCTTAACGAGTCCCAAACTCTCAATTTTGAAAATCAAAGAAACTCCTATATATATAGCAATAAAAAACAGAAGTCGTATAACCGCAATAATATACATATTCCAATCTGGAAGTATAAAGGCGACATGGTATGCTGCCAACCAGGAAACAATTGACAAAACCAATGTTGGGAACAAATCAATCAGTTGTTTTGAAAAAGTATATCCTATGTATTTATGTACCTGATAAGCATTAATCAAATAAATCAACCATGATTGAATTACCATACCGACTAACAACCCTTTAATACCAAAAGCGGTCAAACCTCCAACAATCAAAGACAATCCTATTGCACGTTTTACTAATGTCCAGCTAAACATTGCTTTGCTTTTTCCAATTGCTGCAATGGCCTGATAGTTTACTCCCTGCAAACAAATGGCAATACCTGCGACACACAATATCTTAAAATAAGGCACACAGTCTAACCACCGTTCCGAATATAGTAGAACAATTAATGGTTCTGCAAGTAAAATTAATAGAAGCATCAAAGGAAAGGTAATATAGGATATGGATAAAGTGAGCCTTTTTATCACTTTTCCCAACAAAGACTTATCGTTTTGACACTCAGCATACAAAGGATAGGCAACCTGGTCAATAATATTTGCGAGACTTGTAGACGCTAACTCTTCTGTCCTTTTGGCCTTTGAATAGTAACCCATTATAGCAGGATTATAAAAGCGTCCAATAAGCAACCCTTGCACATTATTACATATTTTAGTAATAATGGTAGTAAGAAACATATAAAAGCCGAAACTAAATAATTCCTTAAACGATTCTTTCGAAAAAATCCATAATGGATACCATTTGTTAGTAAACCAATATATTAAAGATGGAATCAGGACACTCAGAATGTTCATCATAACCAACGCCCAAACACCATACCCCAAATATGCCATAACAATTGTGACTGAAAGGGAAATAACAGAGGATATTAAAGTAACGATGGCTATTTTCTTAAATCTGAACTGTTTTCGAAGCAGATTACTTTGTATCAAACAAAATGCATTAATAATTAAGACCAAACCTTGAAGTCTCAACACTGAAGACAATAATGGCATCCTATAAAAACGGGCAACAGCTGGAGCACAAAAGAAAAGGATGACATACATCAGAAGCGACATGCCCATATTAAAGAAGAAAATTGTTGAATAATCTTCTTGGGTAGGTCTTTTCTTCTGTATCAAAGCAGAAGCAAAGCCTCCGTCCACAAAAGAATTTGCTATCACCATAAAGATAGAGAGCATACCGATGCATCCATAATCTTCTGGTGTCAGCAATCGGGCAAGGATTACACCTGAAATAAAGGAAATACCCATACCTGCAAACCTCTCAAGAGAAGTCCACGCCAAACCAGAAGTTGCTTTCTGCTTCAGATTGTCTGCCATTTTTTATTCAGTAATCGCTTGTTTAATATCTTCAATTGATACATTGTCCTTGCCAAGGAGATACTGAATTGTTCGTGACTGCGCCTTCAGGTCCTTGCCAAGCAACGCCGATGCCAGTGTCATGATACTCTCCTGAATGCTGGTATCGTGACCCAAGACCTTGCCAATAGAAATGTAAAGGCCAAGTCCCATGGGGACATCTTCATTCAGATAGCGGTGATTGATAAACGAGGGTCCCTTGTTCGAAGACTCGCCAAAGGAGCGGAATACATCCATGGCGGGAATACTCAAGTCTTCTTCATTACGCCACTTGGCTGCTTCAAAATAGTCTAGTGGTTCGCAACCAAATACTTTAAGAATTTTATTCTTTTTGACATCAAATGCCTTGATGACATTGACAACAGATGGAGTGAATGCTTCACGGTACATCCAGAACTCACCGCCACTATGTTCAATACGTGAGGCTGAGAACAGAATTCCAATAGGATGAACAATCATATTGGGATTATGCAAAGCTGACTCCAAAATATGTTTACGAAGATAATGGGTGTTGTCGAAGAGTTGTGACAATTTTCCAAGCACTTCGTCTGCCCTCTTCTGAGGAAGCACAGATACAGCATTACGCGGATTATAGAATGTTATGCGTACAAACTGACCGTCAACGATACGGCCGTTATAAGCAGTGGTTTCCCATTCGCTATATGTCACGTCAGCCTTAATGTATTTCTTAAAAATGAGGCTACCCATATAGCCCGGGCAGAGAACGATCAACTGACCGTCACGTACGTATGGGGCAATCAGCTTTGCTACATCCTCATGCTGAGAAGTGGTAGTCATCACCATAATGATGTCGGCAAAGTCTATGGCTTTCTTTACATCACGGGTGATGAACTGCATCCTGGCTGTAAACTTGTGACCATTGTTGGTTAGGTCAACCACATCATATTCACTTTTTTCTGCTATTCTGTTGAAAAAATCCATGTTGCCATATTCAGATGTTTTCAGTACGCCAACAGGAAATCCTTTTTCAAAAATCTTTGCAGCATGGATCAAACCAGCATTACCGCTACCTACTACAGTAATTTTCATTTCTTTCATTTGTTAATAATTTTTTTGCTATAGTCATCTATTATATTTCAATATAACAATCAGTAACTTATGACAGTCCAACTTGTCCTTCTAAACCAATTTGCTTATAAGACTTTCCTTATCTCCACAAAGCATATCAATAACTGGTATTTCTATCATGGTATAGCAGCCAGGTTGCTGTTTCAATGATGCTCGAGCCACATTTACAAGCACCTGTGCAGTAAGTGCAGGATTGTTGATCTTCATATTAAACTCGAAGAACTGATTGTGGGTCTTGCCACTTACGCCATTCCTGACAAGATTAACTCCATGGCCCACATTATTGACTGCATCCACACTTTCAACGGGTATGACATGTGTTTCATCATGTGAGAAATATGGATCCATCTTAATCGCCTTGGTCACTTCCTCCAGTTCTGAACCTTCTTCTAATTCGACATATACCATTCTGCGATGAATGCCTTCACCCGTAGGGATCGTCATTGAAAGGGCATCCTTTACACCATCTTTAGAACGAGCGCACACTGAATGTCCCATTGACCGTCCTGGACCGAAATTCGTGTATGATATACCCCTGGGAGCCAGACTTTCCATCAGAGTGCGGACTATTGAGTCAGAACCAGGATCCCATCCTGCAGATATAATTGCAACTGCACCATGTTCCTTTGCCACTGGCATAAGGGCTTTACGGTAATCAAGAATCGATGTGTGGATATCGAATGAATCAACCGTATTGATTCCCATTGCAAGATACTTCTTCGCATATTCTTCGCAAGAGCGCGTCGGAGTCGCTAATATAGCGACATCAACCTTCCCTAATTCAGTGATGTCTGTTACAACCTTGTAAGCATTCAATTCCGGGAAACCTTCTTTTGTGGCTGTTCTGCGAACAATCCCCACACATTCCATATCGGATGAAGACTCAATTGCTTCTAACGCATATTTACCGATATTGCCGTAACCGATAATTGCTATTTTGATTTTTTTCATTTTAAAGATGTTTTGATTATATAATTTCTTTTACTATTTTCTGTATTTTCTCAAAAGTGGTAATCCTTGAAGGAACCAATGGTAGTCTTAATGCATTTTGGCAGAACCCCATAGCATTCAATGCGGCTTTAACACCTGCAGGATTGCCATCCACAAAAAGCAATGAAAATAATTCCTTGAATTTATGATGGAGCAATAGAGCCTGGTCATACTCCTTATTCAGAGCCAGACGTACCATCTTGGAGAATTCCCTTGGGTATGCATTGCCTATCACGGAAATAACGCCCTCAGCTCCCATGGTAATAAGGGGGAAAGTAATACTGTCATCACCAGAAAGGACGGTGAATGTCTTTGGCTTGTTTTTGATGATTTCATCAATCTGGTCAAAATTCCCGCTTGCCTCTTTTATAGCAATGATATTCTTATTCTCGCGTGCAAGTCTCAACGTCACTTCAGCAGTCATATTGACTCCCACTCGACCTGGGACATTATAGAGGATCAGCGGAAGAGGGCTTGCTTTGGCTATGGCACTGAAATGCTGGTATAATCCTTCCTGTGATGGCTTATTGTAATAAGGCACAACGGATAGTATTGCATCAATGCCATCCCAATCGGCATCTTCTATTTCACGGATGACAGACGCCGTACAATTCCCGCCACATCCCATGACTATAGGGATTCTATTATTTACAACATCAACTACTAGGTCTTTGATGCGCTTTCTTTCTTCTATTGTTAGTGTTGGATTTTCTGAAGTTGTACAAAGAATGCATAAAAAATCTGCATGTGAAGATACCTGATATTCCACTAACCTGCGTAAAGAATCATAATCCACATCTCCACGTTCTGTGAATGGGGTAATTAAGGCAATACCCATGCCTTTGATTTTTGCCATATAGTTTTTTAGTGCTTAAGAAGCAAACAACAGCTTAATATAAAAGGAGGAGAGGCTTATGATGTATGATTGATGATGGAAGATGTGGTTTCCCACGAATTGTAGTCCCAATGCCATATCATTCATCATACTTTATTAATATGAGAGTTGTAAGCCTCCCTCCACACATAACGATTTTTTATATAAAGTGTCTCACGACAGTCAAACTTATTCTATTATTATCTTGTCGACATAATAAGAGAAATGCACTAATAACAGCTCTGTAAACCTACCAAGCATAATCTTCTCGTCGTCAACAGAGTGATCTTCACAAGAGTCCCAATAACAAAAACGGACTTGCAGTTCATTACGTTCAGGATCTTGCTTCAGAACTATGCATCCTTTCTCTGCCCATTGGTCGGTAGTATGCACAAGGACTTTCTCGTTAACACCTGTCTCTACGCACTGCCAAGTGGTAATGCCCTTACCATTGGCATCAACTTTTTCTGATACCTTATCAAGTATCTCTTTTTTTAACCTCGCTGCGCTCGGTGTATGTAGAATGTAGTTCATAACTTATTTTGTTTTATTTAAAGGGGAAATCCGCTATATGTGTGATGTTTGATGGAAGATGTTTGATGTTATTTCACACCGGTGATTAGATGTGAGATGTATGAAGGATGATGTTTGATGTCATTTCCTATCAGGATTATCTTCATCTAATTTCTTGCAACGATGAGTGAGAACTTTTACAAGTTCCTCACAATCGTTGTAGATTGATTGATACTGCTTATCATCTAAATAATTGTTTCTATGTAATAGTTCAATCCAATAGAGTGATTCTCTTGCTTCTTTAAGAGCTATGTATGACTTTGACTTGAAGTCGGCTTTACTGATTGCACCTGCTGCTTCAGCATTGTTAGCACCAATGCTTGTGCCAGCACGAAGCAATTGGTTGCACAAGTTGCTTACAGCCTGTAGATATACAGGAATACTCTTCTCATATACCCTTTTGCCTTTGACTATCTTGTAGGTAGGCTTCTTGTTCGCAGCTTCCCTTAGCAAGTAGTCATTGAGCTTAATGATCCTATCGCTGAAGGAAAGGCATTTGGTCTGTATTGCTTCGCTAATGTCGCTCATGAGGGAAGAGAGTTCGAAGGAAGAAGGGAGATGGAAGAAGTATGGAGACTGATGTGCGTGGCGAAATCAGGTTACTGTTTGGGTGATCCTGTTGTCGTTATAGTTTTATTACAATTGCTTCTGACAAAGCCTCTACAAGATTCATAGGGGGTAAAATTATTCTTGCAATCTCGCTTTTGGATAATTCGCAACGAGCATGAATCTCTCCTCTTGAAGCTCCTACATTAATTGTGGCCAAATATTGTGAAAAGAATGGCTCTATGACAAACTTGTCATCTTTTAGCATTTCTTCAAATGCCTTTGGCTCAATATTGAAAATGCACGAGAGTGTCATTTCTAAGATGTTCTCACCTACATATTTATATATATATACGACAGTACACTTTACAAGTTTCTCTTGTTTATTCACTGCAAAACCAAAATTTGTAGTGACATCAATCTTGCCATTTGGCTTTATATTATCCTTAATGGAGAAATTCTCTACCTCCATCCCTACTATTCTGAAAGGTATTGTCTTCATAATCTTTTTGTTTAAGCCGCAAGCGAGTAATTCAATTCTTCTTTAGGGAACTCAGTTTTGTCACTATTTCCCAACAAGATATTTATGCTTGACTCAGCCCAATCATCTTGCATATTAGCTAAATAAAAAAATAATTGAGTTGAATCTACCAATGTACTTGCTGTTGCGAACTCTCGTACAATCGGTTGATAATCTTTAAAGTTAATGCTGTCAGATGGCGATACGAACATTATCCATTCACCTTTCTCAGCTTGATCATGAGTAAAATCGAACACTTTCTCAAGAAACTGTTCATTACTCATCAGGTTATCATCATCTATTCGAACAATATAAGTTTCAGACACAGGATTGTATCCATAGCTGATAGAGCTTACATCATACTCAGTATATAATGTCTGAGCAAATCTTTCAATTGACATATTTGTATTCATTACTCAAAACTTTTATCTATAATTTTAATTGTTTCACGAGCTGTTTCATAAAGATCGTCTGTTTGTTTCTTTGTAAAATCTGTTTCTTGATAATCAGCCTCTGTTCTTGCCTCCTTTAAGAGTCGAATATTCTTATCTATATTTACTGAATTAAAAACTTTGCCTTTTTCTTTGATAAAATGAGTAAACTTGGATATCCAATATTCATGACTTCCTAGCTTTTTACGACTTACCGTCGTTTGCAAATAATTGTCATACTCAGCTTTTCTTTTTGCATCATTATATGAGAAAGCTGAATCTAAATAATAAAGTATCAACTGATAACATCCATAATATGCACAATGCACACTTGACAAACAAGTTTCTTGTTTACCTGTTAGCACAAGAGCTGAATTTATGTTTGTTTTAGATTTATCCCTAAGTGTTGCCATAACCTAACTATCAGTTTACAAAAGTACAACAAATATCTTTATTTGTTTTATCCCGTACACATGTTTAACGCACATTAACAGTAATTATCTGAGGTATGAAGACTGATGTTACTTTGTACTTACAAATCCACAAGTTGAAAGAAGCGTTCCTTGCTAATATGGAGTTCGATGGAAGATGGAAGAATATGTCTACTTAGTAGCTACTTTTTGAATAGCTTACGAGCATCATGACGAACCCTGCCTGCATGAAGATCATCAAAAGCACGGGTAAGGCTTTCCTTAACCATCTGCTGCTGAGTCTCTGTTGGCTGTGAATTTACTGTTGTAATCATATCATGTAATAATGAGTTAACTCAAATTATCAATCGAGTTAACTCAAACGATGAATCGAGTTAACTCACGGGATTTTAGGGGGTCTTGAAATGATGCTTCAGATCGTGGAAAAGTTGATCGATGGTTCGAGGATCTGGACTGAGTTTGTGGCATATATAGAGGAGTACTGCGATATAATAAAATATGTGTACCGGCTCGCCACTTAGTACTTTTTCAATATTGGATAACTGATATTCAGGGCTGACATCATTTCAGTGATGTTGCAGCCACTGACCATACGATACGTCTCAATCACATCACCCAGTTCACGAAGGATCTGTCTATAAAAAGACTGACGGAATTTTGGAGAAAAAGAAAACTTCATAACCTAATCTTTTGTTTATATTTGTTTAATAATGTTAATTCTTTCTCTAAATATTCCACGGTCTGATCGTGAAATCACCAATCTTCTGATATATGTAAATTTGCACCGTCAGCTCAAGAGACACGCTGTTGTGTCGAAGGGAAATACCGAGTCCCCTACTGACAAGGGGCAAC
>JAEEGL013667398.1_pt1 | contig 28457 bp, 24 predicted proteins | sample 9134231 | NCBI WGS metagenome assembly JAEEGL01 (sample SAMN16246548, study PRJNA631951) | gut metagenome | biome: gut microbiome; feature: rumen; material: fiber-attached | host: Bos | place: Iran: Karaj | collected 2018-10
CCTGAGTTTTATAATTCATTCATCTGTGTTTCAAAAGGAGGAAACGATCACCATGAAATCCAACAAAAAGCGCGGCAGCAAGACGGGCTCCATTGTCGCGCTGTGTGTTGTGCTGGCGCTCACCGTTTTGCTGGGCGTTCTCGGCGCGACCGGGTTCAGTGTGCCGCCCCGCGGGCTGTATAAGCTGCTGCCCTGGCTGCCCACGACTGACTCTTCCGCCTGGCCGGAGTCCCTGGCTCTGGGCCTGGACCTGCGCGGCGGCATGTATGTGGAATACTCCGCCAAGGCGCCGGAAGGGACGGAAGCCAGCTTTGAAGAGCTGAGAAACGGTACGAAGCAGATCATCCAGCAGCGCCTGACCGATAAAGGATATACCGAAGCCACCGTGCAGGATATCGGCACGGACGGCATCCGCGTGGAGATTCCGGACGTACAGGACGATACGGTCCTGGACCTGATCGGAGCTGCCGCGAAGCTGGAGTTTAAGGATCCGAGCGGGGAAACCTTCATGACCGGCGATATGGTCAAGACGGCAACCTATTTCTATGATCAGGGCGACCATCAGGTAGCCTTTACGCTGACGGATCAGGGCACACAGCTCTTCGCCGACATGACCAGCAAGAACATCGGCCGCCGGATCGCCATTTATCTGGACGGGGAAGAGCTGATCTCTCCCACCGTGCAGTCTGCCATCGTCCAGGGCAGCGGCGTGATCAACGGCATGGGCTCCAAGGAGCGCGCGACGACCATCGCTGCCAAGATCCAGTCCGGCGCCCTGCCGCTGGAGCTGACGCAGCAGAAGGTGGACAAGGTGTCCGCCACGCTGGGCCGCGATGCGCTTTCCAGCTCCGTGCTGGCTGCCATCATCGGCATTCTGCTGGTGATGCTCCTGATGATCCTGCGTTACCGCCTGAACGGCGTCATCGCCAGCTGGGCGCTTTGCATCTATACTATCCTCCTGTTCCTGCTGATCGCGCTGTTCCGCGTACAGCTCACACTGCCCGGCCTGGCCGGCGTGGTGCTGGGCATCGGCATGGCGGTGGATGCCAACGTGATCATCTTTGAGCGCTTCAATGAAGAGGTCCGCAAAGGCCGTACGGTAAAGGCTGCCGTGCGCACCGGCTTCAAAAACGCCATGAGCGCGATCCTGGACTCCAACATCACAACGCTGATCGCCGCGATCGTGCTGCTGATCTTCGGCACCGGCTCCATTCAGGGCTTTGCCCGGACGCTGCTGCTCGGCGTGCTGGTTTCCATGTTCTCCGCGATTATGGTGACCCGCTTCCTGATGAACCGCTTTGTCAATGCCGGTGCGGTCAAGGCGGGCCTGTATACCAAAGTGAAGGCGGAAGAGGAGGTTGAGGCGTAATGACTGTCAAGAATCATTCCAAAATCTGCCTGATCATTTCCGCGGCTATCATGGTGATCGCTCTGATCATGACCCTGACCGGAAACGGCATCAATATGGGTATTGATTTCGAGGGCGGCCTGTCCATGGAATACAATCTGAAGGCTGCCGGCGTCAAAGGAGACATCGAAGCCATTCTGGGAGACCTGGGCGTAACCAGTACGGTGACTTATCAGGGCGCCAATGAGGATCAGGCGATCATCCGGATCAAGGATGTCATGCAGGATGATATTCAGAAGATGCAGGCTGATTTCGAGACTGCCCTGAAGGAAAAGTATCCCGACGCGGAGTCCGTCGGCGACGTGAATTACGTCGGTCCCGTAGCAGGCGCCACCCTGGTGAAGAACGCGATCGTCTCCGTTCTGCTGGCAGCGGGCCTGATGCTGATCTACATTGCGATCCGCTTTGACTTCAACAGCGGCGTTGCCGCCGTGTTCGGACTGCTGCACGATGTGCTGATCATGCTGAGCTTCATGGTGATCTTCCGGAGCTTCATTCAGATGAACAGCCCCTTCATTGCCGCGGCGCTGACCATCGTCGGCTATTCCATCAACAATACGATCGTGATCTTTGACCGGATCCGTGAGAATGCCCGCCGGATGCCTTCCGCTCCGCGCGAGGAAGTGACCAATATCTCCATCAAAGAGAGCCTGGGCCGCACGATCTGCACCACTGCCACCACGCTGATCACCATTGTGGCCCTGTGCATTCTGGGTGTGGCCAGCATTCGCGAATTCGCGCTTCCGATCATCATCGGCATTCTTTCCGGCGTGTACAGCGCCAATATGATCAACGGTTATGTCTGGGCTTTCCTGGAGGAAAAGCGCCGCGGCCGTAAAAAAGCCAGAGCGTAAGAAACAGAACGATTCCGTAAGGGGCTGCCTGAACGCAGCCCCTTACGCGTTTTCATGAGGAATATATGACAGAATTCAGAAAACGCCTCGAAGGGGAGAGAAAGCCGATAGAGGGTCTGCCTCCGTGGATGAGCGAACTGCTGCAGACCAGGGGCATCGATACGGCAGAAAAGGCGGAACACTTTCTGCATCCGACCCTTTCCGACCTGCATGATCCGATGCTGATGCAGGGGATGGACCGCGCTCTGGAACTGATCCGGGCCGCGGTTGCCGGCGGTGAGAAGATCCTGGTCTACGGGGATTATGACGTGGACGGGATCTGCGCGTGTACGGTGCTGCTTGAAACGCTGAAGGAGGAGGGGGCGGATGCTTCCTTCCGGATCCCTGCCCGGCACACGGAAGGCTACGGCCTGAATGCGGATGCTGTCCGGGAGATCGGGGCGGAGGGCTGCGGGCTGCTGATCACGGTGGACTGCGGCATATCCAACCATGAGGAGGTCGCGCTGGCCGGGAAGCTCGGCATGAAGGTGATCGTGACGGATCATCACGAGCTGCCCGAGACGCTGCCGAAGGCGGACGCCGTGCTGGATCCGCTTCTGGGCGATTATCCGTTCCGGCACCTGTGCGGCGCGGGCGTTGCGCTGAAAATCTGTCAGGCGCTGCAGGGACTCAAAGGCGTGGAAAAACGCCTGGAAGTGGCGGCTCTGGCGACGGTAGCGGATATCGTACCGCTGACGGGTGAAAACCGCGTGATCGTGCGGGAAGGCATGCTGCGGATGGCGCACACCGCCAGGCCGGGGCTTCGGGCGCTGATGGAAACGGCCGGAGTGACGCCGCCGGTCAGGGCGGATCAGATCGCGTACCGGCTCGGGCCGCGTCTGAACGCGGCGGGGCGGCTGGAGGACGCCGCGCAGGGCGTGCGCCTGCTGATGACGCGGGATGAAACGGAAGCCTGGAAGATCGCGGAGCATCTGGAGGAGAACAACCGCCGGAGACAGGAAACGGAACGGGGGATCGTTGCCGAGGCTCTGAAGATGTTCCCGGAGCAGACGGATCTGAAACGGGAACGGGTGATCATCCTGGAGGGAGAAGGCTGGAACAGCGGACTGATCGGCCTGGCGGCCGGCAGGCTCTGTGAGAGGTTTCACCATCCGACGGTCGTGCTGAGCCGGCAGGGAGATACCGCGGTCGGCAGCTGCCGGTCCGTGGAGGGCGTCAATATCTGGAAAATGCTGTCGCTCTGCAGCGATCTGTTTATCCGGTTCGGCGGGCATGAGCAGGCAGCCGGTCTGACGATTCCCGTACGGAACATTCCCGAATTCCGATGCAGGCTGAACCGGATCGTGCAGGAGAACTGCGATGACGGCTGCCTGATCCCGGTGGAGGAGTATGACAGCGTGCTGCCGCTGGAAGAAGCAACGCAGGAAACCGTGCGGCGTCTGGAAGCGCTGGAACCCACGGGCTGCGGGAATCCGGAGCCCCGCTTCCTCCTGAGGGACGCTTTTGTACAGGAGATGCACCGGGTGGGGAAGGACCGCTCCCATCTGAAGATGGTGCTGGCGGACAGGAACGCGGTGCGCGACGCGATCGCCTTTGGCCTGGGCGAGGAAGCGGACAGGACTCCGGACAGGGTGGATGTGATCTACCGGCCGGAGCTGAACGAATACAACGGCAGGACGACGGTGCAGATGCGGATCAGCGCCGTACGGCCCGCTGAAAAACCGGAAAACGGAGAAGAGAAGCAGACGCGATTCCTTCGGATTTTGCAGGAAATGAGCCGGATTTCGGCGAAAAGAATGCAAAGCAGGGAGGGTTTGCCGTCCCTGAAGCCGGAATACCTGCTCAAGGAGAGAGCGGACGCGCTGCGGGTAACGGACGAGGCGCTGCGGGAGATCTATAAAAGCTGGCTGGTCCGCCCGGCGTATTCTTCCCTCCGGGAGCTCTGCGAACTGGCAGGGGTCTCCGGTGAGCAGGCGCTGACAGCGCTGACGGCATTCCGTGAAACGGGCCTGATGACCTGGCGGTACGAGCCGTTCGAGGCGCGGCTGGTGCTGCCGGCCCGAAAATGCAGTATGAATGACAGCCCGCTGATCCGGTATCTCCGGGAGAATGCGGGAAATGACGGGAAATGATCGGAAAGGAGGGGCAGCCAAATGAGTTTCGCGTCCTATGAAGCGATGCCGCTGGGCACTATGCTCGCGAGGATCCAGAAATACTATCCGGGTGACGGCTACAAGGCGGTGGAACAGGCCTGGCTTTTTGCCGAAGAGGCACACAGGGGCCAGGTACGCAAAAGCGGCGAGCCCTACTTTATCCATCCATGCTTCGTGGCAAGCATTCTGACGGATCTCATGCTGGATCCGCCGACGATCGCCGCTGGCCTCCTGCACGACACGGTGGAGGACTGCGAAAAGATATCCCTTGAAACAATCGAGGACCGGTTCGGCCATGAGGTGGCCGAGCTGGTCGACGGCGTGACAAAGCTGAATAAGCTGGATTTTGCGGACCGGGAGGAGGCGCAGGCGGAAAGCGTGCGCAAGATGATCCTGGCCATGAGCAAGGATATCCGGGTGGTCATGATCAAGCTGGCGGACCGGCTGCACAATATGTATACGCTGCGCTACCAGTCACCGGAACGCCGCGCGGCCATTGCGAGGGAAACGCTGGATATTTATGCCCCGTTGGCCCACCGGCTCGGCGTGTATGCCCTGAAGCAGGATCTGGAGGACCTGAGCCTCAAGTATATCGATCCTGACGGATACAACCGGATCGTTCATCTTGTCGGTATGAAGCGGGCGGAACGGGAGGAAAATATCCGCCTGGTGATCGATGAGCTGTCCGCCAAGCTGGATGAGAACCATATCCATTTTGATATTGACGGCCGGTCCAAGCACTTTTATTCCATATACCGCAAGATGGTCCTGCAGAACAAAACCTTTGACCAGATCTATGACCTGATCGCGATCCGGGTCATCGTGGATACGGTGCCGGACTGCTACACGGTGCTGGGGATCGTACATACCCTGTGGAACCAGGTCCCCGGCCGGTTCAAGGATTATATCTCCGTGCCGAAGGCAAACATGTATCAGTCGCTGCATACCACGGTCATGGGAGGCAGAAAAATGCCCTTCCCCTTTGAGGTGCAGATCCGGACGTGGGAAATGCACCGTATCGCGGAGTACGGCATCGCGGCGCACTGGCGCTATAAGGAAGGCACAAACAAGGGAAGCGAGCTGGACAGCAAGCTGACCTGGGTCCGCCAGATCCTTGACTGGCAGAGTGAAACACGGGACAGCAGGGAATTTATCGATACGCTCAAGACGGATCTGTTCTCCGAAGAGGTCTTTCTTTTCACTCCGAAGGGCGACGTTATTTCCATGCCCAAGGGCGCTACACCGCTGGACTTTGCCTACAGGATCCATTCGGCTGTCGGAAACAAGTGCGTCGGCGCCAAGGTGAACGGAAAGATCGTTCCGCTGGATACGGAGCTGGAAACGGGCGACAGGATCGAGATCATGACATCCGCGTCCAGCAAGGGCCCGAGCAGCGACTGGCTTCGTATCTGCAAGACGCCGCAGGCAAAGGCCAAGATCCGGCAGTACCTGAAAAAGGAACTCCGCGAGGAGAACCTGATCCTCGGCCACGACATGATCGAGCATGAGTGCGCCAGACGCGGCGTGAGAATGAGCGACGTGGTCAAACCGGAATACTATGAACCCATGCTGAAGAAGTACGGTTTCGCGGAGTTTGACGATATCTGCTGCGCGGTCGGCTACGGCGGGATCGCTGCGGTGTATGTGGTCACGCGCCTGATCGAAGAACAGAGAGGACAGGAAGCGTCCGCGGCTCCGGAAGTGACGGATATTCCGGACGCAATCGATGAACAGCAGCTGAATCAGCGGCGCGCCAATCACGGAATCGTGATGACGGGAAGCGAGGACCTGGATATTCCGATCCGCTTTGCAAAATGCTGTTCCCCGGTGCCCGGGGATGATATTGTCGGATATATTACCCGCGGACGCGGCGTGACGATCCACAAGGCGGAATGTCCGAACGCCATAAACGGCGAGGCGGAGCGCAGGATCCCCGTGGAATGGGCCGGAAACGGCGAAGGAACGTTCTTCGCGACGATCAAGGTGGTTGCCTATGACCGGTCCAATATTTTCAGCGAGCTCCTGACCATGGTGGCAGGAATGAATGTGACCGTCAAGGCTGCGAACGGACAGTCCGACGACAAAACCGGCACGTCCAATATCCGCCTGACGCTGGAGGTCCGCTCAAGGGAGCAGGTGGACAAGGTGATCGCGGCGCTGCGGCGCAAGGCGGACGTCATGGACGTATACCGGGTAACGGGCTGAGCAAGGGGGAGAACGGAAAGATGCGGTGTGTGGTCCAGAGGGTGACGGAAAGCCGGGTAGAGGTAAACGGGGAGACCGTCGGGGAAATCGGGAACGGGATCATGGCGTTGATCGGTGTTTCCTCGGAAGATACGGAAAAGGATCTGAAATATATCGCGGACAAGGTGATGAACCTGCGGATCTTCGATGACGAAAGCGGCGTCATGAACCGCTCCGTGCTGGATATCGGGGGCAGCATTCTGGCCGTCAGCCAGTTTACCCTGTACGGAGACGCGCGCGGCGGGCGAAGGCCCAGCTATATCCGCGCCGCAAAGCCGGAGCCGGCGAACGAAATGTATGAGAAGCTGGTCGGGATCTGGCGGAATGAAGGAATTCACGTGGAAACAGGACGCTTCCGCACCGAGATGAAGGTGCAGCTGGTCAATGACGGTCCGGTAACCATTCTGCTGGATTCCGGGAAAAGCTTCTGAAAGAGAAAAAAAGATGGACATTCAGACACTGACGGTCGGCATGATCGGAACCAACTGCTATATCCTGAGCAATGAGAATGCCCGGGAATGCGCGGTCATTGATCCGGGTGACGAAGCGGAGAGGATCCGGCGGGCAGCCGGCGGGAAACGGATCGCGGCGATCCTGCTGACGCACGGGCATTTTGACCATATAGGCGCGGTGGACGCGTTGCGGGAAGAAGGGACCCGGGTCCTGATCCATCCGCTGGACGCGCCGATGCTCGGGAATGCCGAGCTCAATGCCAGCAGAGGCCTGATCGGCCGGGATATAACGGTTTCGGCTGCCGCGGAACCGGTCAGGGAAGGGGACCGGCTGATGCTGGCCGGCATTTCCTTTGAGGTGCTGCACACACCGGGGCATACTCCCGGAGGGGTATGCTATCTGGCGGGAGAACACCTGTTTACCGGGGATACTCTTTTTGAACACGGATGGGGAAGGACGGATCTTCCCGGGGGCAGCCGGAGCGATATCATGCAGTCGCTGCGGAGACTGCTCCCCCTGGCCAAAAAATACGCGATCCACCCGGGGCATGAGGCATAACGGTATGACGGAACTGAATTCTTACCTGCAGACGATCCGGCCGGAGCTGATGAGTACAGCCCGGCTTTTTGACATTCCGGACAGGGACTGGGAGGAGCCGTGCCGCTTTTCCCTGTGCGCCCGGGAGGAAAACGGACGGTACCGGATCTCCTGGACCGACGGCGGCGTGACGGCGGAAGGGGAAACGGAGATCCCGCGGGAAAGCGACCCCCGGCTGCAGGAGCTGCATCGGAAAAGGGCGGCCAGACGCCTCTGCAAGCAGATCCTGTACGAGCTTTGCCGGAAAATAACGGGCCTGCACCCGGCGTGGGGCAGCCTGACCGGAGTACGCCCGACGCATCTTATGCTGGAGGCGCTGGCAGGGGGGATGACGCCGGAGGCGGCGGTGGAACACCTGGTCAGGGATTTTGACGTGACGCGTGAAAAGGCGGAGCTTCTTTCTGAAATCGCGGCGGTCCAGAGGGAAATGCCCGCTCCCGGCGACAGGTGGGCGGACGTATATATCGGGATCCCCTTCTGTACCACGCGCTGCGCCTACTGCTCCTTCTCCTCCGGCGAGATCGGGGACGGGGCGCTGGTGGTGCCGTATATGGAGGCGCTGGAGAAGGAAATGCGTGCCGGAGCGGAGCTGCTCCGGGATGCCGGGAAAACGCTGCGGGCGGTCTATGTGGGCGGAGGAACGCCGACCGCGCTTCCGCAAAGCGCACTGGAAAGGCTGCTCGGCCTGATGAACGAAGTATTTCCGGGCGCCGCGGAGTATACCGTGGAGGCCGGCAGGCCGGATACGCTGACAGCCGGGAAGCTGCATGCTATCCGTCTGTCCGGCGTACACCGTATATCCATCAATCCCCAGACCATGAACGACCGGACGCTGGAAGTGATCGGGCGGGGACATACCGCGCAGCAGGTCCGGGACGCGTACGCGATGGCGCGGGAGGAAGGCATATCCCATATCAATATGGACGTGATCGCCGGCCTGCCCGGAGAAGGCCTGCCGGAATTCATGCATACCATGGAGGAGGCACAACGCCTGCATCCGGAAAGCCTGACCGTGCATACGCTGGCGATCAAGCGTTCCTCCCGGATGAAGCTGGAAAACGCCCCGCTGCCGGACGGGGGCATGACCTCCGACATGGTCCGGACGGGCAGGGAAACGGCAAGGAAAATGAATATGCGCCCTTATTATCTCTATAAACAGAAATATATGGCGGGCAACCAGGAAAATACAGGGTATGCCCTTCCCGGACATGAATGTCTGTACAATGTGGATATCATGGAGGAAACCTCGCATATTCTTGCCTTTGGCGCCGGGGGGATATCCAAGCGGATCTTTCCGGAGGAGGGGCATATAGAAAGAGCGCCCAATGTTTACAACATTGAGCAGTATATCAGCCGGACCGGGGAGATGATAGCGCGGAAAAAGGCGCTGTTTGCGGAGAAGTGACAGGCGTATCAGGAAAGATACATGCCCGGGAAAAGCATATTGACGGCCAGCGGAGCGGCGTGGAAGCTGTTCATCAGCTGCTGCTGGGGAATGCTCCGGCTCACGATCCGGGTGGTAACGCGGGTCACGCCTTCTGCGGCCATGATAGCCATGGTGCGGTGCAGCAGGGCCTTGGCCATGTTCTGGCGGCGGTTCTGTCCGTCGATATAGATGGCGACCAGCTCCGCGTCGCTGCCCTGCCCGGCCATGACGGCTTCCCCGATCAGAACGGCGTTGCGGTACAGGCCCAGCGTAATGAAATGCGGCATATGCATCAGCATGGTCAGATAATTCCGGTCAACAAAGGAGATCTCATTCATCTGCAGGCGGTACAGGAGGCCGTCCTGCTCCTCCCAGGTGTTGAGGGGCGTCGGCGCGACTGTGCAGCTCATGGGAATACGGCCGTCTCCGAAAGGGATCTGGAGCTGGAGCAGGGTATCCGCGTCGTTGCAGTCGAAACCGTTATGAAGATAGAAATCCTTCATCTGCGTATCGGACGGGTCCAGACTGGTATAGAGACGGGCGCGGAGCAGGGGGTTTACATTCTGCAGCACGCGGGCCCGCGCGACCAGCGCGCCGAAAAGCAGATAGCGGGAGGAAGGGTCGCCCTCCAGGGAAAAATACATATTGACAGGGCAGTCGGGATACAGTCCCGGCTGCAGCTGATACATGATGTAACCGTAACCGGTCTGTGTTCCGAGATCGTCGATCGCATAGAACACGTCCTCGGGGTTCAGGTTGTTGACCGGCTGCTGGGGATGAATGATGGTCATGGAGGACTTCCTTTCCTGCTGAGCGCTCCTTCAGGGTATACGATATTATAGTGTCTTTGACAGGGAATGTCAAAACAGATCGGACATGGCGCCGGTACAGGCCGGGGGACAGGCCTCACGCTACTTGCCAATTTAACGGATTACTGATAAAATGAATGTGCTTTTTCCCTGAAGGGAAAAGCATCAGGTATTCTTGAAGGAGGCTTTCTGCATGGCACAGAATCCTGTGTTTACCATTACGATGAACGACGGCCGCAAAATGAAGGGTGAGCTTTATCCCGAAACGGCGCCCCAGTCAGTCGGCAATTTCGTGGCGCTTGCCAACAGCGGCTTTTATGACGGACTGATCTTTCACCGCGTGATCCCGGGGTTCATGATCCAGGGTGGGGATCCGAAGGGCATGGGCTACGGCGGGCCGGGTTACTGCATCAAAGGTGAATTTGCCGCGAACGGCGTGGACAATCCCGTCAGGCATACCTACGGCGTGCTGAGTATGGCGCGCAGCATGATGCCGGATTCCGCGGGCAGCCAGTTTTTTATCATGACGAGCGACAGCCCGCATCTGGACGGACAGTATGCCGCATTCGGGAAAGTGCTGGAGGGGATGGATGTGGCGGAGGATATCGTGAATACTCCCCGGGACGCTTCAGACAAGCCCAGGACCCCGCAGGTCATGGCAACCGTCCGGGTGGACACCTTCGGAGAGGTATATCCTTTCGAACAGATCTGAGAAAAGAACAGTTCAGCGCAGGAGGGAGAAACCCCTTCGGCGCTGTTTTTTCAAATGAAGAGATACCGGAGACAGGAGAGAGAATATGGCGGAGAAGCAACCGATTACAGTTCGCGTGGCCGGGAGATCCTATACGCTGGTATCCTCCGACCCGCCGGAGCATGTGCTGCGCGTGGCGGAGCATGTGGACAGAAGGCTGAATGAGATGGAGGCGGCTACCGGGCTGCCGTCCGTACAGGCGATGGCGCTGACCTGCTTCAATCTGGCGGATGAGCTGCTGAAGGCGAAGGACGAATGCACGGAACTCAGGCGCCGTATGCTGGAGATGCAGGAACGTCAGACGGAAAAATAAAAGAGGGAAAACGGATGGAAATACTTGCTCCGGCCGGAAACCGGGAATCACTGGAAAGGGCTTATGCTGCGGGTGCGGACGCCGTATATCTCGGCTATTCCGCTTTCAGCGCCAGAGCCGGTGCCGGAAACTTCAACCGGGAGGAGCTGGAGGATGCCATCCGTTTTGCGCATCTGCGGCACATGCGGGTCTACGTGACCGTCAACACGCTGATCAAGGACGGGGAACTGGAAGAGGTCTTTGACGTGCTCCGGCTGCTGGCCGGCCTGAAAGCGGACGGTGTGCTGGTGCAGGACGCGGGGGTGCTGAGGCTGGCAAGGAAATATTTTCCGGGCCTGCCGGTCCATGCGAGCACACAGATGGCTATTCACAACGCGACGGGCGTGCGCTGGTGCGCGGATATGGGTATGAAGCGCGCGGTGCTGGCAAGGGAGTGCTCCCTGGAGGAGATCCGCTCCTGCGCGGAAGCCGGGGCGGAGACGGAAGTTTTTGCCCACGGCGCGCAGTGCGTGGCGGTCAGCGGACTCTGCCTGTTTTCCAGTATGGTCGGGGAGCGGAGCGGAAACAGGGGCCGGTGCGCCCAGCCCTGCAGACAGAACTATCGCTATAACGGCGCGGAAGGCGCGTGGCTGAGCCCGCGGGACGTCTGCCTCCGGGACGAACTTCCCGCGCTGAAGCGGGCCGGCGTGGCCAGCCTGAAGATCGAGGGGCGTCTGAAACGGCCGGAATATGTTGCGGTCGTGACCGACAGCTACAGGCGCGCGGAGGACGCATTGGAAAGCGGAAGCTTTCTTCCGGCGAAAGAAACGGAAAAGGAGGCTCTCCGGCAGATCTTTAACCGCGGCGGCTTCATGAAGGGATATGCCATGGGCTGTGAGGACGCGGGCGTGATCCTTCCTGAAAGCGTGAATCATCAGGGGATCGAAATCGGCCGTGTGGAGGCGGCAGCAGGCGGCATGGCCCGTGTACGGGTAAAAAAGGAGCTGCACAACGGAGACGGGATCCGTTTCCGCAGCGCGGGGCATGAAGCGGACATGACGTATTCCGGCCGTGATACGGAGAAAGGCGGGATCGCGGTCGTCCGTATCCGGGAGGGGATCCGGGTCCGGGAAGGAGATGCCGTTTTCCGGCTGACGGACGCGGCTCAGCTGGCTGCCGCGCAGGCGATGCAGGCGAAAAGGATCCCGGTGGAAATGGAGCTTTTCGCCCGGCCGGAGCAGCCGTTGGAGCTGACGGTCACGGACGGGGAATGTACGGCCTGCGCGGCCGGTAACCCGCCCGAAAAGGCGATCAACAGGGAAACGATGCCGGAGGAACTGGAAAAAAGCCTGCGAAAAACCGGCGGGACTGTTTTTGAGGCGGAAAAGATCAGGATCGAAACAGGCGGAGCGTTCGTGCAGGCGTCCGCGGTCAACGCGCTGAGAAGGGAAGCGCTGGACAGGCTGGGAATGCGGCGGATCAGCGCCTTTGAAAAAGCAGGGGAGGGAAACCCTGCGGCCGGTTTTGAACGGAGCGGCCTGCCGGAGAAACGGCTTCCCCTGACGGTGAGAGTCAGAACGGCGGAGCAGGCGGACGCGGTCCGGGAGGACGGCGTGCGCGTACTGTTTTCTCCGGAGGATTACCGTCCGGAAGCCCTGAAAACGCTTCTGAAGAGCATGAAAAAAGGGGACTGGATCTGCCTGCCGGAGGTCTGTGAGGAAAACACGCTGGAGATGCTTTGGCGCCTGACCGGAGAATATGCGGACTTTCTGGGCGGCGCGGTGCTGGGCAGCATCGGCCAGCTCGGACGGAAATGGCCGGTTCCCGTTGCGGCGGGCAGCGGGATCCCCGTGATGAACCGGGAAGCGGCAGCGCTGCTTTTTGAACAGGGCTGTGAATTCGTGACAGCCAGCCCGGAACTGACGGGAAAAGAGCTGGAGACGCTGCTCCGCGGCTGCCCGGGGATCGTTGTCAGCGTTTACGGGCGAACACAGCTCATGCTGCTGCATCACTGCCCTGCCAGAACGGCGCTGGGCCTGGAAAAAGGACACGCGGGATGCGACATGTGCTCCGATCCCGATGAGAAGCGCGCGCTGCGGGGACATTGCCTGGAAGACAGGCGGGGGTACCGGTACCCGCTGTTCCGACTGCGTCTGCCGGAGGGCTGTCTGGTCCGGCTGATGAATGCCGCGCCGACGGACCTGACGGATAAAAAGGCACTGCAGAACCGGATGCTGGAGCTGACGGATGAGGGATCGGAGGAGGCAGCGGAGCTGCTGATGTGCGCACGGACCCGCAGAAGAGCGGGATGGGCGGAAGGAAACACAACAAGGGGCCACTGGAACAGGCCCGTGGATTGATACGGAGAAGAAATATGACAGACAGAACATTGAGGATCCTGGAGTTTACCAGGATCCGGGAAATGCTCGCGGAAAATGCGCTGACGGAGAACGGGGCGGAAAAATGCCGGTCGCTGGTGCCGTTTTCCACGCTGTGGGAGGCGGAAAATGCTCAGAGGGAAACGGAGGAGGCCGCGGTGATCCTTCAGTATGTCGGCGGGAATCCGCTGACTGCCTTCCCGGACGCGAGGGGGGCGCTGACGGTCTGCGAAAAGGGAGGTACGCTGAGCGCGGGCCTGCTCCTTTCCGTGGCAAGCCTGCTGCGTGCCTCACGGGCCGCCAGGGACACGCTGATCACGGACCGGGAGAACACGCCGCTGCTCCGTGAAAGGGCAGAGCGCCTGACGGAAGCGAAAAACCTGGAAAGGGATATTACGGACGCGATCCTCACAGAGGACGAGATCGCTGACCGCGCGTCTTCCGAACTGATGAATATTCGCCGCCATCTGCGCGGGGCGCAGGACAGAATCAAAGAGAAGCTGAATCAGATGATCCGGTCCTCCTCCATGCAGAAATACCTGCAGGAAGCAATCATTACCGTCAGGAACGACCGGTACGTGGTGCCTGTGCGCGCGGAATACCGTGCCCAGGTGCCGGGACTGGTGCATGATCAGAGCGCTTCCGGCGCGACACTGTTCATAGAGCCGATGGCGGCTGTGGAAATGGGAAATGAGATCCGGGAATGGGAGATCCGGGAAGCCCGGGAAATCGAAAGGATCCTGACGGCGCTGAGCGCGGAAGTGGCGCCGTTTGCGCCGTCCCTCCGGGAAACGGTGGAGATCCTGGCGGATCTGGATTTTATTTTTGCCAAGGGCATGCTCAGCCGCCGCTTGCAGTGCGTAAGCCCGAAAATGAATGAGAAGGGTTTCCTGCATATTATCCGGGGCCGGCATCCGCTGATCGATCCGGACAAGGTGGTACCGACGGATATCTGGCTGGGCGGGGAGTTTACCACGCTGGTGGTGACCGGCCCGAATACCGGCGGGAAGACGGTCACGCTGAAGACGGTGGGACTCTTTACACTGATGGCTCAGGCGGGTCTGCAGGTCCCTGCGGAGCTGGGGACCGAGCTGGCAGTGTTTGAACAGGTCTGGGCGGATATCGGGGACGAGCAGAGCATTGAGCAGAGCCTGAGCACCTTCAGCGGCCATATGACGAATATTGTGACCATCATGCGCGAGGTGACGCCCCGCGATCTGGTGCTGTTCGACGAGCTGGGCGCGGGAACGGATCCGACGGAGGGCGCGGCGCTGGCTCAGAGTATTCTGACAAGGCTGCTGCATATCCGCGTCAGGACGCTGGCAACGACACATTACAGTGAACTCAAGGTTTTTGCCCTGACCACGGAAGGGGTGGAGAACGCCAGCGTGGAGTTCAATGTGGAAACGCTCCGGCCGACCTACCGGCTGAGTATCGGCGTGCCCGGAAAGAGCAACGCCTTTGAGATCAGCCGCAGGCTCGGGCTTCCGGAAAATCTGATCGAAGGAGCCAGAAAGCTGCTGAGCAGCGACGAAGTCCGCTTTGAGGACGTGATCGCCAATGCGGAATACCACAGGCAGGTTGCGGAGCGGGAACGGCAGATCGCGCAGGAAGCCAGCCGCGAAACGATCCGGCTGAGGGACGAGGCGGAGAAGCTCCGCCGGGAGATGGAGGAAAAGCGGGAGAAAAGCCTCCGCAAGGCGCGGGAGGAAGCCAAGAGGATCCTTCAGGACGCGCAGCGTGAGAGCGAAAGCATTATCAGCGAACTGAAACGGATGAAGAAGGAGGCCGGTACGGGGGGCGATATCAGCACGCTCCGGAAACGGTTGGAAAACGGCATTGACGCAGCCAGCGAAGGGCTTCGCCGGGAGGAAGCCGCGGACGATGGGAGCGCGCCGGAAACCGTGAAACCGGGGGACACCGTACGGATCCTTTCGCTGGGTACCGAGGGAACGGTCCTTTCGGCCGCGAATGAGAAGGGCGAGGTCCAGCTGGCCTCCGGCAGCATGAAATTCAAAGCGAGGCTGTCGGATCTGCGGCTGAAGAAAGAGAACCCCGGGGCCGGCGCGAAGAGCTCCGTGAAGGCAAAGACGGGCGCTATGACCCGCACGGTCCCGATGGAGTGCGATGTGCGGGGCATGACGCTGGACGAGGCGGTCGGCGTGGTGGAGCAGTATCTGGACGAGGCTGTCCTGGCGGGCCTGGGCGAGGTCAGCGTGATCCACGGCAAGGGAACCGGCGTGCTTCGGGCGGGGATCCGCGCGGCGCTGAAAAAGAACCGGCATGTAAAAAGCTGCCGCCCGGGCATGTACGGCGAGGGCGAGGATGGCGTGACGGTGGTCAGGCTCCGGTAAGGGAAAGAATATTTCGGGGGAGGCGGAGATATGAAGGAGAGACCCTATATCATGGTGGTGGACGACGATCCGAATATTTCGCGTCTGGTGGAGCTGTATCTGGAAAAGGAAAACTTTGAGGTCCGGTCCGTCAGCCGGGGGGATGATGCGGTCAATGAGTTCCACCGGCTGCCGCCGGATCTGATCCTCCTGGATGTAATGCTTCCGGGAATGGACGGATATCAGGTGCTCAAGGCAGTCCGCAAGAGCGGGTCCATTCCCGTCATTATGCTGACGGCCCGGGACGAGACCTTTGATAAGGTGCTGGGCCTGGAGCTGGGCGCGGATGACTATATCACCAAGCCGTTTGACGCGAAGGAAATGGTTGCCCGCGTCAAGGCGGTGCTTCGCCGTTCCCAGGGCGCCGAGGAGGAAACAGATACGGATCTGACCTTTCCGGGCCTGACGGTCAGTATCGGGAAATATGAAACCTATTTTGAAGGGAACCGGGTGGAAATGCCTCCCAAGGAGCTGGAGGTGCTGTACTTCCTGGCCGGACACCCGAATCAGGTGTTTACCCGGGAGCAGCTGCTGAAACAGGTATGGGGCTTTGACTTTTTCGGGGACAGCCGCACGGTGGACGTGCATATCAAGCGCCTGCGCGAAAAACTGCCGGACAGTGAACGCTTCGGATGGAGCATTCACACGGTCCGGGGCGTCGGTTACAAGTTTGAACTGAACTGAGGACGGGAACGGTTCCCGGGGGAAAGCAATGAACGGAATGTTTACGCGGATCATGGCGGTTATGCTCATCGCGATTCTTCTGCTGACGGCAGCGCTGAGCCTGATGAGCTATTTTACGCTCCGGTCCCAGCGCATTGATGCGCGGCTGGATTACCTGTCCGGTGAGGCGAAGGATATTGCGACCCTGGCGGCAGATCTGACCGGAAACGCTTCTTTTTTTTCTTTCGGAAGCAGCAGGGAATATCTGAACCTGAAGGCCCAGAAGGTCTATGACGAATTCGGGGCGTATATCGCGGTCGTGGATCCGTGGGGAAACCTGATGGACAACATGCGGACGGCTTACAGTGAAGACCCTGATTTTGTGGCAAGCCTGAGCAATGAGGAAATCATCGGCGCGCTGAAGCGCGTGCTGGCGGGGGAGACCATCCGCGTGCAGAGCACGGTGGGCTCCGCGCCGGCATTTACGGTCGGCGTGCCGGTCTACCGCTACGGGGCCGTTACCGGCGCGGCACTGATCCAGACAAAGGCTCAGCGCATCGCAAGCGGCATGGAGGATCTGATCTGGCGGATCTGCCTGACAGCGGCGGCGGTCCTGCTGCTCAGCGGCGTAGCCGTCAGCCTGTATGTCCGAAGTGTGATGAAACCCCTCGGAGCCCTGACCCGGGCGGCGGAATCCATGGCCGGCGGGGATTTTACCGCGCGGGTGGACGACACGAAGGGAGACAGGCAGCTCCGGCAACTGTCCGGAGCCTTTAATACGATGAGCGCGCGCCTGCGGGACGTGGAGAACAGCCGCAGGGAATTTGTGGCGAACGTCAGCCATGAGCTTCGCAGCCCGATCACGAGCATCAAGGGCTTTGCGGAAGGAATGGCGGACGGAACGATCCCGGCGGAGGAGCATCCGAAATATCTGCGCCTGGTCTCGGAGGAGAGCAACCGCCTGAGCTCGCTGGTCGGCGACCTGCTGGAGCTGAGCCGGCTGGAACGGGAAGGCGCCAGCCTTGAATATACGGTTTTCGATATCAATGAGATGCTTCGCCGTGCTATTATCCGCCGGGTGAATGACCTGGACGCCAAGCAGCTGGAGGTGGACTGTGATTTTCAGACGGATCCATGTCCGGTACGCGCGGATGAAAACCGGATCGAACAGGTGGTCATCAATCTGCTGGACAATGCTGTCAAGTTTACCGGGGAAAAGGGCAGGATCGTCCTGTCTACGGCGGCTGAGGGAAACACGGTATCGGTAACGGTCCGGGACAATGGGATCGGGATCCCGCAGGAGGACAGGGAAAAGGTTTTTGACCGCTTCTTTACCGCCGACCGGGCGCATACCGCCGGGAAAGGAACGGGGCTGGGACTGAGCATCTGCCGGAGGATCATGGAAATGCACGGGCAGAGCATCCGGCTTCTGGATACAAAGGAAGGAGCAGCATTCTGCTTCACTTTGGAGAAGACGGATCGTGAAGAATGTGATAGAATACGGAAAGGACTGGATACAGCCGCGGAGGAATCGGGTTCACGGTCATCGGAGGGGTAATCATGCTGGACAGACATATTTTTATTATCGGGATGCCGGGCAGCGGAAAAAGCAGCTTGGGGAAGCGCGTCGCGAAGGAAACCGGGCTGCCGTTTACGGATACGGATGACCTGATTGCCCGGGCTTTCGGCGGAACCGTGAGCGATTTTTTTTCGAAGTACGGCGAACCCGCGTTCCGAAAGGCTGAAACCCGTGTGCTGTGCCGCCTGACCTATGCGGATCCGATGATCATTTCCACCGGCGGTGGCACCGTCATCAACCCGGTGAACCGGAAGATCATGCGCAGCTGGGGAACGATCATCCTGATCGACCGGCCGCTGGAGGATATTCTGGGCGATATCAAGCTGGACCGGCGTCCGACGCTGCGTGACGGGGGCCTGGAAGAGGTCGCGCGGGTCTACCAGGAAAGGATCCCGGTTTACCGGGAGGCGGCGGATGTGATCCTGCCCAATGACAGGGGCTATCACATGGCGGTATATACGCTGGTGAGGCTGCTGAAGGAAAGATACAATGCCTGAGAGGATGAAAAAAATGAGCTACCGTTTTGAACTGGTCGGAAAGATCGGCTCCATGGCACTGATCCGGAAAGAGGATCAGGATATCGACTATAATATTTTTTCTCGCCTGGGCGCGGATCTGAAGCCGGGCATGATCTGGGTGACAAGCGGCGCGACGGAGATCGGGCGCCTGGATTATATCAAGCGTACGGGCTGCGAGCTTTGCGGCGATCCCGAGCAGGACAAGGCGGATTATTCCAGCCAGGGACAGGCGATCCTGATGCAGAATTACCGCCAGTTTATCCGTCCGGAGTACGGGGTGCGCCAGATCCTGGTGGAACATACCCATTTCAATGACGCAGAAAAACGGGAGCATATCCGGCAGCTGTTTGAGCGCGCTGCCCGGCAGAAGACGATCCCAATCGTCAATTACAACGACCCCGTGTCCGATGAGGAAAACAGGAAGATGGAGCTTGCCGCGCGCAGGGAACAGGGCGGCGAGGTGCATGAATGCGTGGATAACGATGAAACCGCGGCGGTTATCGCCAATCTTGTCCATGCTAAAATGCTGGTCATCATGACCTCCACGGAAGGGATCTATCAGAAATACGGCGATCCGGACACGCTGGTAAGGGACGTGACGGGGAAAAGCGTTGAAGAGGTGGAAAAGCAGGTCCGTGCCCTGCAGGAGAACTGTATCGGCGCCAGCCGCGCCGGCGCTAACGGAGCGCGGGCAAAGCTGGAGTACGCGCTGAGCTGTGTCAGGGGCGGGACCACTGTAATTATCGGGCACGCCAGACATCATTTGTCCGATCTGGCGGAGGGAAGAGTCCCCTGTACCAGGATCGGAGTCGGCTTATAATGAATGCCGCGCTGCTGGAGGCCGTCCGGTATTTTACCCGGGAAACGGAGATCATGGATGCGCTGCATGTCGTCTGCGGCTGCGGCCGGCGGACGGAAAAGGCCTGGGACGGACGGGACGCGGGCGAGTCCGCGGTATATGACCTGGCCAGCGTAACCAAGCTGTTTACCGGGCTCACGGCCATGCGGCTCCGGGAGGAGGGCGCGCTGGATTTCAGCCGGACGGTCACGGATTACGATCCGCGCTTCCGGAATCTGCGGGATGTAACGGTGGAGCAGCTGATGGCCTTCCAGGTCCAGGTGCAGACGGACGGGCGGATCGATGAGCAGCCGGACCGGGAAGCGGCGCTGAAAAGCCTGCTGAGGGCGTTTCCCGTTACGCATCCGGCAAAAAGGGCTTATTCGGATATTCCGGCGATGATCCTCAAATACGTCATGGAAAAGGCGGCCGGAGAGAGCTTTTACAGCTGCGTCAGAAAATGCGTCCTGGAGCCGGCGGGCATGGCGGAGACCTGGGCAAAGGTTCCTGAGGAAAGGAAAAAGGACTGCCTGCTCTATGCGCCGGAATACCGCATCGAAAACGGCCGGCGGATCAGAAGGGACTCGCCGGACCGGGGGATCCCCCATGATCCGAAGGCGGAGAAGCTCCAGGGAGACACGGAGGACCTCTGCGGCCATGCCGGGCTGTTTTCCACTGCCGGGGATATGGAGCGGTTCTGCCGCGCTGTGCTGAACGGGAAAGTCGTTTCTTCCGGTTCCCTGGCGGAGATGGCGGTCAACCGGACAGGGAAACGGCTGGAGGACGGCACCTGGACGCAGTTCCTGGGCTATCAGTGCTATCTGCATCATCCGGATCAGTATTTTTCGGAGATCCCGGTTTATATGTCCCCGTCCGCTTTCGGCATCGGCGGGTTTACGGGGAACCACGTCAGCATCGACCCCGGAACGGACCGGTTCAGCATTTTTCTCGGAAACCGGGTACGGAACCGGCTGACCGTTATCCTTCCGAAGAGCGGGGAAGCTTGCACAGCCTGCGGTCTGCGGGCTGACGGAGTCGGAAGGATCCTCTGGGAGGACGGAAGCCTCCATGCCTCTTCCGTGAATTATGTCCATCAGAAGGATGAACATCTGCATAAAGTGATCGCTTCATTGTTTGATGAGTAGGCAGAACAGGGAAAACCAGCACAGGCTGCGCCGGATGGCGCAGCCTGTTTTTTTAGCCGGGAACTTCCGTTTCCGGAAGCTCCCCCAGTGTCTGCAGCTGGCGCCGCAGGCCGGTCCGCAATGAGGTTTGCGGCACCCGGATCCCGGCTTCCCGAAGGGCGCTCAGGTCATAAACGCGATGACAGAGATGCCCGGAGTATTCCGGATGCGCAGCCAGGTATCCCGCCTCGGGAACAGACTCAAAACGGACGCGACAGCCCAACAGCTCGGCGAGGAGCTCATAGTAGCGGCGGTTTGTTACGACGTCCGGCCCGCCGATACAGAAAATGCGGTTTTCGGCAGCAGGCCGGGGAATGCAGTCCAGAATGGCGTCATTCAGGTCCCTGACATAAACGGGCTGCAGCAGATAACTGCCGTCTCCGACCAGCCGCATCGGTTCGCCCGCGCGGATCCTGCCGGGAATGGCCCGGGAGCGGGTCTCCTCCGGGAAACAGCCGGCCAGGGAGCCTTCGCCGAAGATGTGCCCGGGGCGGAAAACGGTCCAGCGCACAGAGGTTTCCGCGGCCAGGAAGGTTTCTTCCATTCTGCGCTTATCCGCGCCGTAGCCGTCCCCGGTCAGATAAATACCGTCCTCATTCTGAGGTACTTTTTTATATGCGGGGTGATAAACGGAGTCAGTGGAGATAACGACCAGCCTGTCCGTCACAGCGGGAAGGACCTCCAGATCGGTCTGCGCGTCTTCCGCGCTTCGGCAGATGCAGTCCACGGCGGCATCGAATCGCAGGCCCGCAAGGGCTGCTTTCAGCTCCGGAACGGAGTGCCGGTCCGCGGTCAGCGCATGGACGTCCGTTCTCCGGGAACGCAGTCCCCGGGTAACGGTCCAGACCTCACAACCCTTCCGGACGGCCTGTTCCGCGAGCATTCCGCTGACAAATCCGGTCCCTCCGAGGATCAGCAGCTTCAAGAACGATCAGCTCCTTTCGGAAAACCGTCACTGACAGCCGCCGGCCGCCGGTTTTACAGTTTTCTTTCCAAGATAATCTTACCTGAGAAAAGGAAAAGGCGCAAGGAGCGGGAGAAAGGGAAAACGGAAAATGCTTGCAATCCCCGGTGGTTTATGCTATATTCAAAAAGGTCAAAGATAGTCAATCTATGACAGATCGGATTGTACCGAAGAGGGGGATCAGATTGCGTATCAGTGATTCGATTGAGAGCTTCATCAAAGAACTGATGACAGACGGCTCATCGGAGGTCGAGCTCAGGAGAAATGAGCTGGCGGAATACTTCGGCTGCGCGCCGAGCCAGATCAATTATGTCCTGGCTACCCGCTTTTCGCCGGACCAGGGTTATCTGACGGAGAGCCGCCGGGGAGGCGGGGGATATATCCGCATCGTCCGCGTGGTGCAGAGCGGAAGCCAGTGGCTGCTGTACCTGGTCAATCAGCGGATCGGGGATTCCCTGACGGAGGATGAAGCGCTTCGCCTGATCACGCAGCTGCGGGACAGGCAGATGATCACGACAGACGAGGCGTACATCATGGCCGGCGCCGTCAGCGCCAAAGCTATGGCCGTTCCGATCCCCGGAGAGCTGAAGGACGCGCTGCGCGCGAGAACGCTGAAGTCCATGCTGACAGCCGTGGCCGGACGGAACCGTTCCTGAAGGGAAGGTGACAGGGATGCTGTGTGAAGAATGTCATGTCAACGAGGCTAATTTTACGGTCTCTGTGGTGACGGGGGAAGAGACGACCATCCGGCATCTGTGCGCGGACTGTATGAGCCGGATGAACCGCGACCTGATGAAGGGAAATGTCAAAAGCTTTCTGAATACGGTGCTCAGCGCGATTCAGGCAAGCCATAACAACGGAGAAAGAAAGGAATTTTCGATGCCGATTTTTGGAAGATTTACACAGCGGGCTCAGCAGACGCTGCAGCTGGCCCAGCGGATCGCGGGAGATCTGCAGCAGCCGTATGTGGGAACGGAGCATCTCCTGCTGGCACTGCTCAAGAGCTCTGCCTCCGTGCCGCAGGCGGTATCTGCCCGGATGAGCTTTGAAAGCGTGATTTCCGATATCCGGGAACAGCTTGAGGATCAGGACAGCGGTCAGAAGGCGCCGCAGGGCCCCAGGATCGAGCTGTCTCCCCGGGCAAAGAAGACGCTGGAGAACAGCATTCTGGAATCCCAGAAGCTGGGGCAGTCCTTTGTGACGGTGGAGCATTTCTGGCTGGCACTGCTGAGCAATGACGACGGGGTCGCGGGCGCGCTGCTGCGCAAAGCAGGCGTGGATCTGTCCGCAGCCCGTGAGCAGATCCTGCGCCAGATGAGGGAAAACGCGGGCCAGAGCGATGCGGCGAACCAGCCGCGTATGCCCGGGCCGGGCTTTATGTCCGCTCTGCGGAGGAACGCGGAAAAGAATAGTGAAGAAAAGGGTGTCCTGGAAAAGTTCAGCCGGGATCTGACGGCCGCCGCGGAAAAGAATGAGCTTGATCCCGTCATCGGACGGGACAATGAGATCCAGCGGATCATCCAGATCCTGATCCGGCGCACAAAGAACAATCCTGTCCTGATCGGTGAGCCCGGCGTCGGCAAGAGCGCGGTGGTGGAAGGACTGGCGCAGCGGATCGTGCAGGCCAATGTACCGGATATGCTGATCGGGAAGCGGGTGCTGAGTCTGGATATCGGCAGCATGGTGGCCGGAACCAAGTACCGGGGCGAGTTTGAAGAGCGCATGAAAAACGTGATGGATGAGCTCCACAAGGCCGGGAATGTGCTGCTCTTTATCGATGAGATCCATACGATCATCGGCGCCGGCGCCAGCGAGGGCAGCCTGGACGCGGCAAACATCCTGAAGCCCGCGCTGAGCAGGGGAGAGATCCAGTGTATCGGCGCGACGACCCTGGATGAGTATCGAAAGCATATTGAAAAGGATACGGCTCTGGAGCGCCGCTTCCAGCCGGTGACCGTCGGAGAGCCGACGGCGGAGGAAAGCCTGAGCATCCTGTACGGGCTGCGGGACCGTTATGAAGCGCATCACAAGGTCCGCATTACGGATGAGGCGCTGGCCGCGGCCGTCAAGCTGAGCGACCGGTATATTCCGGACAGGTTCCTGCCGGACAAGGCGATCGACCTGATGGATGAGGCAGCAAGCCGCGTCCGGATCCAGGCATGCACGGCGCCGCTGGACGTCCGGGAGCAGGAGAAACGCCTGGAGAGCGTGGTCATTGAGAAAAAGGAAGCCATTTCCCATCAGGATTTTGAAAAGGCTGCCGCGCTGCGCGATCAGGAGAAGAGTCTGAACCAGGAGATCGCCAAGAAGAGAGCGGAATGGAACCGCTCCCAGACCACCTCGAAGGATGTGGTGACGGCGGAGGATATTGCGCAGGTAGTTTCTCTGTGGACAGGGATCCCGGTCAACAAGATGACGGAGCAGGAAGCTCACCGGCTGATGAAGCTGGAGGATACCCTGCATAGGCGGGTCATCGGCCAGGAGGAGGCTGTCAGCGCGGTGGCGCGGGCGATCCGCAGGGCGAGAGCCGGGCTGAAGGATCCCAAGCGCCCGATCGGCAGCTTTATCTTTCTGGGTCCGACCGGCGTCGGAAAAACCGAACTGTGCCGTGCGCTCGGCGAAGCGATGTTCGGGGACGAGGATGCCGTGATCCGGCTGGATATGAGTGAATATATGGAGAAGCATACCGTATCCCGGCTGGTTGGCTCTCCTCCCGGCTATGTCGGCTTTGAGGAGGGCGGCCAGTTGACAGAAGCCGTACGCAGAAAACCCTACAGCGTGGTTTTGCTGGATGAGGTGGAAAAAGCGCACCCGGACGTCTTCAATATGCTGCTGCAGATTCTGGAGGACGGCAGGCTGACCGACAATACCGGCCGGGTGGTTTCCTTCAAGAATACGATCGTCGTGATGACCTCCAACGCTGGGGCCCATACCATCGGAGCCGCGAGGACCATGGGATTCGGGAGCGCGGGGGAGAAAAACGCGGCGGACTATGAGGCGATGAAGGACGCCGTTATGAAAGAGGTCAAGAATTTGTTCCGGCCGGAGTTCATCAACCGCGTGGATGAGCTGATCGTTTTCCATGCGCTGTCGGAGGAAAACATCCGGGAGATCACCGGCATGATGCTCCGCCAGGTCGCGGACCGGCTGCGGGAACGGGAGATACGACTTTCCTGGGACAAACGGGTAACGGACAAGCTGGCGGAGGAAGGCTATGACCCCAAATTCGGCGCGCGCCCGCTGCGCAGGCTGATTCAGCGAACCGTGGAGGATACGCTGAGTGAGGCGCTGCTGCAGGGTGAGATAGAGCTCGGCCAGCCGGTGAAGCTGTCCGTGAAGGGCGGGGAGATCGTGATCCGGCCGCAGGCGCCTTCCCGCAATGCGTCTGAAGAGAATGGAAAAAAGGAAAAGAGCGCCGGCACAGAGAAAAAAGAAGAGGATGAGGAAGTCAAAGCCTGAGCCGGAGACAGAACAGAACAAGGAGTGAGTGACTGTGCTGAAGGAACTGAAACAAAAGGTATATGAGGCAAATATGCTGCTGCCTGCCTACCATCTGGTGACCTTTACCTGGGGTAATGTTTCCGGTATCGACCGGGAAAAGGGCCTGTTTGTGATCAAACCCAGCGGCGTGCCCTATGAGGAACTGAAGCCGGAGGATATGGTCGTCATCGATCTGGAGGGCAACAAGGTGGAAGGGAAGCTGAATCCATCCTCCGATACGCCGACCCACGCGGAGCTGTACCGCCGGTTTCCGGATATCGGCGGCGTGGTGCACACCCACTCCCGCTGGGCAACTGTCTGGGCTCAGAGCGGCCGGGATATACCGGCCTACGGCACGACACATGCGGATTATATTTACGGAGCCGTTCCCTGCTGCCGGGACCTGACGAAGGAAGAGGTAGAAAGTGCCTATGAGCTGGAAACCGGCCGGGTGATCGCTTCTCATTTCGAGGAAAACGGACTCAACCCGAACCATGTTCCCTGCGTGCTGGCCCGCCATCACGGCCCCTTTGCCTGGGGCAGGGATGCGATGGAGGCGGTTCATAACGCAGTTGTGCTGGAGGAAGTAGCGATGATGGCCTGGCATACGGAAGCGCTGCCGATGACCCAGCCCCGGGAATGCCTGCCGGATTACGTGAAGGAGAAGCATTTTATGCGGAAACACGGCCCGAATGCTTACTATGGGCAGAAAAAGGACTGATTTTTGTAAAAATCGATAGTTTTTTCTTTGTTTTCCGCTTATATTAGAATTTTCTACTTGCGTTTTCGATTTCGCTTGCATATAATTGTTTCGGTCGAAGCCTTCGGGTCTGTGGTTGCAAGCCGATGCCAGTCGCAGGCGAAGCGGTCCACGTAATCTGCCCAAAGCGGCAGGGAGCACGGTGCGGTCTAGAGGTAAGTCCATCCGGGCAACTGTCCCGAGAGAAGTGAGTGAGGGCGCGGACAGCGCAGAGCAACCTTCCAGATGGCGTGTGTGGGGTCGAAAACCAGGTCAGCCGAAGTATTCACCGCATTCTATTTTTTTATGGGGGTTCCAAACCATGTACGAAGACAAAACGCTGGTATGCAAAGACTGTGGCGCTGAGTTCGTTTTCACTGCCGGTGAACAGGAATTCTATGCCGAAAAGGGCTTCCAGAACGAACCCACCCGCTGCAAGGCCTGCCGTCAGGCTCGCAAGGCAAGCCGCGCTGCCGGCGCTCCCCGTGTCATGTATGACGCGATTTGTGCCGAATGCGGAAAGCCCACTCAGGTTCCCTTCGAGCCGAGAGAAGACCGCCCCGTGTACTGCAGCGAATGCTTCGCTGCCCGCCGCGGCTGATTTGCATCGGAAAGAAAACCCCCTGCCGGTTCCGGCAGGGGGTTTCTTTATGCGCGGGGATATCAGATACGGTCGAAGAAGGGCGTCCCGTCTTCCGTTTTCAGCACTTCATCCTCAAACTTCAGCGGAGTGGGAACGGTCAGCATGTATTTGAGGATCTCGTCCATCCGGACGCTTTCCCGGAAGGTGACCAGGGAGAAGCTGACTCCGTGCTTGTGAGCTCGCCCGGTGCGGCCGATCCGGTGCAGATAGTACTCGTTCTCATTGGGAAGGTCGTAGTTGATCACTGCCTCCACGTCGTCCACGTCGATCCCGCGGGCAGCAACGTCCGTGGAGACGAGGATCGGGAACTTTCCGCGCTTGAAGTCGTTCATCACAACGTTGCGTTTTGCCTGCGGGATATCCCCGTGAAGGCAGCGGGCGTCGTAGCCTTCTTTGCACAGGCGGCTGGTCAGTTTGTCCGTCATGAACTTCGTGTTGCAGAAGATCATGATCCGCTGATAGACATCCGCATCCAGCAGATACAGCAGATGGTCGGTTTTCCTGTCCTGTTCGGTCGCGATCACATACTGTGTGATCTGCGGCCGGTCTTCCTTGGTGGCTTCCACGGTGATTTCCACCGGATCGTGCTGATATTTCCAGGCGATCGTCAGTACGTCCTGATTGGTGGTCGCGGAGAAGAGGACCAGCTGACGGTCCGAAGGAGTGGACTCAATGATTTTGGTCACATCCTTGACAAAGCCCATATTCAGCATTTCATCCGCCTCGTCCAGCACCATGGTGTGAACGGCATCGAGGGTAATGTTGCCGCGCTGCATATGATCCAGCAGGCGTCCCGGCGTGGCGATCACGATCTGCGGCCTGCGCTTGAGAACGTTGATCTGTTTGGAAATGGACTGTCCGCCGTAAATGACGGCGATGCGGACTCCCTGAATGAAGTGGGCCAGATGAGTCAGCTCCTCGCCGATCTGCAGGGCGAGCTCCCGGGTCGGCGCCAGAACGATTTCCTGGATCCGGCTGTCTTTCAGCTGCACGTATTCAAGCATGGGTATGCCGAAAGCGCAGGTTTTGCCTGTGCCGGTGGGCGCAATGGCATTGATGTCCGTTCCGGACATCATCAGCGGGATGGTTTTTGCCTGTACTGTTGAGGGTTGTTTAAACCCCATCTCCTCAACGGCCTGAAGGATTTCCTTTGAAAGGTCCATCTCGCCAAAGGAAGAGGGCAGATTTGTTTCCGGTGTCAAAGAAAAGCTCCTTTCGGATCAGTCATGATAAGAGCGGATCGCCTTGGCCAGCTGGTCCGGGCAGGATGTGTTGCCCCGGCAGGGGATCCCCTCCAGCATGTCGGCGACTTCCAGGGCGTTCCGGCCGATGACCATGGCGGCGAGGCCCTGTGTGTTGCCCCGGCATCCGTTATGGATTTTGCAGTAGGAAATCACACCGTCCCGGATCTCCAGATCAATGGCAGTGGAACAGGTTCCCTTTGTTTTATAGGTATACATGGCCTCGTCTCCGATCGTTTCATTGCTTTAAAAAGGAACGCTCCCGCTGCGGGGAGCGTTCCGATTACGGTTCAGTCTTACTCAATGACCTTCGCCACAACGCCGGAACCGACGGTACGGCCGCCTTCACGGATAGCGAAGCGCAGGCCCTGCTCGATGGCGATGGGGGTGATCAGGGTGATTTCCATGTCAATGTTGTCACCGGGCATGACCATTTCCACGCCGTCGGGCAGCTTGATGTTGCCGGTAACGTCCGTCGTGCGGAAGTAGAACTGCGGACGGTAGCCGTTGAAGAAGGGAGTATGGCGTCCGCCTTCTTCCTTCGTCAGCACGTACACCTGGCCGATGCAGTGGGTGTGCGGATGGATGCTGCCGGGCTTCGCCAGCACCTGGCCGCGTTCCACTTCGTTGCGCTGAATGCCGCGCAGCAGGGCGCCGATGTTGTCGCCCGCTTCCGCTTCGTCCAGCAGCTTGTGGAACATTTCAACGCCGGTCACGACCGTCGTCCGCTTCTCATCGCTCAGACCGACGATCTCCACCTGGTCGGACACCTTCACGGTGCCGCGCTCAACACGGCCGGTGGCCACGGTGCCGCGGCCGGAAATGCTGAACACGTCTTCAACAGGCATCA
>JAEEGL011439469.1_pt1 | contig 28456 bp, 44 predicted proteins | sample 9134231 | NCBI WGS metagenome assembly JAEEGL01 (sample SAMN16246548, study PRJNA631951) | gut metagenome | biome: gut microbiome; feature: rumen; material: fiber-attached | host: Bos | place: Iran: Karaj | collected 2018-10
AATTGGACAAGATTATATTCAATATCTGTAGGATGTCCGAATGGATTTATTATAAATAATGCATGTGCTACATACTGAGAACCAAAAATTAACCGATTCTCTAATTCAGATCTTAAGAAATCTCTCATTATTGTTTATCCTTTCTTTTTACATAAGATAAGTGGAGGGTATATTTCAACCCTCCACTAATTCATCGCTTAGCTATTTCCCATCTTAATAGAATCAAGTTCTGTCTTAATTAAACTGTATCTATTGCTCATAAGAGTTTCCTTAACAAGCTCAAATGGATCAAGCTGATTGCTAAGTACCATCTTTAAGATGTGAGTGGAATATCCAGAAACTAAGCTTACTCCCAATTCATTTTCACAAATAGGGATAGTATTAGTTCTAGAATTTACATTCCAGAAGATAACCTTAGGAAGCTTATAACCTGCCTTATTATACTTATCTGCAATCTCTTCAAAAAGACGCTTCTGAGATGACTCTGAAAAGTCTGAATAGTAATTATAGGCAGCTATGCTTTGTGAATCATCAAACTCCATATCAGTAATGACACTGATAGCTCCAGGAAGATCTTCCTGCTTATAATCATTCTTTATAGCAGTATCTAAGATGAGTTCAAATACCTTTTCAATATTGGTATTATTAATATCATCTTCTTCAAGAAGCCTGTTGATTCTATCCTTAAGGCTAGATCCTTCATGGAACTTTACAATATGAGGATCATGAGAAAATGTGATGAAAGTATCCTTAAAAGGACCATGATTATGCTCTGCAAAATAGATACCTAATGAGAATGCTACACTACGAGCAGTCATTTTAGTACCTTTACCTACAAATGAAGTCATTGAACCAGATCCATCGACTACTGCAAGAATATCCTTATCTCCAAAATCATACTGAGGAAGAGCTTTCCACATTTCTTCAAGAGTAGGATCTTCTTCTTCAAGAGCAAATAAACTTGTTCTATGATCATAGATATACTTATATACGATATCTGAAGGATATGCAACGGAAGCATTGATCTTCTCTTCTCCATTAGCAACCTTTTCAAGATATTCATGATATCTAATAGAATCATGCTTATTAAAAGCATTCTTATACTTAAGACTAGCCTTAGAAGGAACTGCAGAATAATTGATCTCTGACCAATTATTAGATGACATAGCAGTCTCAGTAAGCTTAAGAGCTTTTCTTACAGTAGATATCATCTTTCTATAAGTCTTCTGATCAGTGGGATTATGTACCAGATCAAGATTGAAGCACTTCTTTGCTACAAGAATAGCTTTCTTCTTAGTTTCATAAGAAGAAGTATTGTAGCTGGGAAGCCACTTGGCAAGAAGAGATATAGGTTCATTCTTCTTTGATACAACAGCATATATATCGTGATTGAACTGCATCTTTACGATATCAGCAATAGTATCATCGATAGAATCATTGATACCAAGAAGATCAAGCATAACATCCCATCTTGAATAATACGAAATATAGCATATAAATTTCTTTGCTATAGGATCGATTTCACAGAAAGCTTTAAACATCGATCTGAAGGTATCTCTTTCTCCTGCTCCACCTCTGATATCACCTACATAAAATAGGAAGAGAATTGCAAGATTCATATCTTCATAATAAAGATCTCTCCAAATATGCTTAACATATTCTTCATCCTGTCTTCTAAAATCAGGAAGGGAGAACATTGCATCTACAAACTTAGAACCAGTTGTAGCATATCCGAGAGCACCATTCTCTGTTACAGAAACATTGTACTTTGCATCTGGATCTTCTATAGTTATTTTGAGAAGATCCTGCATGAAATTTTCGGTTGCCATACTACTTTTCATCCTTTCTTTTTATCTTTATTTTGTTTATTATTTTACTAGATACTATAAAGATATTAGTACCTAATATATCGCTACACAGAGGTAATGAAATGTTATATACGTTATATAAAATAATCACAACCTCTCATTCTTATAGTATATAATTATAAAATAATTTTATATTTAATAATATACTATAGCATTATAATAGAAAGATACATATGTAATGACATTATTATAACTACTATTAATTTGGCAGTATCTTAGACAAAATGGAGGTATGGATGGCTAATTTTATCGAAAAAGCACGTAATGTAAGAGATATAGTTAATGAAATTAACGATATAGATAGAATATGTGAATATTTAGATAAAGCAAATCCAATAACCTATATTGATGATGATGGCGTAGAGCGTGAGGATTATACTATAAAATCTGAAATAAAGAATTGTCTTGGAAATTATAGAGAATTATTATTAGATGCTAAGATAGATAAAGGAGATGATAAATAATGGAAAGCAAAGAAATTTATCAGATTAGTTATGATGAATTGACTAATATAAGAAAATCTCTTGGTAATACCAAGGTTACTATAAATTTTGATAAGCTTGATGCTAATTCTAAAGAAGAGGTAAGACAGGCTATATTAAAAGCTACCGGTGCTAGACAGGCTGCTATATTAACTGTATTAGGAAATGCTAATTCTGGAGTATAGCCTATGGCTGATAGTAAATGTAGAATACTATATAAGATGATATATGGTGATATATATTATGTAAGTGATTATACTATATCTGAATTGAACGGAGAGAAAGTTCTTGGAGGTTGTCGATTGACAACCGAACTTTCTTTTGCTAAAGCTATTCCTAATTATATAAAGAAAGAAAATATCTTAGATAAATCTATTTGTATAATGTATACAAATGAATTGGTAAGATACTAATTAAGAAATTAATTATATACTATATATTTGAAAGGAGATTGATATAGTATGTTTGAATCGAGTTTTTAGATAGATGATATATAAAATATTTTAAGGAGGAAAATATTTTGTTAAAAGATCCGAAATATGATCCTATTCCGGTAAAGATGACATATCCACATTCTACTGAATATGATATCACTGCCAGAATAGAAGTAATCGATCTTGATGTAGAAGCAGAAAAAGATATTGACTCTGGATTAGGATTCGAGATATCTTCTCCGAAAGCTACTATAAAGAAAGATGTAAAGAATCCAAATGGAATTTATTCTCCGAGATTTGGACGTAAGATTGGTGATGCCAATCCATTTGCAGATCGTTATAGTTGTGAATGTGGCGAATTAAGATCTCGTATCAATCATGGCCTTATCTGTAAGAAATGCGGTAAGGTCTGCAAATATGTAGATGATAACTTCAAGATCTTTGGTTGGATTAGATTAAAGGATAAGTATCATATTATAAATCCTAAATTCTATGATACTCTTGATTATATCTTTGGACAGTCTAATTTCAATGAAGAGAAGAAGAGAATTAAAGGATCTCGTTTAAAGAATATCCTTAATTATTCTCCAGAAGTAGATCAGCACGGATTTAGATCAGAATGTGCATTTAAACCTGATAAAGAACCTTTCTATGGAATTGGTATGCTGGATTTCTATGAAAGGTTTGATGAAATTTTAGATTATTATATAAAGCTGTTTCCTAAGAAGCAGGAGTATTATGATGAAATCCAGGACTATAGATATGCATGTCCTTGTAGAATGACTCATAATAAATCTAACTTAGGAAAGACTTGTGAATATTGTGGTGGTAAAGTAGAATGGATTGATAAGAAGATGATCTTTACTCATTCTATTCCTGTATTTACTACACATCTTCGTCCCACTGACATAACAAGTGATGGGTAAATGAGCTCTGCATATTCAGTAATGAGTATGTATCCAGGAGGTTAATTGCAGGTAAAGGCTTAAGAGCTCCACACTAAAGCGGAATCCAAATTCGATGAAAGGATATACGTAATAGTACGAAAGTAGAAAAAAACGTGGAGATGTACTATGGTGAAATAAATGTTTCAAGAATAAGTATAGCTCAGATTCTTGAAAATCCTAAGGTATATTAACAAGGCCTGTTCATGCAGCGAAACACCGTAATCGAATATAATCGGTGAACGTTCAACGACTATAGGATTGGAAGTCCTAGTAAAACCACAAGCATATGGTGGAAGAAAAATCTCCGCCCTAGAAATAGGGATGACAAATAGTCTAATCTCTAGTTAATCCTAGAGGTGTTAAATAAACACATCATGAAGTTGCGATTCATGGTAAATATAAAGTTCATGTATTATGAGCCTGTCAATGGGATGTATAATATGATTAATCGTCATGTTCATCTTATTAATAGAGATAAGCGTAAGTATGATCAGGATGAAAAAATCAAGAATTCTGAGTTGTTCCAGACTCAGATGAAGTATATGGAACTTGTAACAGAGATAATGAATATCTTAACTGGTAAAAAAGGACAGCTTAGAAGTCTTTTGGCAGGTCAAATATCGGCCTGATATATTGGTGACAATATATTACCGCTCTCTTTAATTGCTGGAAGGTCTATATCATAATGCAAAGTGATATATGAATAATCAGCAGCGAAGCTCTTAAATAATAATTGGTATGTTCTAATTATGAGAACGTCTAGCCGACACCTAGAAGAGGATACTGGAAGAAGTATTATCATGATTATCTGGCAATGTCATGCTTGGATAATATAAGTATGGGTATTAGTAATCCCATCCAATTTGATCTTAAGAGAACGTTCATCGACTAGTACGTAAGTACGTAGAGCCTAGAAATAGGTGACGCATTAATTGGTGCCATATGTAAGTCGTCTTAAATCGAAATGGGAGACATCTCTATGAGATGAAGATATAGTCAAAGCGATATAATTTTGCATGCAGAGCTGTTATAAGACAGTCTGCTGAGTTAAGAATTGATCAGATTCTGTTACCTTATGTAGAATTGGTTAAATGCTTACAACAGCGTATAATCAATATCTTAATAAGAACTTATAATATCAGTCCTTCTGAAGCATATGATATCTGGAATAGATCTATAGCAACAAAGGATAAGAGGATATGTCAGATACTGGATTCTATAATACATGCAGAACCTGAAGGACTTCCTGTTATTCTTAACCGCAATAAACTATTTGTTGAATGTAAAGCATGCTAGTATGTCTTTATACTTTACATTGAAATGTGTCTAATTGCTGGAACACCCTTAGAGCTTAAGATACCAAAGCGTAATAATTCTTAAGATTGGGAAATCAGCAGCGAAGCTTTCTTAAAATATCATTGGTATGTATCAATTATTAGAACGTTTGGCCGATCCCCAGAAGCATATATTTGAGATAATATATTCAAGACTTGCCGGACTACGATCATGTTTAGGCGGTATAAGTATAGGTATTAGCAATCCTATCCAATGAATTTAATTTAAGAAAGAACGTTCAACGACTATCTGAGGAGTCTATATAGTAGACTTGAAGTTAGAGCCCAACTGGGTAGAGCATTCGGTTAAGTAAGTCTCTTTAAATCGAAATGGCACACTATTAACTAGCAATAGAAGATATAGTCTGGTCTTTATAGAAATATAAAGGATTCATTATGAATCGTATTTCTACTAACTACTATTAGAATAGTAGAGATATAACGTAACGCCAACAATTAACTACGGATAAATATGTAGTTATACTACTATTATAATGGTAGTACACTATTTATTGATATTGTCCGGCTAGCTAGGAATGGTTAGCATAAAATACTACATTAAAAGCTGGGAGTACCTCAAGAGCTCATTTGCCTATATGGTGACGAAAGTCAGAAACAAGTAATGAGATGGGATATGATGATAGTAAGTCTAAGTCCTATTAACAAGGGTATGGTCAGCACGATATTGATAATATCGTTCAACGACTATCGAAAGCATAGCTATAGAGAAATACTATAGTGAAGAAGTGAGTAGAGTACATTAGGAAAACTAATGGAAACGTGTAGAACCCCATAGTATGGTAACAGTACTCGGGTTAAGATATAGTCTAAGTGCAAATTAATAACTTGCAAGCAAACGCAATTTTGCAGATGTTCTGTGTTGGTTATACTGACACACTTACTATGTCAGTACCTTTGCAGGTATTAAAACTGCTTGGTGCAGACTTTGATGGTAGACTAGTACATTGCCATCATTAAAGCCTTTGAATTGCTGGAAAACTACTAATGCTTATAGTGCTACAGCATAACTGGAAACAGTAAATGCGAATGCTTGAGAAACTGTAAGAATGTAATAATCAGCAGCGAAGATCCTGTAAAATGGATAACGTTCAACGACTATCGAAAGTATATCATAAGAGAAATACTTATGAGAATAAACGAGTAGAGTAGGAAGAAATTCCGAAGTGGAGGCTGCTTTATATATGGTAATAGTATATAAAGTAAAGATATAGTCTAAATAAATTATAATAGTAGTATATTAATATATTTACTTACTATAACTACTAATATAATGGTACCGGATGTACTCAACGTCTTTCATATTATAAGCCAAGCATATTTCGAGAGAGCATATATAATCTATAATCCTAGAAATGCTTTCTATATTTCCAGGATTGATGGTAAGACTAATATTGATGTAATAGTACAGAGAGATACTCTGATTAATGCTAATACATTATTATGGTTAGGCCGTAAGAATTATACTCCCGAGATGCTTGAGAAGATTGATAAGATCAAAGAGAAGCAGAAAGAATACTATATGCAGGAAGAAGCATAATAGTATAAATGATGCAAAGCTCTAAGGGATGTAAAAGTCCCTTAGAGCATTTTAAGGATAATTCTTATGTTTAAAGATCTATTGTATTTATGTGTAACGATGCTTATAGCAGTTATATCATTTGCTTGTGGATATGGACTGAGTGAGCATCTTAATAAGAAAGAAAATGAACGAGGACTGGATGAATAATCTGGTCCTTAGTTTATTTTTTTATGAGGTTGATATGATTACTTTAAATCTTACTATTGTTGAAGCTAGTGAACTAGTTAATCTATTAAATTCTTATGAACTTTATAATGATCATGTAAGAATAAAAGATAATATAATAAATAAAATAAGGGAATCTTCAACACAAAAAGAAGATTACTGTATTCATAAATTATATGAGCATTTTGTAAATAGGCAAGGACTGGATGAATAATCTGGTCCTTAGTTTATTTTTTATGAGGTTGATATATGTATAATATAGTATTAAATCTTACAGACGAGGAAGCTAAAGCAATATATGATCATTATCATGGTAATGCTATGAATATAACTGCTGGTATTGAACATGGAAAATCTATACATGAAAAGATAGGTAGAGCAATTGATGATGCATTAGAAGGTATAGTTACATCAGACTATTGTATTCATAAATTATATAATCATTTTGTAAATAGAAAGGTAGTATAATATGATTACTAATAATACTAAATTTACTATATCTATTACTGCTGATGAAGCTCAATATATTTTAGAAAGAGTAGATAATGATTCTATAAAAAAGAAAATAAGAGATGCTGCTATTAGCATTGGTATAAGTGAGGTAGCAATTCATAGATTATATAATCATTTTATAAATAGAAAGGTAGTATAATATGAAAACTTATAATGTACAATTAACAAAAGATGAAATAGATCATATTATGACTTCATTTGATATGTTTGCTACTGCAGGCTTAAGAAAAGATGGTGTACAGCTAGAAGATAGTATCAATGCTAAATTAGCTTTAGCATTGCAGAGTGATGGTACTGATAATGAAATTGAAACTGTAGATATTGAATTTGAAGATCTTGATGATATGATATTAGAAGATGAAGTATATCCTGATGGAGATGAATAAATATGTATAACTACTATGTAGTATGTGATACCTTAAAAGACTTAGTAAAAGAAGCAATATCAAAAAATGATATATTTAATTATGTAATTGCTCCAATAGAAGATGCAGAATATATTTGTACAGATAAAGTTCATTCTATTTGTACTTATCAAATATTTGGAGTTCCAAGTATTAAAATTGCAAAATCTATTACAGAATATATAAGAAAGAATATGCCATTTTGTGATATTACATGTAGTTTTATAGGTACTTGTACTGGTGATTTATTATTATCATTTATTATTATATTTACTACAATAGATACTACTCCTATAAAATTTGATTATACTAAAATAGATGAGGAATATTGATATATGGAAGCGTTTAATACTGAAACTATGGGAATGACTAATGTTGATCTTGCTAAGATATTAAAAAACAATCTTAAAAAAGTATTACGTAAACTTAATACAACTTATATTATATCTACATTACAAGATCCTGAATTTGTATCTGATGATTGCTATACTGATGATATTATATGCACTATATGTGGATATCAAGTTATGTTATCACCTATAGATACAGAAACTTTACAGCAATTAATAAAAGATCTTTTTAATTATTATATTAATCCTAATTTTAATAATATTCGTATATCATGTATATTTCAAAATTCTGATAATTATACAACATCTTTTGCTATAACATTTAATCTTATTACTATGCCTGAAGATGAAGATTAATAAATTTTTATGAAATAGCAGTTATAATTAACATTTATAATAATATAGACTTTTTGGTGAGAGATTAAGTCTATATTAAAAGAAAATATAAGAAATCACTTATTTATTTTAGGCCTAAAATTTTAATAAGGAGGAATAACTAAATGGGACTCTATGGTGCAAATGCTATTGCAACAATGGAAAGCACTGCTACTTCCAATGCTGTAATGGAAATGTTTCTTGTAGATGATCTTCTTAAAGGACCTTCTGATAAGATTCAGGAGTTCTGTGTTTCTGAAGCAGCTCAGGTTCTTATGGAGAGACAGGTTCTTAAGAAACCCACTCTTATGAGACTTTCTAAAGCTGATGATGAGAAGAGACGTATTAAGCTTATGGCTTACCAGCTTGCTAAGACTTCCAATTCTCCTCATTATGCAAAACTTAAGAAGTACACTTCACTTCGTAAGCAGGAGATCAATGCTATCATGAAGCAGTTTGGTCCTAAGGCTGAGAAGATGGCTAAGATTGCTCAGAAAGAGTATATCAAGACTGCTAAGTCTACTGTTGCTAATGAGCCTGAACCTAGGTAATTTTGTTCTAAATGATCTAAAATTTTTAAACTGAGCTTTATCTATGTAGATAAAATAATGATCCAGGGAGTTACCTCCCTGGATCGTTGTTTATTTCTAATAGGTTTATAGTTACACAGACTTTAATATCAACTTATCACTCTGAAACGAATCAATGATGACTTCAATTGTGTCTAATTTAGATCCGTCATCGGTTTCCAATTCTACTTTGAAAATTTCATTAGATACTGATTTAGATATATCAGTCTCTGTTTCATATAAGCATTCAAATTTACAGTTTAATTCAGACTTCTCAAGATAAAAGTTTATAAAGTATTTAATGTCGTAGCTAGTATTATCAATATTATATTCAAATTGATAGTTCTCATCTTCTTCCATTTTAAATGAGTCTATCTTTCTATTTAACAAAAATCTACAAAACGAGTGAAGTTGATAATCAATATCGTCGATACCTTTATTAATGTAATTAGAAATAAACAAGGGGACTTCGATAATATTGGTTATTTTCATGAAAAATATTCCTCCTTTAGAATATGTTATAAAAACTATTCTAGATATAATATGTATAATTAGAATATATTAAGAAAATCATCTTCTACTATAATAATGGTAGTAATAAATAACTACAGCATATACATTAATATAATCTATTGGTAATCATTATTGCTTAATATTCTATATACATACTATATAAGAAAGGAAATACCGTATGATTTTATATGAAGATCCTAAAATCGCTGGGTTTAGATCACGGTTGAAAAAAGCAAGAATTATAAAAGGACTAACTCAAGAGCAGTTAGCAGATCTTTCTGAAGTAAATATAAAATCGATCGCTTCGTATGAACAGAATCCTGAGAAATTATCAAATGCATCTGTTGGTACAATATATAAACTAGCAGAATCTTTAGGTTGTTCTATAGAAGATATTGTAAATAAAGATGCATTAGATTATTAAGGAGAATAAACAAATGATTGAACTTGCTGATATCACAGAAGAACCTCTTGTATTGGATGTAAGATATCATACAGAGTTATTCCCTGAGTTAAAACCTATTGAGAAATTACCTCAGGGTGACTGGATAGATCTTAGATGTGCAGCAGATACTACTATTAAAGCTGGCAACTATTTAGTTATACCTCTTGGTGTATCTATTAAGCTTCCTACAGGTTATACTGCTATTATTGCACCTAGATCATCTACTTTTAAGAAGTATGGTATTCTTATGGCCAATTCTATTGGTGTAGTAGATGAATCTTATTGTGGTGATAATGATATCTGGGGATTTCCTGCTTATGCTACTAAAGATATTCTTATTCCTGCCAATGAAAGAATCTGTCAGTTTACTATAATTAAGAAGAATAATATGACTCTTAATGTAGTAGATAAATTAGAAGATACCAATAGAGGTGGATTCGGTTCTACAGGAAGGGAATAATCTACATGAGTAGTGATAATGAGATTACTGAACTGATATCATTTGAGTATAGAGTAAATAAAGATATATCTATCATTAATGATAGAATTGGATTACTTCTCAATACTAATAATCTTGTATCAGAACAAATGAGAAAGTTAAATATATATAGAACTGAATTCTATAATCTTTTTCATGAATCTAAGACCAAATGGTTAATAGATAATCAATACGTTAGATTATATATTAGAGAAGATTATGAAGATAAGTATAGTAATTTTACTCACTATATACCTATTGGTATGATAACTAAAAGTATTGATAAATCTAATCCTGATGAATCTGAATATGTCGGAACATTCTATGCAAATATATATCCTGAGATAACTGATAAATTTAAAGATTTATTTAATGATAAGAAGTCTATTAATACTGATAAATATTCAGTTGGATATATATCTTGTGGTTCTGATATAATAGCTATTACTCTAAAGCATATAGGTAAGAAGTTTGAAACTAAAGATGCTTTTACTATATATTGTAATAAGCTTCTTAAATTTGCCAATAATTATATAGAAGAGAATAAACTATATTAAAAGCAAAGAATACCCAGGATCTTTAATAGATCCTGGGTTATATATTTAGTTTTTGTACCCTTAGGACAGTTATATTACATTTAAAAAATTATTCAGTAGTTACATCAGGTGCGCATGTATGCATAATAATACCTCCTTTTAGTAAAATGTGTTATAGAATCACATTATTATAATAAAGTTGTTTTATTTCTTATGAAAGGAGAATAAAACCATGATATTATTAACTGGATCTAATACTCCAATAGCAGTATCTATTGTTGGAATTATAATTGTACTTGGATTAGCTGGATTATATTATTTTGTATTTTATTCAAAGAATAAACAGAAAGCTAAAGATGCTGCTAATGATTTCTTATCAGGATTAGCAGATGAATTCTATAAGTTGATGGTAAAAGAGATCAAAGAGTTCAATATTGATGAATTTGATTTCGAATCATTAGAAGATTATGAATCTAATTTATTAAAAGCCATTTATGATATGATCTATGACTATACCATGAAGAAGCTTGAAGATGCTAGTAAAGATGATATTCTTACTGCATTAGCTATTAAAATGATTACTAGAGAAGCTATTGAGCAGATTGCTGATACTGTAATCAATAATGGTAATATTAAAGGTCTTATTAAAGATACATGGGCTAAATACTTTGAGAATAAAGTACAGGGAATAGAAGATACTGAAGATATTGCTGTTGGCCATGATATTGATGGAAATGAAATAATATACTCTGGAAATGAGTATAATGAGGATTTTGACGAGAAAAATGATCTTTCCGTAGTGGAAGACGAAATTATCGATGAAAACGATCTCAGCAATATAGTACCTCCGTCAGAGGACGAAAATACGTCTTTTGACGAAGATGTAGTTATGGATGGAGAGCCTGAGAAACCTTACATAAATCCTGAAGAAAGAGAGAATCCTGAAGATCTTCCTATTGGATATACTGATATAGAAACATCTGAAGATGATGTGGAAGATGTATCTTATTTTATTGATAAGAATGGAAGAAAGAGAGATAAGATAACTGGTAGATATACCAAATAAGGAGATAGCTATGACTAATAATACAATTGTATTAAATGGTAATAGTGGAAATTCATTACTATTTACAAATGTAAGAAGTTCCGATATTACTGTTACAGATGCTGAGTCTGAATATGATAAGAAAAGACGTGAAGCAAAAGAAAATCTCTTAGCAGAGATAAAAAGACGTACAGAAGAGAATACTTATAAAGTATAAAAAATAAACATATTTTATACATGCATATAATGATATAATAGAAGATAGTATTAGATTTTGATAAGCGATTTATTAACTCTCACAAATGCCAATAAATCTAAGGAGGATATTTATATTATATGATTATGAGATAGCAAATAGCATTTCTAATGACTAAATGCCATTTACCATCTACTTTCATGAATATAATTTTATTAACGTCTCTATGTTGCAGCATAGAAACAGCCAATTCAAATCTACTCATTTTCATAGATTAAATATATCTCCTCTGTAACAGATTTCTAAACTATCTATCTATTATATCATTATTATATTATATAATTCAAACTTCTAACTTTGACAATTTAATATCTCTAGGATTTATTCCTAGAGATAATTATTTTTCAATTATATACTATAAAAATGTAAGGAGGTATATAATATGAGTTATACAGAATATATTTATAAAGATGATCTTACCAAATTAGATTATATATATTGGGATGAATATCTTGATCATAAAAGTGAATTTAATGAATGTGAAGATTTATCTGAATTACTTCTTAATGCTAATATAGTTACAGATCTAAATACAATAGATGATGATTTGTTTCTTTTAGTATCTGCAATTAGTATGATAATTTATGAGCATGATAGTCTTAATCATGATGAATTGGCAAGATATCAAAATAGAGTAGAAGAACTATATATGTCTATGAAAAATTATTATGAGGAATCTAGAAATAATGAAGGATTCTGGAAATATTTAGATATATCTATGGATGATATATTTAATAATATTAAAGAAAAATCTCCTTTCATAGTCAAAGATCTTACTCTAGATATCATATTTGCAGAAGATTACTATTTGTTTATATATTCATTTAAGGAAGGTAAATAATGATGGAAAATAAAGATTTAATTTTAAATGAAAATGCGAGTACTGAAATTGATAGAATAGTGAATTGTTCCTCACATATCTACTCCCATCTTATGAAAATAACTATGGTAAATCCAATAAGTAAATCTTGGATAAGAACGGTTGCAGAACAATCAAGACAATTAGCCAAAATCAATAATGCTTCATACTGGAAAACTGTAACTGATAATAGCATTAAAATAGCTAAAATAAAAAATAATGCTATTGCGGAGTATATTAAAGACGGTAATAAAAATGCTGAAGATGCGTATAAATTAGTACATAATGAATTTCCCGATATTACAATATTACAGCAGTGGACATGCTTAAGAGATTATATTATTAAGATAGCAACTACTAATAAAGATGAAGATGCTACCGAATATGCTGCAGAGTATAGATAAAATAGAAATAAATGGTGAATCTCAACAATTCGCCATTTATTTTTTCAATTATATACTATAAATAAGATATATGAAAGGAATGTATATGAAGATCATAATAGTATTTATACTGTTATATTGTGCATATCTTCTCTTTATAGCTGTAGATTATTATATGGGTAATATTAGTTTAAAGAAAGATATGAAAAAGATATATATGCAGAGATGTATAGATAAGATCTCTAAGATAAAAGAAGTAGATGATAAGAAAATAATAGATAGATATGTAGATTATGCCTTAAGAATGCTAGAAGAATATAACAAATTATGATATTATGTATTTTATATACTTAATATATAGCAGCGATTAAATAAATAAGAAAGGATGAATACAAATGAAGAAAGCACAGATTACTAGCGAGGAAAAAGCAATTAACCTTATCAAGAGAACCAGCTCTGATATTAACCAGCTCTACAATGAGCTTGGAACTGAGTTATCAGAAGAGTTCCTTAAGTCTGATGATACAGTGGAGTCTGATTCTATCAGGAAGGCTCTTGATATCATCACTGCTCAGAAAGAACATTTTCTCACTGCAGCTAAGAATGCTATCATGATTCTTAAGAAGGAAGAAGCTGAGAAGGAAGAGGAAAAGCTTGAAGTAATTCTCGAAGATAAGAAAGAAAAGGCAAAGGTTATTCAGTCAGGTCCCTTATTCCAGGAAGAGCACTTCTAATAAAGAGATCATAATGGAGGAGAGTATTAAACTCTCCTCCATTTGTTTTATTTTTTCTTTTTATCATCAGGATGAGCATTTACAATATCGATAAAGTCAGTTCTATCAACTCTACTTTCATTATATTTGCCCAATTGTATATCAAGTTCATTGATATATTGTCTATTATAGTACATTACTATTCTTAAAGGATCAGGTTGAGGTTCAGGATAAGGTAATTTAAATACTTTAGTTTTCCAATCCATTCTACCTTGTACTTCTACAGCTACATCATTACCTCTATAAATTACTATATGGATAAAGTGATCAGGAGATACTCCTCTAGTAAGATCATGTTTAATAGCTCTGGTAAGAGAATTATCACCTTGGAATATAGATGAAAGATCTATTTCAGTATCACCTTCATCAGTCTGATATTCTGTTATAGCTGCCTGACCCCATCCATTTTCATCTACTCTAGGAATATCAAATAGATTAATACTATAAATAGCAACACTTGTTTCATCAGGTTCTTTTACAGGAACTCCATCAGTAAGTTCATCTGCAGAGAAATATACATAGAAGTATGGAATAGGCATAGTTAAAATAGGATTCATTTCAATATGGAAATTGGTCTCTAACTTACCATCTCTTTCTCCATCATCTAACTGAAGTTTATCTACAGTATTAATATGAGTATATAAACCATTAACTCTTATAAAGTATTCAGGCTTCTGATTTATAGCTCTTAATTTAAATAAGAATGGTATATCCGAATGAGAATTAAGGTATGCTAAGAAATCAATAATATTAATTACATTATCATTAGCAACTTCAAATCCTGCTCTCTTAGCTATATTTAATATAATAGCTTTTGGAATGTGGAAATCTACACTAGTATATTCATACTGTGTAGCACCAATTCTAAAATTCATTTCCATTTTATTAAATAAATCTAACTGTTGAGATCTGGTGTTAACTCTAACTTTACAGTTAAAGTTCATCTTTAAAGCTCTTTGTCTGCAAGATAAGAATAATTTTCTATCATAATCTCTAAAGAATGAATTTTCAAAATCAGATCTTCTAATATAGACTTCAGGTGATGCTCCATGCCAGTCTACATTTTCTCTATCATAATCATAATCTACTCTAGGCTCTATTCTAGCTCTTGGATTATGAGCTTTTATAATAGTTTTATCAGAAAACTTTTTATAATCATCTATTACATGTTTACCATCTATATATACTGACTGTAAATAACCTTTATCAAACTTACTTTCAAACCAGTTTGTAAAGTATTGTATAGCCAGTGAATAACCATGTACATAAGAAGGCATAGCTAAACTAGTATACATCTTTTCAGTATGCTCAGCTTGATATCTATTAATCTGAGTTCTTATTATATCGTCCAATTCTCTAGGACTTATAACTTCTCTAGTTAAATCAGGCATATATATTACTCCTTTCTTAGGATATTATATAGAAGTTGACGCTATTAAACATTGTAAAAATAGAAATTTTTAATTATATAATATAATAGTGAAGATGAGAATGATAAAGACATTATTACCTATCCTCTACCGGAACTCCTAACCGGTATATAAGAATGTTTTCCTATCGGAGTAACTGTTACAACCCCGTTCCAGTTACTATATAAACGTACAATTTATCATTCTCATCTTCATTTAAAGGAGGGATTAAACTATGGCTAAAAAAATGACAATAAATGATATGCGTAGGTATATCATTGAAGCATATCCTAATAGCATAAAGTTTAAAGATAAAGTATTACATATGCCTACTAGACAGGTTATAGCAGTATATCATTCTGTAGTCAGACGTCAGAACGATGGTGAGAAAAAACCTAACAAGAAGGACGAATTTCATCAGATGGATATCTGGGAATACATGCTCGATAAGATCGAAGAAGAGGATGGTCCCGGTACTCATACATTAATCAATACACAGGAGGAAAACATTCATGATCAAAGGAGTAAAGGAAATGAGTAAGTCAGGTTACACAATCGGAGAGAAGTATGATCTCTTCAAGATGACTGGTACAAAGAGACCGGCTCCTAAGAAGAATGATGGCAGCAAGGACAATAAGTCTGCCGTATCTTCTAAGAAGTAATCAAAGAAAAGAAACCGAGCAATCGGTTTCTTTTTTCTTAATAATTTCACATTATATTAATACTTGGTTTATAAGGAGGTTTATATGGAATCAATTTCTAATGTAGCTTCTGTTGGTGGAGGTAGTGCAGAATATACTGCTGGTAATGGTATTAATATAGATGATGAAAATCTTGAGATTAGTACAGATAATCTTCAAAGTGATGATATGAAAGATATTATTACTCCACTTCCTGGAGTAATAATAGATGGTGTAAAAGCTAAAGTAGAAAATAATATCATTTGGATTGAAAATCGACCTGTGATGTTAACAGAAAGTCTTAATGTATATATTAATCCTCAAACTGGTGTAGATAATTATGAGGGTGGATATGGTTTTAGTGCTGCTAAACCTTTTGCTAGTATAGATTATGCTTTAAATAATACTCCAAAATTACCCTTTCCTCATACTAATAATAGTGGGCAGGCTAAAAATATATCTTTTCATCTTTCTGGTACATTTACTTCTACAGCTATTAAACAATATACTTTTGAATTTCCAGCATCAAGATTTTATCTTTATATCGATGGAGATGTTATATTAAATAATGTCACTTTACAGTTTTTCGATTGCAGATATGTAATATTAAGATTAAATGGTAATTTAACTTTTAATATTACAAATACCTCACTTACATCTGTTATCAGAGTTATAACAGTAGCGCAATCTTTAATAGCTGTTGATTCACCAAATGCTACTGCGCAAACTCCATATAGTATAATTATAAATGGAAATTCTACTTCTAAAAGTTATATTAGAGGTATAGAAGTTACTGGTTCAACAATGTATAATTCGGTTAATAATACATCTATCGAAGTAAATCAATGTAATATAGGATTTAATGTAATTAATGGATCAAGTACATATTATTTAACAACTAAAGGATTAAATAATAATACAGTATTTAATGCATCTGGTGGTATAATAATGTATGGTAATAATAGTGCAACTGGAACAAATATTACTAAAACATCCTATGGTGGACGTATTTATACTGGTGCTCAATAAAGGGAGATATGAATAATGAATGTACAAAATCCTAATAGAGTTGTTACTAAACAAGATTTAAAAGATTTTTATGATGGTATTTATCCATATCTTAATAGAGTACCTGATGCTGGATATACTCCTGTAGGAACAATTATAGCTATTATGGGTACTACAGCTCCTACTAATTATTTAGCATGTAATGGTCAGATAGTTAATATTAAAACTTATCCTGAATTAGCAGATTATTTTGAACAGCAGTTTGGTAGTAAAAACTATTTTGGTGGCAATGGTACTACTACTTTTGGTATTCCTGATTTAAGAGGAGAATTCTTAAGAGGAGCAGGAACTAATAGTCATGCTAATCAAGGAAGTGGTGCTGATGTTAGTGTGCATCAAGATGCTACGGCAATTAATGGTTGGAATGGTGGCAATGGCACTCAAGCAATGATTTGGTTGGATTTAAGTAATCAAGGTCCTATAAATCCAGATAAAAAAATATCAAGTACCACTCCTGCAGCAGTTAATAATTTATCATTAGGGTCAACAGGTTTAACTTCTATAAGTTTTTCGACTAGACCGACCAATACTTCTGTATTATATTGTATTGCTACAAAGAATATATATCTTAATCCATCTCTTGATTATTCTACTGATGAGAAATGTATTGGTACTTGGATAGATGATAAACCATTATATCAGAAGACTGTACAACTTACTAATCAACAATTTGGTGATACAAATATAACTAAATATTTCAATTTATTTGATGCAACTAATTTATCTATAATATCTATGAAAGCAACAATATCTTTTGCTATGAGCGGATCAACGTATACACTTAATGCAGATTCTATATTATTTAATGATGCTGGTACAATTAATTCTTTAAGAACAATATTAGCATATGATACTGCAACGAATAAAGTAAGACTGAAAACCATTCAAGCTATAACCAGTACAGTTGAAAATATACCTATAAGTAATATTACTGCAACTATACAATATACTAAGACGACAGATTAATATAATAATCCCAGTAGGAACTACTCCTACTGGGATTTTATTCAAATTCACATTATAGTAATACTTTGTATTTATATATAAGGAGGTTTATATAATAATATGAAACAATTAAATCTCTACTATCTCGGGGGAGGAGGAGTAAATCCCGATATACCTGATGGAAAAACTGTAACTCCTATAAATGATGTAGAAATATGGCAGAAATGTGCTGGATTAGATCCTGTATATAATAGTCTTGGAGAAGTATTAGCTGATAGTGGTTATGTTGCTGCATTAATGAGTGATGATAATGCAGTAGATTACTTAGTTAGATCTACTGATTGGGCAACATTACCAGTTAGTATAGTACCTACTATGACATCAGATACTGCCCCTAGTGGACAGTGCTTCTGTGTTTCTGTTAGCAGTTCATATCCTCCATATAGAGTTTTTGATAGAAATGATTCTACTCAAGCAGTAATGTCTAATGGAAATATAGCAGCAACTGATCCTTCATATATTGGCTATATGTTTACAGAACCTGTTACTGTTAGTAAAGCTACAATATATCAGACATCATATACATATAATAACTGCTATATACAGTATTCAGATGATGGTATTGAATATAATAATGCTTCTAACTTATTCACGGTAGGAAAGACTTCTCAAGATGTTAACTTTGAACCTGCTACTGGAAAATATTGGAGGCTGTATGTAGGGTCACTAGCAGAATCTACTGCTAGTGGCAGACCTATATATTCATTGCAGTTCTACAGTGGGTCTGTAGTAACTTCACAGACTGCTATGCAGTACATTGGAGCATCTGATTATGCTGCTAATACATTGCTTAATGATACTACTTGGTGTGAGGCTATTTGTAATTCTGAATATTTTACAGATGTATTAACTACTACTGTTCCTAATATGACTTCTAATGTAAGTCCTTGTGGTACAGTATCAGCTTCATCTATCCATTCATCTGATTATGATGCATATAAAGCATTTGATGGTGGATTTGAAAATAATAAGAATGAATGGTGTCCTCTTTCTTCTAGCGGTAGCACTACATGGGTACAATATGATTTTGGTAGAGCTCTTTCTATTAAAAAATGGGGTACTTATACTAGAACAGGATACACACAATATCAAACTTATACTATATATGCTAGTAATGATAATAGTAATTTTGTACAGGTATCATCTTCATATAAAGCTTCTACAGGCGATGCATGGAATTATTTTGATTGTGATTTAGATGATACTACTCTTTATAGATATTATCGTATGCAGATGACATTATCTGATACTAGTAAAGGAAACTTTAAAGAATTACAGTTCTATGGTAGATCTAATGCTGGTGTGCAGACATGGCTACATGCTGCTAATATTACTGATAAATCCTATACATCATTATCACAAGTATTAAATGATACTGATGCTCTTATTACATTAATGAGTACTCCTAATGCAGTAGATTATTTGGTAACCGCTAAAACATGGATAGGTATTATTACTAATAATGAAACTGCAATGGCATATATTGGTGCGAATGATTATGCAGCTAGTACTTTGTTAGCTGATACTGATTGGTATAATGGTATTATATATAGTACTTATGCAAATTCGGTATTCAATATAAATGTACCTAATATGACAAATAATACTCTTCCTGAAGGAGAATGTATTAGTAATGGTGCTGGTACTGGAGCTGCTTGGGATAACTGGTATGGATTTGATGGAAATTGGAACTATGATACTGTAAATAATTCTAATTTATTTATGTCCAATACAACATCTACTACTACAGGTTGGTTAGGATACAAGTTTACATCTCCTGTAGAAATTACTTTATGCCAGATATTATTAGCTAATAATACTACAACTGCTCATAATGAACCTATAATGATTCAAGGTTCTAATGATGGTAGTAGCTGGACAAACTTACTTACTGGCAATATATCAATAGCTGTTCCTTCTCGTACAGCATTTATACCTAGTAGATTAACTCCCGTTTCAATTCCATCTCCTGCTAAATATCAGTATTATAGAATTACAAGAAATGGTACTGGTGTAGATAGATTTGCTGTTGTAGAATTACAATTCTTAGCTCATGAACTTGGTGGCGTACAAACATTATTAAGAATTGCTGGTATTACTAATAAAAATTATACTAATATCCGTCAGTTATTAAATGATACTGAAACTTTAGCAAATGTGCTTAGCTCTAATGATGCAGTTGATTACTTAGCTACTGCTAAAGCATGGATTCATATTATTACAGCTAATGAGACTGCTATGGAATTAATTGGTCTTAATAACTATGTAGCTAATACATTACTTGCAGATACAGCATGGCGCAAGGGAATTGCTGATTCTACATACTTTGAGTCTGTTCTTAATGTCAAAGTACCAGCAATGACAAGTGCTACTACTCCTTCAGGTGTTGTTTCAGCAAGTTCACAAAATTCGAACAATGGATGGGCTTATAATGCATTTGATGACAATGATAGCACCTTATGGGGAACAAGTGGCAGTGTTGCAAGTGCTTGGATTCAGTATGAATGGGATTCTCCTTGCATAGTATATAAGTATTTTATTCTGTTTAATAATGTCGTTCAGCAAGATTCATTTAAAATAAGTCGTTCATCAGATGGTGTAACCTTTACAGATATAACAGAGACAATTTCAACATCAGTATTATCAAATGAAGGAATAGTAACAGAAAATATCGGTCAAGGTACAATATGTAGATTAACTACAAATGGAAATGCGGGATATGGAAAGTTTGCAAAGACTATTCAGTTCTATGGACGTAAAGATGTATAATTGATAAAACAAATTATACCCTCTAGGAATTAATCCTAGAGGGTATTATATTTTTATATAGTATAAGTAATAATTTTAGTTAGACATCTTCTCTTCCATAGAACTGAATAGCACTTGAATATACATTATATGGCGAAGCATTTACCTGAATAATATTCAATCTATAATATAGATAATTAGAGGGACTACTAATAACATACTTGTCTGTTGTGCTAGCACCAGTACCCGAAAGTGTTTCTGTTAAATCAGTCCAAGTTGAATTATCATTTGAGCCTTGTATTCTAAGTTGAGTAGGATATCTAATTCCCCACCATGCTGATACAAGATAAGCCTTGACAGAAGAAACAAACTTATATTGAATCCATTGAGGTAGTGCATTATCTGCCGTCTGCCAATAAGTTGAATCGTTTCTATCAAACGCCTTCCATGCTAAATATGAGCCGCTTTCGCTCTTTGCACTAACTACTCCTTCAGGGGTTGTATATCCTGTCATAGCAGGTACTTTTACATTTAATACACTCTCGAAGTATTCAGAGTTGCATATAGCATTACACCACTCTTCATCAGCAAGTAATACATTAGCTGTATAGTTGTTGAGTCCGATATCTACCATTGCTGCTTCAGAATCAGTAATAGAAGCAGTATAGAATTGAAGCTCATTTACTGAAGCTCTTGTTGAAGTACTTGCTGACAGATAGTACACAGCCCAATATAAGTGTGATCCCGTATCAAAGCTGATATTCGCCTGCGTGTTTTGTACAGCAGTAAATGTAGAATCTTCTACATCAGTCCAATTAACTCCATCATCCGAATACTGCACCTTGCAAGTGAAGCTAGCAGAGTTGAAATGTAGAAGACTTACTTTATTAATATCTACTGGTTCGGTAAATTTATATCCGATACGTCCAAGGTTTGAAGTGCCTACTGTTGTCGAAGACCATCCATTGCTTGTGTTACCATTGAAAGCATAGTAAGCAGGGTTGTCTTCAGATGATGCGACACAAACACCACTCGGAGTAGTATTAGAAGTCATTGTAGGTACAAGTGCCTGCGCAGTAGCCCATCCCTTACAAGTAACTAAATAATCTACAGCATCTTCATTAGCCATAAGAGTAGATAATGTAGCACTATCATTTAATACTTCTGCAAGTGTAGTATAATTCTTATTAGTTATACCTGCTTTGTGTAACCATGTTTGTACTCCACCAGGCTGTCTTCCATAAATACTACATGTTACAATTTCTCCCCACATATACTTTCCACTAACTGCAAAAGTGGAACTGACTTTGAATCTTACTTTACTTGATTCTTTACTATCAAGTATCACATTATCAGCAGTTATAGAGGATACTTCATAACTATCACCAAATGCTACCCATTCTCCACTTGCATCATCGTATGCTTCAGTATAGAAAGTGATTGTTCCCGCAGAGGAAGTGCCTTTTGAGTTTCTGATATCAATTCTTGATATCTTAAATGATGAATCAAAATCATACTCAATATAACCATCAAGCACATTTGACAATGTTGCATTACTATAAAAAGTATAAGTAGAAGTATTGCCATCAAATCCGTTATATGCTTGTCCTTCTACTAAACCACCTACAAAGTTTGCAGAGCATATACCACTAGGAGTAGTATTGGAAGTCATTATAGGAGATTTTTTATTTAATATAGTCTCGAAGTATTCGCTATTACATATAGCTTCACGCCATGTAGAATTAGCAAGTAATGTATCAGATGCATAATCTGATGCGTTTATTGCTTGCATTGCGATTGAGGAAGTGGGAATAGATACAGAGTAGAATTGAAGTTCATTGATTTGAATTACCGATTGTCCATAATTGGACGTTATATTTATTCGATAATATTGATACTCTGTAGTATTCGATGTTGAAAACTTATTGTCTTGCTGTTGCAGACCCACATAGTATTGAATATCGATCCAAGTGCTTCCATCATTAGATCCTTGCAAAGTAAAATTTTTAGGTAACCTTCCAAGCTCAGTAGCATTGGAAGCGACTTGATAATAATAAAGAGAACCAACTATCTTTTTGCTTGTAAATTTGTACCCTACATAATCTGCTGTAGCATTGCTTACCCATCTTGTAGATTTATCTCCATCAAACAACTGCCAAGCAGGAATACCCGAATATTCGCTTGAGCAGAAAACTTCTCCTTCGGGGGTAGTATATCCTGTCATATTGGGCACAAATGCTTCACTCTCTGCCCAAGTTGCTGATCTAACCATATAATCTACTGCATTATCACTAGCCATGAGTTTGACTAATGTATCTTTATCTGCAAGCACTTCTGCTAATGTAGTATATTCTTTATCCCATATATCTGCACAATTGAGCCATGTCTGTATATCATCTGTAGGTAATACAGTCTTACCATCAGGTACATTAGATAATGTTGCATCATATTCTATATTTTCTACTACATACGATGACGTTTCTGGTGTTAAACTATTGCTTAATACCCATGTACCAGCTGATGATAAATTAAATACTACATTCATCGATAATGGTACTGTTTTGGTTATAGATTTTGTACCATTAGTACATGTAAGAGTTTCACCAATAAAATCATCACTACAAGTTACTGTAAGGGTACTGTTAATACCCCCCCCCGAAGTAACTATATTAGATATAGCTCTCATATAATTTCTCCTTTACTTTATATAGATTTTTAATACCAAGTATTACTATAATGTGAAATCACTATATTAATTATATTATTACAAATATGATTACAATTATATACTATAATATTGATAGGAGATTATATTGTAATGATGAACTATATAAGATGTAAATGTTATAATCCTTTTAAATGTAGATATTTCTTTGTTGATGTAGAAGGATTTCTGGCAGATAATATATTTATAGATAATAAATTACGTGTATCTTTTAATGGTGACTATGCTCATCCTAATTATAAAGGTTTTAGAATAGTAGACTGCTCTTTTCCTAGATGGAAAGAAAAGAAGTTTCTTATGTGTTTAGATAAGTTAAATAATAAAGCTATCTTATCTGGATTTACTAACTATACTAAAACCAGTGAAGAATTAATTAAGTTTATAATGAATGGTACTAAAAATGATAAGTAGAAATAATGGACATTATAGATTCAATCATGATTCATCTCTTTATGCAATTGGATTTCAAGATGGTTGTAAAATAATTCTTGTTAATATACCACTGTATGTAGGAAATATAACCTTTGTTAATTTTGATCCCGTAGAAGGACTTTTTCCTTCATTATTTTTCTTTTATAAAGATGCTAAAGAAGAGTTAGATAATATATTGTCTGATAGTACGTATGTACTGCACAATAATAATACAATATCATCTATAATAGAAGAGAAGAATGAATCTACTATATATACTAAAGAGAATTTAAAGATATTTAAATTAGAACCAAAGTTATATAGTGAAGAAGAAAATAAAGATGAGGATAGTAACAATGGATAATAATACTAATCTTATAGATTCTGAATTACTAAAAGAAATGATTCATATAGAATATCAGATTCATAGTAATCCTAGCGAAGATAATATAATAAGAGCTATTAATATAGCAGCTGATCCTGATAAAGCAGAATATATTGTAGATAAAGATGGCAGTTATAGATGTAGTAATTGCCAGGAAATTTGTTTTGAACCTACAATAACTTGCGAATGTTGCACTAAAGTAATGAAGAACTATATAGAAATGAAGAAAAGATATATTAAAGAGCAGGAGTAATACAATATGGAATTGGAGCGATTAACTATAATATTAGTAGTATGGTTATTATTAGCAGCTTTCCATGCTATAACCAATATTATATACGATATGAAACACTAATACACTAAAGGATTAATAATTTTATGGAATATCTAAATAAAGAATTAATTTTCTTACTTAAGAGTACTACGAATATTTCTATATGTATTTATGAATGTTTAGATTTCTCAGTAATATTTGCACTTAGATCCAGCTATGCAAATGATAATGATATATCAATAAAAGATATAGTAAGATTAAACAATACATTATTTAAATATAAATGGAAAGTAAAAATCCATGAAGGAATACATGGAACACCTCGTTTTGTAGAATTGGAAAGGTTAGGAGAATTAAATCCGCCTGTATTTGATAATATAAAGGAATTGCATACTCAAGCTTTAGAAACCCGTTTTAATTTTATTGTTTTAGATGATATAACAGATGGGCAATTATGGCAAAATGAAATATACATATATTTCAAGAAAATATCAGAGTATGGTAATGTAATTCCTGGTCTTATACAACCTGCTTACGAAAGACTTGCAAAAAGGATCAATGATCCAAAGTTATATGAATATAGTAATAATCGTTGTAAAGAAGAAAATGTTACTATAGAAAAGGATAAAGGTATGTCATTTGTGTCATTGGAATACCTTGAAAAAGTATCAAAACATTCAATGTACGAGGGCTTGGTCATCAAAGACTTAAAGTTCTGTGGTAATAAGATGATAGTAACTTGGCAAACTGGTGGCAAGACTATAATTACTCATAATAAAGAAACTGATCCTGAATTTGATCTTGAGAAAGCTATATATGCAGCTATTACAAAGAGAGTCCTTAATCATTTTGGTACCAATTCTCATGAAAGATCTATGAATGAATTAATAGCTAAAGCTACTGATCTATATAAGAAGGATAAAATAAGATCTAAAGAGATAGCCGAGAAGAGAGCAGCTAGAGCTAAAAGAAAAGCTGAAAAGAAAGCAGAAGCTGTTTTGAAGAAAGAAGCAGAAGTCTAGTAAAAAATAATTATATACCTGCTCTAGTTTACTCTAGAGCAGGTTTTATAGGAGAAAAACAAATGGAAAAGAATTTTATCGAGCCTGGTACAGTTGTCTATGTTCCTGTTCAGATATCTGAAGCTTGTATATCTAAAGATGGTAAATTTACTTATACATTGGAGTCTCGATTTTTCTCAGGACCTATGTCTAAAACAGAAGAAGGTAGAGATTTCTATACATTAAAAGATGTCAGTAAGGATATCAAGGATGTAGATCTTTATATTGAATTATGTAAAAGATATTCTACAAATGGCATATTACAAATAATTGTAACAGAGAATACTACCAATGGTGATATGATAAGAGCATTATACCCTGATGGTGAAATAATAGAAAAAGAAGGTATCGATACTGTTACTATAAAAGCCAATGGACGCAGCTTGCACTTCTATAAAGATTGGTGGTATGCTAAATATAAAAATGATAATTTAAAAGAAGAATCCAAAGACAAAAATGATGAATTAATAGATCCTTATGATATTAAATATATTAAAGGAGATTCTTCTTCTGGAGTATGTATTGCTCCTGTTCCTGATTATGAAGAATCTGACGAAGCTAAAGAAATGGTAGAAATGATCTATAATGGATTTAGTCAGCATGATTGTGAATCACATTACAAATGCCCCGTTTGTAATAAAGATTATGGATCATGGAAGATGCTTACATTTGGTAAAGTATTTAAATGTAATAATTGTGGCACATTACTAAAGACACCTAAATAAAACTAATATAAGAGCCTCTTCCTTAATCGGGAAGAGGTTTCTTTTTTAATTATTATAATAATTATATACTATAATATTGATGTAGATTTGTATTAATATAAAAACTTCAAATTAATGCTACATAAGGAGATATAGTATTATGAATAAAAAAGAATATAAGAAACTTTTTAAACCTTTATTTGAAAATTTCCCTGTAGATAATGATAAAGTTTTTGATGAAATTGATAGAGCAGAATCAGCACTATTAGAATTACGCAATGAATATAGATCTAGATTATATAGAAAGTATTATTTTTGTAGTAAATGTAATAAATACTATCTTAGAAATACTTGGAAAGAAGAAACTACTAAAGAAATCAACTATGGAGTCGTTGTATATAGTGATTGTGGCTATGGTGACAATGATGAGCTTGCAGATATTGAATATAATGTAGCATATAGAGTATGCCCTAAATGTGGTGATAAAGTAGTGATTGATAAAACAGTAATACGTGAATCTAATAGGAGAAATAGATATAAATAATATGGAGGAAGAATAATATGGGTAATGAATTTACTATAAAACTGAGTAATCCAAATTATATGAAAGAATTAGTATTTATTCTTGCAGATAGCAACTATCCAGTTACAGTAAAGAAAATAACACATGAATGGCCTTATGACCACGATTTCCATTATGAAATAGCAATTACTAATATAGAAGAAGAGAATAAAGAATGAAAAAATGGGAAGTGACAGCTGAAGTAGATATGGATGCAAGCAAAGTAGTAACTATTGAAGTTTCTGCTAATAGTGAAAGAAAAGCACGAATTATTGCTACTAAAAAGTTAAAACAGGATCATTTCTTTGTAAGCATTATATCTATTAAACAGTTAGTAGGTGACTTATGACAATACAGATTCTAGATGATCAGAAAGAAGTAATGCTTGATGCTATAAATCACAGTATTAATACATTAGTAGATCTTAGAAATTGCTTTCAATTTTGCTGTGATGTACCATCAAAATGGGAAAAATGGCAAGAGAAGAATAATTATACTCCAGATCAAGCATCTAATAGATTAGATAAAGAACTTAATATACTACAAGATTTGTATAAACAAATTGAAAAATCCGATGATTCTAATACTATTAAATGTCCTATGTGTGGAGCACCTTATGCTAATAAAGAATTTATTGGTAAGTAATATATACTGATATAGAAGAAAGGAATAAGGAATAATGGTAATATCTGGATATAAGTATGCTGGTGATCTTGGTGATAATAGTGAAGAAAATTCCAATTACTCTACAATAGCAATTAGGAAAATAGGATCTGAAGTATGTATTCCTTGTAAGGTTATTAAAGCCTTAATAGGAAAGGATAATAAAATAACTTATAATATCGTGCCAGAGAAATTTATTGATGTTCATGGTGATTATGATTCAAGTGATATTCTTTATGGATTTAGACTAGACGAATGTGCAGATTCATATTTATCTCTTATGCCTACTGAAGAATTAATAGCTGAATTAAAAAGAAGAGATGAGATACAGTATAAAGAAAAGATACGTGAACACCATAACAAAGAAATTATTGAATCATTAAATACACCGAAATCTAATTAATAATCAATCCCCTAGGATTAATTTCCTAG
>JAEEGL017038851.1_pt1 | contig 28456 bp, 27 predicted proteins | sample 9134231 | NCBI WGS metagenome assembly JAEEGL01 (sample SAMN16246548, study PRJNA631951) | gut metagenome | biome: gut microbiome; feature: rumen; material: fiber-attached | host: Bos | place: Iran: Karaj | collected 2018-10
GCATAGGTCCTCATGGTCGACAGGAGGACCTGACGCTGACGTTCGTCCGGCAGGATCTGCAGTTTGGCAGTAAGGGTCTGCTGCAAGGTTCTTGCTCCTTTCGGTATTCTCTGACAGCACGATCTTACCACGATCACTGTCCCATTTAGGGGACAGTGGCAAAATAATTTAAAAAACCTGCAAAACTACAAGTAAAAGAGGCGGCGCTCCTCCCATGACTGAAGTCACGGGTGTCCGCGCTGAACATTCATGAATTTCTTGATCATCCAGGACACCTCCCCCCAAAAATGCAAAATGATAAAAATAACACAATTTTATATTATAAATACCATGCTGAGGCCTAATTGTCATACAAAAAAACAAGACCCGGATCCGGGTCTTGTTTTGCAGTTTGTTCGGGAGGGAACGGCTATTCCAGTTCGATCCTTTTCGGTTCCGGCTTGTTTTCCGGTCTTTTCGGGAGTTCCAATGTTAGAACGCCGTCGGCATAACGTGCCTTGATTGCGTCCTCGTCGATCTCACTGACGTCGAAGGACCGGGTGAAACTGCCATAACTGCGTTCCCTGCGCACATAGCCGTCTTTTTTGTCTTCTGATTCATTGTTGCGGGTCGCTGAGATCGTCAGTCGTCCGTCATTGACGTCCACATGGATGTCTTCTTTCCGGAATCCTGGCAGATCCGCTTCCAGTCGATATTGATTCCCGTCATCGATGATATCCGTGCGGAATCCGCCGAATCCTTTGCCTGTACCGCGCAGCGCGCGCTCCATCTCATCCAGTTCACGGAACGGATCGAAGAACAGATCGCGGTTCCAGTTGTTTCTTGTAGTAAGTCCAAACATATCTATGCACCTCCATTGCTTGGTGTGATTTATTACTCAGGGGATTTTCTCCCTTTGACTGAGTCCATTATGCATGCAGGTTGTGAACATAATTGCTAAATAATATGAACAAACTATGAATTTTTAGCAGTCTAATATAATGAGTGCTAAATAGAAACATGGACAAGAAAAAATGAGTGATAATGAGTTTTCCATTATTTGCTTATGGAGGCTAATTTATCTTTTTGAATGTGCCAGATCATTTATTGTGTCTTTTTCCAGCGAAGCGTGCTTCTTCTCTGCCCGGCGGCTGTGCGTCGGATTGTTTCCTCTTTGATATTGTTAAGCAGATGTACTATAATACGACTAATGTGGGGTGGTATGGAATCATCTCAAGGAACATAAAGAGCATATATAGAAATGAGGCCGATCAATGGCTTTTCCGAAATTTGATTATTTCCGGCCGATGGGCATGAAGCAGGAACCAGCTGCGCCGTGGTCCGGATACTATAAACCGAAGGATATGCATTTCGAGGTAGAGGATATCTCGATCTATGAGTTTATCCGCCGCTGCGGGGAGGACTATCAGGATTCAGTTGCCATCGATTATTTTGGGGTGAACGTTTCCTATCCTGAATTCTTCCGGAAAATCGAGCAGGCTGCACGTTCTTTTTTGGAGATGGGAGTCGAGCCCGGTGATGTGGTGACGATTCTTTCTGCAAACGTGCCAGAGGCACTGTATGCATTCTATGGCATCAACCGGATCGGCGCTGTAGCGAACCTGCTGCATCCGTTGCTCTCCGAAAACGAGATCAAGGAGGCACTGAACCGGTATCAGAGCGTGATCCTGGTTGCTCTGGATATCTGCTATCCAAGAATCAGAAATATCATTTCCGATACCTCCGTCAAAAGAACAGTGATCATCTCCGCAAAGGACTCCATGCCTGTGCTCCTGAAACTGGGCTACAACCTGACTCGGGACCGCAAGGTGGAGAAACCGGACTGTGATGACCGCCGCTACATGTACTGGAAGGATTTTATCGCCACGGGAAAGCATTACCGCGATGAACTTCCCCCGGATGTGACCACGAAGGATACGCCTGCCGTGATCCTGCAGAGCGGAGGAACGACCGGTGTTCCGAAGGGCATTGTCCTCTCGAACGGGAACTTCAATGCCGCAACGATGCAGGCGCAGCGTGCGCTTCCCGATCTGTGCAAAGAGGACGTGATCCTCGGGATCATGCCGATCTTCCACGGGTTCGGTCTGGAAGTCAGCATCAACGACGCGTTCGCTGTCGGCGCGAAAGTCGTTCTGATCCCGCAGTTTAATGCGAGGAAGTTCGATACGCTGATCAAACAGCACAGACCCAGCGTACTCGTGGGCGTTCCCACGCTGTTTGAAGCGATGACGAACCATGAAGGACTGCAGGACGTCAAACTGAAGAATCTGAAGTATGTGATCGCCGGAGGAGATTCTTTCAATAAACGGCGGGTCCAGTATATCAATGCGTTCCTTCATGACCATGATGCCAAGACCTATTTCACGCAGGGATTCGGCATGACGGAAGCAGTCGCTGCGGTCAGCTTTGACCGCAAGGAAGACTCCCATGAAGGGACGGTAGGCATCCCGTGGCCGGGAACCTACGTCAAGATCTGCAAGCAGGGAACCACAGAAGAAGTCCCCTACGGCGAAGTGGGTGAGATCTGTATCTGCGGTCCCACCGTGATGCTCGGATATTATGACAATGAGGAAGAGACCAACAGTGCGCTCAGACTGCATGAGGACGGAAACGTCTGGCTGCATTCCGGAGACCTCGGCGTGATGGATGAAGAAGGTTTCATCACCTATAAACAGCGGATCAAACGGATGATCATCACATCAGGATATAATGTTTATCCCGCCCAGATCGAGGAGGTTCTGGAGCGTCACCCGAATGTTCACGAAGTCTGTGTGGTCGGTGTTCCTCACCCGTATAAGATCGAAATCGGCAAGGCGTTCATTGTACTGAAAGAAGAAGCGGATGAAGAGCAGACTAAGCAGGAACTGCTGGAACTGTGCCGCAAGAATCTCGCGCTGTATGCTGTACCCAGAGAGTGGGAATTCCGCACCGAACTGCCAAAAACGATCGTCGGAAAAGTGGATTTCCGCATGCTTCAGGAAGAGGAATTGAGGCGCAGAGAGAAGGAGACCGGTGAAAAAGAATAAAGTAGATTGGAATCTTGGATACAGGGCGATTCTCCTTCTGCTGGATCTGGTCATACTGATCCTGTTCAGACCGCTGGTCACCGGAAAGGAACATATACCGAAAAAGGGAGCGGCGGTCATTGCCGTGAACCATAAACACGCGTTCGACCCGATTCTCCCGCTGTTCACCACGATGCGGGTGATCCGGTTCATGGCAAAGAAGGAAGTCACGGACTCCGCTTTCAGCTGGCTGTTCAAGGTGATGCGCTGCATCCGTGTGGACCGGGACGCCCATGACGGAAAGGCAATGCAGGAGGCGATCGACTGCCTCAGGGCAGGCTATCTGGTCGGGATATTCCCTGAGGGCACGAGAAACCGGACGCATGATCTGGAGATCCAGCCGCTGCATCTCGGAGCCGTCGCCATGGCAAGGCAGACCGGTGCGCCGGTCATTCCTGCCGTGATCACAGGCTCATATGCTCCGTGGAACAGGGATCTGATGATCTCTTTGGGAGAACCGATCCTGATTCCGCCGGAAATGGATATCAACGAAGCCAATGCGCTGCTGAAAAGCAGGATGGAGCAGCAGTGGCATGATAACCTTGCATTGACCGGACGTTCGGAAAAGAAGGAACTTAACAGCAGAAAACTGAAAAAAAACGACCGGATGAAGACCGGCTGATTATGTTTCGGAGGTTATTGAGATGACTTATGAGATCAAGGGTGGATCCCTTCCCGTTCTGATTCTCCATATGGAAGCCGGCGAGCAGGCGATGTGCGACGGCGGAGCAATGTCCTGGATGGACGACGGTATCGAAATGAATACGGAAGGCGGCGGGTTCGGCAAGGTCATGGGCAGGCTGTTTACCAGCGAGTCCCTTTTCCAGAACCGTTACGTCGCGCACAGAGCAGGCGAACTGGCTCTCGCTTCCAGATTCCCCGGATCGATCATGGCTGTGAACGTAACGCCTGACCGCCCGGTCATCCTGCAGAAAGGCGCATATCTGGCAAGTGTCGGAAATGTCACCTCCAGTGTCTATTTCCATAAGAAATTCGCAAGCGGCCTGTTCGGCGGCGAAGGCTTCATCCTGACTCAGTTCACCGGAAACGGACTCGTTTTCCTGGAAATCGACGGTTCCGCGATCGAATATGAGCTTCAGCCCGGCCAGCGCAAGATCATTGATACCGGTTATCTTGCCATGATGGATGCGAGCTGTTCGATGGACGTCGAGACAGTTAAAGGCGCCAAGAACATTTTCCTTGGCGGCGAGGGACTGTTCAATACCGTCGTGACCGGACCGGGACGGATCGTCCTTCAGACACTTCCGATCCCGAAGACGGCTGCAGCTATTTCCAAATACATCACAGTCTCCAAGGGAGACTGATCCCGCTGAATTGTGAGAGGACAGTATTATGGGTAAATACTTTGGAACTGACGGCTTCCGCGGGGAGGCGAACGTCAATCTGACTGTCGATCATGCGTTCAAGATCGGCCGCTATCTGGGATACCGGTTTTCTCAGGGAAGGTCCGGAAGGGTCGTGATCGGTAAAGACACAAGGCGCTCGAGCTACATGTTTGAGTATGCGCTCTGCGCGGGTCTTACAGCATCCGGAGCAGATGCGTATCTTCTGCACGTCACGACGACGCCGAGTGTCTCCTATATCGCCCGTGCGGATGATTTCGACTGCGGAATCATGATCACGGCGAGTCACAATCCGTATCAGGATAACGGCATCAAACTGATCAATCACAACGGTGATAAGATGGAGGAGTCGTTCATCGAAGAATTGGAAGAGTTCCTCGACAGCGATGTCAGTCTTCCCTTCGCACAACGTGAGAAGATCGGCAAGACCGTGGACTATGCAGCCGGAAGGAACCGCTATATCGGCTATCTGATCTCACTTGCAACAAGGTCCTACAAGAATTTCCGCATCGGACTGGACTGTGCCAACGGTAGTACCTGGCAGATCGCCAAGAGCATCTTTGACGCGCTGGGCGCGGATACATATGTGATCGGAAACCGGCCGGATGGTTTCAACGTCAACGTGGAGTGCGGTGCTACGCATCCTGAGACGCTGAGACAGTATGTGATGAACAATCATCTGGATATCGGCTTTTCTTTTGATGGAGATGCTGACCGATGCATCGCGGTGGATGAAAAGGGAAACATCGTCAACGGCGATGCGATCATGTACATCTGTGCAAAGTACATGCAGGAGCATAGTCAGCTCGGGAATTCCAAAGTCGTGACCACGATAATGTCCAATCTTGGTCTTTACAAAGCACTTGACAGACTTGGGATCGGCTATGAGAAGACAGCGGTAGGCGATAAATATGTTGCGGAGAATATGCGTCAGTACGGGCATCTCATCGGCGGAGAGCAATCCGGACACATTATTTTCGGACGCTATGCCAATACTGGTGACGGACTTCTGACCGCAATCAAAGTCATGGAGGTCATCACTGAAACCAAGCAGCCTCTTTCTGTACTTACAGCGGAGCTGTCCACATACCCCCAGCTCCTGAAGAATGTGGAAGTGACTGACAAGGCAGAGACCCTGAACTGTGATGAAGTGCAGGAAGCACTCCATGCGGTGGAAGAGAGTCTCGGCACCGAGGGGCGGGTCGTATTGCGACAGAGCGGAACAGAACCGGTTCTCCGTGTGATGGTCGAGGCACAGTCTGATGAACTGTGCGAGGAAAAAGTGAATGAGATCATCGATGCTATGCGGCGTGCAGGAAAACTTCTGAAAGTTCGAGCAAAGTGAAGGGATAAGAAATATGGTACAGTTTACATTCGACCGTGAGATCACATCACGGTATGATGAACAGAACGTGCATGCAACAGAACTCTCAGTCCCGGACGAATTCACTGGTGGAGCGGTCATGGAGGTCCTGGTTCAGCGCGGATGGATCCCTCCCCAGAGCAATATGGTATGGATCCTGTGCAGTGGGGAGACTCCCGTGGCATTTCTGTTCAGAAACAAGTTTCAGGAAAAACAGATCTTCCAGCCTCTGAAGGATCTTGTGGCGGCGCAGTTCCCGTCCAGAGAGCTGCATGCCTATCATCGTTACTACGGTGCGATCGATTTCAAAGGATCTGCGTTCCGCGATAAACTTCAGTATGTGCTGAAAGATTGGGGAATCAGTTTGGACTGATTCTGCAAGACAAACAAGTAAGACTATAGACTCTATAGAAAGGAGATTGATGATGGAAAAACATAGTGTATTCTCCACAAAAAAACTCGTATTGACTGCATTGATGGCCGCTCTGGTATTCTGTTTTACCTATCTGCACATTGATATCCCGACCCCTTTATCCAACACCATGCTCCATCTTGGGAATGTGATGGGGATTCTGGCGGGACTCCTGTTCGGCCCTGTCTCCGGAGGACTGGCTGCCGGGCTCGGATCAGGATTGTACGACATGATGGATCCGAGGTATCTTCCGACATGCTGGCTGACATTTCTTATGAAATTCGCCATGGGATGGGTTGCAGGAAAATTGGCAGAGAAAAACAAAGATCAGATTTTGTGGCGCAATATCGTTGCCGGCGGAGCGGGTTCGCTTACGTATGTGGTTTTGTATGTGCTGAAGACCTTTGTTCAAAACAGACTTGTTTACGGATATGAGATGGAAGCCGTCCTAACGACGATGGTTACGAAGGGAGTGACTTCACTCGTAAACGGCGTGATTGCGGTGATTGTTGCTGTGATCCTCAATAAGGCGATGAGACCTGCACTGGAAAAAGCAGGTACTTTCGACCAGACATGATAATCTGACAGCAGCCGCGGTTGAGCAAGGCTGCTGTTCTTCTAAAAAAGGAAATGACCAATGGAAGAAAAAGTGATATTTGTCGCACCGAAGGAAGAGAAGAAACAGACTGAAAAGAAAAGATTGTCTGTTTCCGGCACGTGGAAGAAATTGCCAAGGTGGGTGCTTCCGGCATGCGGCGGTGTTCTTCTGCTGATTCTGCTGATCTTCGGCTGGTACCAGCTGCTGGGGCCGGGAAGCAAGCGCGTCACGATCTATCTGAATTCGAATGGTGGAGAAGAGATGCGCAACCTCTCGACCCGTCCTGGATCTTCGGTCAAACTACCTGAGCCGGAACGGGAAGGATATCAGTTCATGGGATGGTCTCTCCATGACAAGATCGTTTCTTCACCTTTTTCATCTGAAGAAGATGTTGTCCTGATGGCGGAATGGGAGGGTATTCCGTATGTGGTGACTTTTGATGCCAACGGTGGTACACCAAACAGCACTGTGACGCTCAGGACCGGAGATCCGCTCGTATATCCTGGCCCGGCAAATGAACCGATCAAGAAGGGCTTCACGCTTGCCGGATGGGCAGATGCCGCCGGGAAAGTGATACCCGAGGGAACAGTCTTGGAGAGTGGGGACATCACGTTGTATGCCGTATGGGCTGAGCACATGTTCCGCATCACCTTCGACTCGGACGGAGGCACGAATGTGCCGAGTATGAGTCTGAGGGAGGGAGATGTTTTCCATACCCCTGCACCTCCTACGAGAACGGACTATGAATTCGTTCACTGGGTCGATCAGAACGGTGTACCGATCGAGGACGGCGCTTTGCTGACGGCGAATGACATTACGCTGAAAGCGGTCTGGAAACAGACGACTTATATGGTCGTATTCGATTCCAGGGGCGGTTCCTTTGTTACCGCGATCCAGCTTCATGATGGGGATAAGCTCAAACTTCCGGCGGATCCCACTAAAGAAGGATATCGTTTCGTCCATTGGGAAGATAAGAACCAGAAACCGATTCTTGACGGTGCTTTGCTTGCCGCGGAGGATATTACTCTCTACGCGGTTTGGGAAGAAGATGTCTTCATCGTTTCCTTCGATTCCAGAGGAGGAACTGATGTCGAATCGATCAAACTCAGGGACGGTCAGGCACTGGAACTTCCCGCTGCTCCTACCAAAAACGGATTCCGCTTCGGACACTGGGAGGATGTCAATGGTGTTCCGATTCTTGATGGCGCTTATCTAGCTCCGGAAGATATCAAACTCTATGCGGTCTGGCAGAAGGTGTTTACGGTTTCCTTTGATTCCAGAGGCGGTTCTTATGTTGCGCCGGTCGAGTTGGAAGACGGAGAAGTTTTGAAGCTTCCGACACCTCCGACCAGAGAAGGATATAACTTCGACGGATGGGTGGATGCCAATGATATGCCTATTCTGGACGGGGCGCTGCTGTATGCTGAGGACATCACGCTGTACGCAAGATGGAGTTAATACTCTGATAATTCTGAAAATAAATAGACCCTTTCGAATGCCATTTTAGGATTCCGAAAGGGTCTTATTTTTGGGGATGTCGATCAGATATCAAGATCTAACGTGGGACGAAGCTGATAATCCGGGTAAGCCTCATGGATTTCCTGAACAATTTCCATGAACAGGCTGTCCCTGTCTTTGACACTGAAGTCGAGTATGATATCGAAATTCATGATTTTTTCAGTCTTGTTGAGGTAGAAACCATGCAGCTGAAGCACACCATCATGCGCGGAAGCGATCTTCGTCACGGCGGATCTCATGGCTGCAGTTTCATCATCCGACACATTTCTGGAGTAGATCCCGATTCCGGCAAGAATGATGTTATGCTCGGCGTAGACTTTTTCAGCGATTCGGCGCTCAAGGGCATCGATCTGTTCAGCAGTGAAGGAATCAGGTATTTCGACATGTACAGAACCAATCAATTTTTCCGGTCCGTAACTGTGGAGAATCAGGTCATAAACGCCGCTGACGTCCGGCTCGGATTCCAGTATAGTCTTTTTGACGCCGTGGATCGTTTCGAAATCGATCCTGTGGCCGACGATGTCGTCCAGTGCGTCAAGCAGCATCTCGATCCCCGCCTTGATAATGAAAACCGCAATTGCGACACCGACCCAGGCTTCCAGATTGATGTGCAGAGTCAGGGAAAGAAGGGCAGTGGCCAAAACGGAAAAGGAGAGGATCGCGTCAAAAGTCGCATCGGACCCGGAAGCAATCAAAGAATCAGAATTGACCTTTTCACCTACGGATTTGACATATCGCCCGAGAAAGACTTTGACGAGAACGGCAACAGCGATGATCAGCAGGGAAACCGGAGAGTAGTCCGGCGCTTCCGGATGAATGATCTTCTTAACAGATTCCACGATAGCAGTGACGCCGGCGTACAGCACAAGCATGGAAACGATCGTGGTACTGAGGTATTCGATCCTCCCATGGCCGAGCGGATGTTTTTTATCCGGGGTTTTGGAGGCAAGTTTCGTGCCGATGATCGTAACGACTGAAGAGAGCGCATCGGAGAGGTTGTTCACCGCGTCGAGGACTACTGCGATCGAATGAGTCGCCAGACCGACGATGGCCTTGAATGCAGCCAGCAGAATATTTGCAAGGATTCCAAGAACGCTGGTGCGCACGATTTTCTTTTCACGCGCATCAACTGAAGCTGGTGCGGTTGAAACTTTATCCATTTTTATTCCTTTATAGTATACGGACAGTTCCGTCAAAGGAAGATGTCCGTAGGTAATGAATTATTTTTGGGAGAGCGGGATCTCAACGACTTCCGCCATTTTCGCAAGGCAGATCTCAATCTGTTCGGAGATCTCTTTAACGAGCCGACCGGAGATCTCTTCGTTCTTCTCGTTCTCCAGATCCGAATAGAGGCGATCCTTTATTTCCGAACTCAGTTTTTCCATTCGGGATTCAAAGGATCCCTTCGGGACGAGCATTCTGACAACTTTCGGCAGATTGATATTCAGCAGTGCGTCCTGCATCTTCTCCTGTCCAAGGGCCAGAACCAGAATCGATACGATCATTCCGACGATGATTCCCTGAGGTCCGTTGGCAATCATTGCGATCCCGCTTCCCCCGCAGAGGAGACCGACAAGAATGGACACGATCGTATCAATCATCCAAGTGACTTCGTTTACGGCGAAAATATCTCTGGCCTCTACTTTCACATCCAGATCAGAAAGAGACAGATAGGAGTTCAGACTGAGTGCGGAATACGGTACATTATGCCGGACACAGATGGGCATGGTATGTTCTTCCAGTTCTCCTGCGATTTTTTTCAGCCAACCGGATACCGGTTTGGCAAGAATCGCACGGGCCTCATCCGTATGGAGATATGCGTCGATCTCAGTCTGAAGCACTTTATCGATATCGGAAAGACGTTCGATCGCTCCGTTTCTCCATCGGCCGATGACCGGTTTGGCAACATTCTCAAGTATAGGATCGACCATGGCATCCACGGTGTCATGATAGAGCTCACCGATATGTTTTTTGACAAGATCTTCCACGACGCTCGAATTTTTGAGTAGTTCGAGTTCTTCCTTGAATTCGCGCAGTTCCTCATCGATCCTTCCGCAGTAAGCCAGACCGTTTGCTACAGAAAACTCCGGCTCAGAACCGCGGATAACGATTGCTTCGGGGAAAACTTCCGCACACCAGTTGCGGATTGCGGGAAGTTTGGAGACGCCGCCTGTCAGGAAGATCAGTTCCGGCTGCTTCTCTTTAATGCTGTCCCGGACCTGGCGGAGGCTGTCCATGAAGACTTCCCTGAAGGACTTGTTTCCGAGACGCTCGACTTTCTGATCGGTCAGTTTGCCTGCGATCTCGGGATCCATGCGGATCGTGAGTTTGGTCGGGATCATGCTCTGACGTATGGTGACCGAAGTCACACAGGGATTTTCTTTCCAGAAGTCCTCGTCTGAGAAATATTTTTCCTTAAGTCTTCGGGCAGCAAATTCACAGTAACTGCGCCATGCTTCGCTTTCAGAAAAGATGCGGCGGATTTTTTTTGGATCGAAAGCGCGGGAAACAGCGTCTTCCAGCAGGATCTCATCCATTACGCCGCCGCCAAGGAAAACCTCTCCGCCGGTCTGGAGTTCTTCCTCATGCCCGCTGGTAATATAGGCGAAGTCCGTGGTGGATGAACCGATATCAACGACAAGGACCGGTCTTGACATAATATCGTAACCGACCTGAAGATGTTTGGACTGACATGCGCTGACAAGTGCCGCACGGGATTCGGAAACGATCTTAGCTGGCGGGTAACCAACTTTTTCAAAGATTTCCCGGTATTCTTCCCGGGTCATGCGGTCCCATCCTGCCGGACAGCCGATATAGAAGCAACTTTCCTCACCGCGGATCAGATCTCCGTTTAGGTACAGTTCACCAAGCACACCGCCGGCAAAACTGCGGATATCCTTGGCTGCATCGGAGGAAGTAAGGAACCGGCTTTTGAACCGCAGTTTCCGAGTCTGGGCTTTCGGTTCGTAGCATGCGCTTTCACCGACGATCAGGTTGCCTTCCTGCGACATGGCATAGGCGGTAATGAAACTTTTGGCTTCCTGAACTGTCAGGATCTCTGGCAGAGTATCTTTTGTCCGATCCAGTTTTGCGATCGCGCTCTCGGCATCGCCGAGATCAAATCCGTAGAAAATATCCATTTATTTTTCGCTCCCTAGAGAGGCAAGTCCTTTTTTCAGCAGGACGCCGTCTGTAGTGAATGCCGGGCGCAGCGTACCCTTCTCGAAAGCAGGGATCTGATCGAACCAGCGTACATTCTCTTCCGAATAATCCACCGTCTCGATTTGACGGTTGTGGAGGTAGAACTTGATCTGAGAGATCATCTCTTGAGAAGCGTCATCATTTTTCGTAGCATAAGCGGCTTCCAGCAGATGTGCGAGCAGATCCAGTTCTTCTTTATTCACGGATTCTTTACGCTCTTTCAGATCTTTCCTTGCCTGAATGCGTTCAGATGTGCGGATGTCTTCCAGATTCCGGTCAATGATCAGCACGGTGGAAAGAACCGATCGGTATACTTTCTGTATATCAATGGCGACCTCTGCCTGGATCTCCTCATGATCATCCGCTTTTTTGCGACGGGCGGTCATTCCTGCAAGGATACCGAAAAATCCGCCGAGAACAGCTGCAGTTGCGGGGAGGTACAGGTTCAAGGGATCCGCGCTGGTGTAAAACATATAGATCCAGTATCCGGCTGTGCCGAGACAGCAAAGAAGACATAGCAGAATCCAAAGCACGAAAAACGGAGAACGTTTGCCTCTGACCGGGGCATCGTTATATTTTGTCCGTTTCCATAGCTGTGTCTCTCCGGAGGTGTCAAGGAACGAGGCGGCGTTCTTCGCTGTCTGGATCATGCGGCTGGCGGCGTCTTTTACTGCATCGCTCTCGTCATCATTGCTGAATGAATAAAGCATACGGTCAAACTGGTTTTCCACCTCTTTGATCGTTGCAGAAACAGATCTGTTTTTTGACAGAAGGGAGAGAAAACGCTCTTTGTCCTGTTCAAGATAGGATTGGAAAGTTGCCATGACGATCACCTGAAAAGAATTTTTATCATTATACCACTCAATCTGGTATGAAAAAACAGCAGACCGGGGTATCCGGCCTGCTGTATATGGCTTAACATCAGTTCAGATGCAGTTCCATGGAAGAATTGAAGAAACGGAACATCTTGTCAAGTGCCTCGAATGTTACGGCACCTTTCATGGAGAGAGAGATGCTGCAGCCATCCCGGTACCAAAGTGCGATGCCTGCCTCATCCGAAGAGGTCTGGATTACAGCGCGTGTATCCCCATCCGAGACAGTTTCTTCAGCAGTCCAGGGGAAATACATTCCGGACAGATTCTGAAGAGATGCGGAACGGCGGATGCGGAGATTGTATTCTGTTTCTCCTATGAAAAAATTCAGGCTGTACAGAAGAGGAATTCCACGTACGGTCATCCAGAAAGCGTTAGCTGCATCTTCCGGCAGACGGAGATGGATACCTGCATCAAGGAACTCCTTTTCAGAGACTACCGTGACAGGATTTGTGAGCTGAGCCTCTTCTTTCGAATCATCCTTCGATTCGGAATCGGATTTGGTCGCGATGACATAAGCTGCCGCAGAGACAGCGGCAACGATTGCCAGCGAGAGGAGGTGTTTCATCATATCTATTGTTCTCCTTGTCAGTGATCTTTGCTTTGTTGTTTCAACTGGCGGAGCGCCCAGAGAAAACCTTTGGCCGTCCGCATACCGGCATCACGGAAATGATTTCCAGGATTCCAGTCCAACTGACAGGAACGAAGCTGTTCATCTTCCTGCAGAATGCGGTAGCAATCCCGGATACAATCTCCTACGGTGGACATGACCGGGTTTTTCGTCTTATCTTCCCGGTCTCCCAAAGACAAGTATACACACCGAGTATGTATTTTTTGTGAAGATTGAAAAGATAGCCAGCCGGGAAACCATACGGAGGGGGAAGCGGCTGCAACTGCAGAGAACACATCGGTCTGGTACGTTGCCCAGAGAGAAAAAAGCGCGGCGAGTGAATAACCGCCGATCACGACAGGGATCCCCTCTGCGGCTCCGAAAAGATTCCGGTATTCGGGAAGCAGATCCAGAATCCGATCCAGTGTCTCTTCTGCGCCGCACCCGAAAGGTTCATTCCCGAAAACAGGCGGTGCCTCCCATGGGGAGAGATCCCTGTTCCAGTCGGATACTCTGAACACAAGCAGAGCAAAGGAGGGTGCACCATGGCGAGTCAGATAATCCGTCTCTTCATGGATCTGTTCTTCCTCTGAACTGTCTGACGGTTGGATCAGCAAATATTTCGGAGAAGCAGATGTCGCAAATACGGGATAAGAATCATTAAGAAGATATGTCTCCATTATGCTGTTCCTTCCAGAGGTTTCTTGACGGAGGTCCCAATTCTTCGTATACTTGCGGCAAGGGTACAAAAACGGGAGGGCTCAATATGTTTGGATTGAAAGCGATTATCTATGTTCTTGCCGCAGTTACACCGGCAATCGTTCTGCTGATATATGTTTACCGTCATGACAGAGTCGAGAAGGAACCAAGCGGCCTTCTGATCCGTCTGCTTGTTCAGGGTGTTCTTTCTGCTCTGCTGTCCATGTCACTTGAGGAGTTCGGCGAACGTGTGCTTGGACTGTTCTTCTATGAGGATACTGCCTGGTACTGGATCCTGTTTGCGTTCCTCGTAGTTGCGGTTGCGGAGGAAGGCACTAAATTCATGCTTATGAAGAGATTGACCTGGCGCAATCCGAATTTCAATTTCCGGTTCGACGGTATCATTTATGCGGTGTTTGTATCTCTCGGATTCGCCGCGTTCGAAAATATCGGTTATGTTTTCGGATACGGATTGTCGGTCGCGCCGTCCAGGGCGTTGCTCTCCATTCCCGGACACATGGCATTTGCCGTTTACATGGGTTACTATTATGGACGTGCCCGTTGGTATGAGAACTACGGTTACAGGGAAGAGTCAAACAATTCTCTTTGGGCAAGTTTCCTCTCTGCGGTATTTTACCATGGATTCTATGATGCCTGTGCAATGATCGGCACAAATCTTTCCATAGTGATATTCTTCATCTTTGTTGCTGTAACTTATTACCGTGCTTTCCGTACGATCAGAAAAGAGTCGCAGATGGATGCCCCGATTATCTGAGAAGGAATCCGGATCGGAATATGACCGGTCTGCTTCTTTTGAAGCAGACCGATTTTTATTGGCCGATACCAGGGGAAATGGTACAATCTGGTTGCGGAACGCAGGGAACGGTTCAGGGAGGGCATGCCGGGTGGAAATCAGACAGAAAACAGATCTGCCTTTACAGACTGGAAACGGTGTGGGACCATGGGACCGAAGGTCCGAACATGGACCTTTTGATATCATCGGTGATGTCCACGGCTGTTGCTATGAACTGGAGAAACTGCTGAAAAAAATGGGTTATCTCCGTTGTGAAGACGGGATTTTCTGTCATCCCAAGGGCAGAAAGGCGGTGTTCTGCGGAGATCTCGTGGACCGTGGCAGCCGGAATGTTGATGTGCTCAGAATAGTATCGGATATGGTCCGAACTGACAGGGCTCTGGCAGTCATAGGGAATCACGACGACAAACTGCTCCGATTTCTGAAAGGTAATCCCGTACAGGTCGCTCATGGACTGGAAGGCACATACGGTGAGATCAAAGTACTGACACGGGAAGAAAAACAGCTACTGCGTGATTTTCTGGATAGCCTGCCGGATCATCTTGTGCTGGATGATGGAAAACTGGTGGTCGTCCATGCCGGTATCCGTGAGGATCTTATCGGAACTGAAGGAAAAGAGACAAGACGGTTTTGCATGCACGGAGAAACAAATGGAGAATATGATGATTTTGATCATCCTGTGCGGCTGGACTGGACTTCACATTATACCGGGAATGCTGCGGTTGTTTACGGGCACTGCCCTTGGATGAGGATGCGGGTAGTGGGAAACACCTACGGGGTAGACACCGGAGTTGTTTTCGGAAATCGCCTGACGGCACTCCGTTATCCGGAAATGAGGGAAGTCAGTACAAAAGCGAAGAAACCGTACTATAAAGTTCGAAGAAATGGATAAAGCCGGCTGAGAAGCCGGCTTTTTTTCAGTTTTGTTTCAGCACAGTCGGCTCTTCGTCAGGGACATTCTTGGCGAGAGCTACATTTTTGTATGCTTTCTCGCCGGTTACATCCCGCAGAATTTTGATCCAGGAAGGAAGACAGACAGACTCGTTCTCGCTGGAGATCTCGACCTCGAGTACGGCCTGATGTCTCCAGAAGGGATAAATGTCGATCTCCATCAGATGATGCTCATAAGGAATCCGGTATCGGACCTTGCGGATCGTACGAAGATCGGGATCTTTCTGCTGGAGCAATTCCGAATAGACATCGGGAGCGATTTGTTCCTCATGTTCTTCCGCGGTCTGGCGGGATACGCGTTTTTTCACTGTATGGTAGTACCTGGTCTCACCGTTCTCAGTCCAGAGGCGTAAGCGGGATGTGAAGGAACCGTCTGTGAGGAGATAGTCCTGAATGATCTCGACTCTGGAGCATCCAGGCTGCTGAATGAGCACTGATTCATCTGGATAACGGATGAGATATTTATACTCAATCTCCAGCGGTGTTCCGGTCATGTGATTTTTTCTCCTTTGTACAGGCATTCATAGAAAGCTGGGAAAAAGCCGGCTGCACGGGACAGCTCCGCCGTTTCATTGACCGGATACTCGACGCGGCAGATCTGAATCTTTCCCGAATCGTCAAGAACAGCGAATGACGCCCGGGGATTTCCGTCTCTAGGCTGCCCGACTGCGCCGGGGTTGCAGTAAATAAGTCCATTTTCAGCCCAGATTACAGGGATATGTGTGTGTCCGGAAAGAAAAAGTCCGGTCTCGGTGTCAAGCGGGTAGGGGGGCGAGAGCAGATACTGATCCACAGGGTCCTCCGGTCCGCCGTGACAGGCAAAGAATGATTCCGTCCGTATCGTGAGCTCACTTTTCGAAAGCCAGAAGAGGTTTTCTTCGGTGATCACACTGCGCTGGTAAGCAATGGCGAGATCTACGCTGCGTGATCTGCCGCAGCTCTGACCCGTGAGCAGATAACGGTCATGATTGCCCAACAGGTTCGGGATACTCCGTTCCCGAAGCATCTCACAGCACTCGTTGACAGCAGGATAGTATCCGGCTACGTCACCGAGGCTATAAATCGATTTGCAGCCCATGCTGTCCAGTTCCCGAAGAACGGCACGCAGTGCTGCAGCATTTCCGTGTATGTCAGAGAGAAATCCGATCATTTGACGATCCAGTCGACGATATAACGCATGGCACGGCCGGATTCAGTTGGATGCGGATCCGGCTCTTCGTGCTCGAGGTAATAGGTTATACACATTTCGGATTCGTTGAATCCGAATTTCGCGCGGATAGAAGTGGAAGCGGAGACTCTGGGATTGATCTCCAGAAGTTTGGGCTCCTCGTTTTCAAGACGGAACTGGTAGTTCGTTGGGCCTACCGGTTTCAGTACGGCAGTCAGGTCATGAACTGCGCTGCGAAGTGCTGGCTCGTTTACAACAACAGCTTTATCTGTTGCCCCGGCCTGGCTGAGAACGCGTCGAAGCTGGATCTCTCCGAATGAGCCGCCCTTTCCGTCACCGAAAAGACCCACTGTGTACTCCGCTTCCGGGGTTCCGGTGATACGCTGTGCCATGAAGGAGGTTCCCATTTTCTTGCTGTAGAAAAGGAAGTCTTCCACGCAATTGACTGCGTGGATGCCCTTGGAGGCTCGCCCGTCACGGGGCTTGAGCAGGAAAGGTACGCCAAAACGTCTGGATAGAGAATCATAGTCTCCTGCAATCGCTGAGTCGATTGCATATTTTCCGAGTCCGTTCTCCAGAAGCCACTGATAGGTCAGCCATTTATCATTGCAGATCTCCGTAATATCCGGAGGGTTCACGGCAAGTTTATCCCGGTATCCCTCCAACTGTTTCCCGGCGCGGGCAACTACGAGCAGTTCCTGCTCGATGCCAAAAAGTACCAAATCGATCTGATAGCGGTCGATGGTCTCTCTCAGAAAGTCGATATATCCGGGATCTGCTGCCGGTGTTGCCTGGACAAATGCATCGCAGAAATACTGACCGACAGCGTCCTCAAAGATGTCCGTGCCTAAGATGAAACAGTCATAACGGCTGTTGCGCAGTGATTCGACCATGCCGTAGCCGACGACGGCTCCGACGGCAGTCACCATAATCCTGTACTGGCGCATGGAGGCCTCCACATGTAAAATCTGTGTACATTCTCACATCTTTGAAACGCAAAGTCAACGAAACCCGGCATCGGAGTTTCCAGTTTCACTCAGAAGGATGTATAATGATTTCGCAAAGAAACAAAAGGGGATTGAAGCATGACTGTATCTGTAGTCATACCTTGCTACCGGTCGGAGAAGACGATCACCACGGTAGTGGAAGAAATCAGAGAAACTGTTGCGGAGAGAGAAGGATGGGATTATCAGATTGTTCTGGTCAATGATTGTTCTCCGGACAACACCTTTTCGGTGATTCGTTCACTTTGTGAGTCGGACGGAAAAATCGTTGGTATTGATATGTCACGCAACTTCGGACAGGAGACCGCGATCGTCGCCGGACTCAGTTACGCTGTCGGGGATGCAGTTGTCGTGATGGATGACGACGGCCAGCATCCGACTGCCCAAATGTGGAAACTCATCGACAAAATGCAGGAAGGATACGACATCGTTTATGCCGCCTTCCCTCACAAGCATCACAGCCTTTTCAAAAGGATCACCAGTTCCCTGCATGGGATCATCAATGAGTGGATCGGATGCAAGCCAAAGGGTATCATTCTCTCCAGTTTCTGGTGTCTGAGCCCTTTCTGCGCAAAGGAACTTTCCCGTTATCACAGCCCGTTCACGTCTCGCGGCGGATATCTCATGCGGATCACGCAGAAATTTGCCAATGTTGAGATCGATGAGCATCGTGACCGACTGGCGGGTACTTCAGGCTATAATCTGAAGAAAATGCTGGAACTGTGGTTTTCCAATTTCACAAACTTTTCCATCGTCCCGATCCGGGCAATGGCGCGGATCGGATGGTTTATCGCTGCAGCGGGTTTCCTCTTCGGACTGTTTCTCATCATCCGGAAACTGGTGGATCCCTCTGTCGCTATCGGATATACTTCGATCATGTCCGTTATCCTGTTTATCGGGGGAATCATAATGGCGATGATTGGATTTATTGGAGAGTATGTCGGACGCACCTATATGACGGTCAGCGGAATGCCGCAGTTTATCGTGCGGCAGGAACTGAACGCGCCACCCAGAGAGCGTTGATCTTTCATAAAAAAGCATCGGGTTCCTGAAAGGGTACCCGATGCTTTTTATTATGCGTTTAGGAAAGGTTTCAGAAGAGGGAAGCCGAACAGTGCGAGGCATCCGCATGCCCAGAAAAGATTCAACACGGGAGAAGCGTAGAAATAGATCAGCATACCTGCAAAGACCGATGCGCCGGATATCGCCAGTGTTTTCAGAGGGAGTCGGTAACCGATTTTCCTGCGCAGCGAGAAGCTCTTCAGGACCGCATCAAAAGCAAAACTCACAGAGATCGCGATGCTCGCTCCTGAGATTCCGAATGCCCGGATGCAGGGGTAGCAGATCGCCAGATTGACGGCACAGGAAATCAGAGAAGTCAATGTGCTGGATTTTGTCTCATGCAAGGCATAAAAGATATTGCCCAGAAAAAGTGAAAAACCAGACAGCGCCGCAGCAAGGATCGCAAAGGGAATAACAAGGGAAGCGCTGAGATATTCTCCTGAAAATAGATAAGGGAAGATAAATTTGACTGCGGGCATCAGCATGAGGATGCCGAGACAGAGAAAACGGAAATACAGATCGGAAGCAGCGGTATAGAACGCTCCTTCATCATCGGAGTCGTGCCGGAAAGCGATATCCTGCCAGGCATACGTGAAGACCTGTACCGCAAAGGTGATCAGACTTGCGAGCCGCTCCGCAACGGCATAGATTCCGCTCGCATTCAGGTCCAGAAGATGTCCCATCAAGACTTTGTCCAGAGAGTTAAGGACCCAGAAGGCCGCTGCGCCGATTCCCATGGGGAGCGTGAAGCGCAGCATCTCGTCGGTCAGCCTGCGGTCTGCGGAAGCTGAAAAAACTCGTCGAAGAATAGAGACACGGATCTCCAGATACAGACACTGTGCAATGGCGCCGAATGCTGCGGAGAGGTATAGTGCGCGGATTCCCCATTGGAGAGTGCCAATCATATACAGATTGGAAACGCCCATTACTGCACTGCCGATCAGCCCGGAAACAGCGAAATCCGGATCGCGGCGGAAACCTCTGGCTGAAAACGTATAGAAACTGACCAGATTCTGAGTTATACCATAGAACACGGTTTCCGGAAGATATGACGGAGCCAGAAACAGCCCGATCAGAACGGCAATCGCGCCGTATGCCAGACAAGAAAAGGAGAAGATGGATAAGCCGCTTCGAACGATACGATTCTGAACAGAAGGATCTTCACGCTCATACAGAAATCGCATCGTCGTGATCCAGATGTCAAAGAACAGCAGATAGCTGAACATTGTTGCATAGCTTACCGACAGATCGTAATAACCGTATTCTGATGTGCCGATGTGTGCAGTGTTATAAGAAAGCAGAAAGAAAACGACCACTTTCGGCAGGATCACTCCAATGGAGAGAACACCGGTGGACTTGAGAAATCTGCGGATATATTCAAGGCCGTTCTTCATCGATCGATTTTTTCCAGCGCGCTGTGATAGAGGCGTGCGAGATGGCTTGCGACTTTTTCTTTTGTGAATCCGCTGTCCAGAATGGCAGGAAGACCGTCGTATCGGTTCCGGCTGTGAATAATGTCCAGTCCGTCCGACCACAGTACTGCAGATGCCTGAGGAGACAACCAGATTGCATTGTTCTGCACATCAGCTGCTTTGGAGACAGCTTCGGAAAGCAGACAGGGAAGGCCGTTTGTCTCAGCCTCAAGTGCTGCGGTGCCGAAGCCTTCATAAACCGAAGGAAGCACATAGGCATCGCTGGCAGAGAGAACTGCTCCGACGTCCGGAACAGTACCGAGAAAATGAACGCAGTGGTCAACGCCAAGTTCATCCGCCTGACGCTGTAATGCGCCGCGGTCAGGGCCATCGCCTGCGAGAAGAAGTTCAGAATCAGGGCGTTTCTGATGATAGCGAGCAAATGCGGCTATCAGCAGTTTCTGATTTTTCTGCTCAGAAAGTCTGCCAGTGCAGCAGAAAACAAAAGAATCGCCCAGACCGAGTTCTGCACGAAGGGCATTGCGCTTCTCCTCTGAATATAGAAATCTTTCCACATTGACCGGGTTCTTAATGATGGTAAACAGCTCTCCGTCATTGTACAGCCATTTCCCGGCATCCTCGGAACATGCAAACCGAAGCGTCGGTGCGTCGGCAAAGTCTTCTTTGCGGGAGATATGGATCTCTTTTTTCAGATACTTAGCCAGCCGGCTGCCTTCAAAACCGGCATTGTGACAGTGGGCTATGCGGACGGGAACACGTTCCTGCTTTGCAACTTCCAACAATTTCAATTCCAGAGAAGTGCTGCAATGCAGATGAACGATGTCCGGACGGTGTTTCTTGAGATAGAAGCGAAACGCCAGACAAGCCGCAGGAAGATCCACGATTCCGTGTGCCCTTCCCTTGCACAGCGTATGGATGTCAACACCGGCGTTGCGGATTTCTTCATCAAAAATAGAGCCGCGATTATCCCAGACAACAATTGTCTGGTCAAAATCGTCGGTCAGTTCCTGTGTGATACTGCTGAGAAAACTGGATACACCGGAGGAGATCCAGGAATAGGTAAAATGGACGAGTTTCAGTTTGCTGGACATGAAGGCCTCCTGCGGACCGGTCAGGTCTCAAATAATTACCGAAGCATTTCTCTGATTGCGGATGCAATACCCGCAGCGTCATATCCGTAATAGCGATACAGATCTTCCGGGTAACCGAGACTGGAGAATTCATCGCTTGGAGCGCCGAGACGACGGAAACGGCAGGGGATTCCCGCTTCCATCAGTGTCTCTGCGGCAACAGAACCCAGACCGCCATGGATGCCGTGATCTTCCACGGTAACCATGAGCCGGCATTTTTCCGCTGTTTCACAAATTAGTTGTTTGTCAAAAGGTTTGACGGAATGCATATCGACGAGACGAACGGATATTCCTTCACGCTCCAGGATCTCGCATGCGCGAAGGCCGTTGTAAACACCTATCCCGTCTGCGACGATCGCAGCGTCGGAACCTTCCCGGACGACGATGCCTTTGCCGATAGAGAAAGGATAGTCATCGTCCTCATAGACCAGCGGTTCCTGTCCCCTGGCAAGGCGGATATACATTGGACTGTCCATTTCCAAAAAAGCATCAATTGCCCTGAGTCCCTGGTTTGCATCCGCGGGTACTTCCATAGTCATGCCCGGGATCGATGCCATAATAGCGCTGTCCATCAGGGTGTAATGGGTGGGACCCCCGCCGGAGGTCAGACCACCGTGCGTACCGATCACGCAGACCGGAAGTTTGTTGTATGCCAGATCTGTATGGATCATGTCGGTCGCCCGGAGAGAGAGGAAAGGACCAAAAGCCATACAGAAGACTCTCTTCCCCGCAAGCGCTAGGCCGGCAGACGTGCCGATCATATTCTGTTCGGCGATGCCGACATCGATACAGCGGTCCGGAAAACGTGCAAGGATCATACCGGTAGAGTTGTCCGGTCGCGCAGCATCAGAGAAGACAAACCAGACGTCCGGATTATCTTCCATGATATTCATGATCTTGAAGGGAAAGGTAACGCGGGCGTTTCCGGTTTTTTTAGCGGAAGCGTCGTAAGTTTTGGGTGAACTCATTTTGTCTCCTCCTCTCCGTTGAGGCACCGCATCGCGCGCTCATACGTTTCTTTGTTCAGGGCAGCGACATGGTACAGAGGATTGTCTTCCATGAAATCCACGCCTTTTCCTTTTACGGTGCTGGAGATCAGCGCCAGCGGTTTTCTGCGAACTACGGGTTCTCTGGGCGGCAGTGCGGACAATACGCGCACGACTTCTGCCATGTTATTTCCGTCAAAAGTGACGGCATCCCAGTTAAAAGCACGCAGTTTTGCTTCCAGAGATTCCAGACGCACGGTTTCTTCCGTGTGCCTGCAGCCCTGAAGATGGTTGCGGTCAATGATCAGGAACAAATTGGAAAGCTCGTAATTCGCGGCGGACATCAGGGCTTCCCAGTTGCTGCCTTCGTCGAGTTCCCCGTCACCGGTGATACAGAAAACGCGCGCATCATTCCCGTCACTTCGCAATGCCATTGCCGTGCCGAATGACAGGGAAAGACCGTGCCCGAGTGAGCCTGTGGAGGCCTCAAACATCGGAAGATAGAGTCTGTTCGGGTGCTGGCCGAAAGCTCCTTCAACTTTGTTGTATCCGTTATAGATGTCCTCAAAGGCGTAGATGCCCAGATCAGCAAAGATGTTGTAAAGCAGACATCCGCTGTGTCCTTTGCTTAGAATCAGACGATCCCGGTCCGGGGCACGGTAATTATGCGGGTCGTACCGCATGAAATGATAATATAGTGCGACAGCAACGTCGCACAGCGAAAGTGCGCCGCCCAGATGAGCGGCGTCGGAACGATAACATGTGGTGATCACATGCTTCCGGATTTCCAGAGCTTTCGCTTCCAGTTGTCTGACAAGTACTTCGTTTTCCATATTTCCTCAAAGCTGATCAGCCTGGGCATTCGGGTCATCCCGCCATCCCCAGATATAATATGGCGCATTGGGGCCTTCGTTAAACAGAAGGTCCAGTACGCTGACATAGTGGTCAAAAGGGAATACTCTCTGTTTGTATTTCGGATATGCATAATCCATGTAGTGCAGTTCGATTTCCGCTTCGCGGAACTTCTCTTCATCCATGAAAGCGCGGGATGCAGGTCCGTTCAAAAACCAGTCGCATCCCAGTTTTCGACAGATGTTGATGACTTTTTCTCCGTCTTTACTACCGTGGCAATCCAGATCCGGACCGTAAACAAATTCAGTCCTGATTCCCAGTCTTTGCGCAATTGCCTGCGTCATATAACAGTTCATCTCAGAGAGGTTCTCCCACTGATGATCCGTATAAAAGTCATCAAGAAGGTCCGCATAATCGTTAAAGAAAGGGGCCTTGGAGTAGTTCAGAGCCAGCGTCTTTTTGTGCTTGGACTGCCAATCGGTCGTACGGTCGATCATGGCTTCGCAGACCAGTTGATCGAATTTGCCTTTTGTATTGACCGGGACGGAAAGCCAAACCTCGCCGTTTTTGGTCGGGATCTTGTTTCGGCTGCGCCAGTCTTTCTTGGTATACTGGACATCGTCATAGAACACAAAAACATCCACCCGGTGAATGAGGTCGAAAACGCCTTTCCAGGGGATGTAGTTGGATTGCAGCATCGCGACTTTCTTCACAGAATTGCCGCCTTTCCGAAGAAGGACGCCACTGCGTTGACGACGTGGGCAAGGTCCTCCTCCGCCATATTGCTGAAGAGCGGGAGACGAAGAAGTCTTGCCGCATATTCCTCCGTCAGCGGAAGATCTTCGGCACGGTATCCCTGAGCAACGCCGCACGGTGCGGAATGAAGAGGAATGTAATGGAATACGGCTCCGACGCCCTGGGTGCGCAGATAGTCCAGCATTTGGTTGCGGACTTCACCTGAAGGAAGGATCAGGAAATAACAGTGCGCATTATGCTCGGCATAATCCGGAATGAATGGGCGTGCCAATAAACCGTCTTTCTCCAGTGATTCGAAACAGGTGTGATAGGTGTTCCAGACATGCATACGGCTGTCCATGATCTCGTCAAAGCGCTGAAGCTGACCGTAGAGCAATGCAGCCAGGATATCGGATGGCAAATAGGAACTGCCGCTGCGCTGCCAGCTGTATTTGTCGACTTCTCCGCGGTAGAATTTACTGCGGTCCGTTCCTTTTTCACGGATGATCTCCGCCGAATGAAGGTCTTTTTCATTCTTGAAAGTGATTGCACCGCCTTCACCCATAACATAGTTTTTAGTCTCGTGAAAACTGTAGCAGGCAAAATCCGCGTCCGTGCCGCAGCCTCTTCCTTTATAACGGCTTCCTACGCCCTGAGCGGCATCCTGTACAATAACGGCACCGGCTTTTTCTGCAATGGCACGGAACGCGTCGATATCACAGGGAACTCCGGCATAGTCGATCGGCGCAAGCACTTTCGTTCTGGACGAGACCAAAGAAGCGGCACATGCCGGATCCATATTCATTGTGCGGGGATCGATCTCGCAGAACACAAGCCTGGCTCCGCGAAGAAGAAAAGCGTTTGCGGTCGATGAGAAAGTAAATGAGGGCAGGATGACCTCGTCACCGGGGTGAAGATCACAGAGCAATGCGGCGAGTTCCAAGGCATGAGTGCCGGAACTTGTCAGCAGAGCATTGGAAAGGCCCTGTCGCTCGCAGAAGAGTTCAGTTGCTTTCGCAGTAAAAGGACCGTCACCGCACAGTTTACCCTGAGCGGCCTCGAACATGTAATTCTTTTCCAATTCCGTAATGGACGGTCTGCAAAAAGGGATCATTTGTGAACTTCCTTCAGTACATATTTTTCCAATATATATAGGTAAGTATACAAAAGCCGACGGCAAATAGCAATCTTTCCGATAATGGGATATAATGACATAACAATACTATTTCATCAGGAATAGGGGGCCGGACACGCCGTTCGGAGAACAGAACATGGGGAAAAAGGATAACGGGAAGAAACACGGATTCAGTAGCGGGGGCAGACTGCTTGCAGCGCTCACGTTCAATCTGCTGGTCATTCTGATCTGCACATTCTTTTTTGTTCCTGAAGTCATCAACAATGACGACTATATCATCCATTCCATCACTTCAGGTGCATATGGGAAGGCATCACCGGAACTTGCGCATACGAACATCCTGTACGGACAGTTCCTTGTCCTGATGCAGACCTGGATCCCAGGGGTGAACTGGTTTGAACTGATCAATTACATTCTTCTGTTTCTTTCCACCTGTTTTCTGAGCTACTGTATTTGGGACCGGAACCGAAGTGCGGCGGGGGCTGTTCTGGCTGCTGCGTATGTGCTCTTTGTCGGTCCCCAATGTTATCTGCAGCTGCATAATTCCAAGGTGATTCCCTATATTGCCGCAGCGGGACTCTATGCGGTCCTGTTCGGATGGGAGAAAAAGAAGGCGCTCTGGTGTGTCTTTGGCGTTCTGTTGACTGTGACTGCCGCTTTTGTCCGGTTCCACGCTTTTCTGCTTGGTGCGGCGTTCGTTTTTGTTTGCGCTGTTGTCCGTCTGCTGGAATTGCTGAAGAAAGACAGGAAGCAGGCGCTCCGGGATGCAGGACGTATGGTGCTGGCTTTCGGAATCGTATTCGCACTGATATTTGGAACTTATTTCTGGGATCTTCATGTGGAAGCGACAGACGAAACGCTTCGGGAATATCGCCAGTATAATCTGGCGCGCGGCGCAGTTTCCGATTACGATCTGCCGGATTTTGCTGCGAATTATACTGCGTATCAGGAAATCGGTATCAGTGAGAACGATCTTCAGATGATCCGGAACTGGGATTTCGCGGATCTGGAGAAATTCTCTGTCGATGTGCTTCTCCGCATCGCAGAACTGCGCGGAGAGGCAGAGAAAAAAAACGCTCCCGGACGTTTCGTACGTGAGATTCTTTCCGGACTGGTTGGCAACAGTCTCTTTTTTGCAGTTTTTTTGATAACGGCACTGAACCTGGTTTTCTCCTCCAGGAAACAGTGTGCAGAAACATGGCTTATTCTTCTGGCTTTCCTGTTCTGCCTGTTTTATATGTGTCTTGGAGGACGGACGACGCGGTGGGTGACCGCCGGTCTGTGCCTTGCCGCTCTGGGAGTGCAGTTCTGTGCAGTACGCTGGCGTAAAGGCAGTCTGAGCACGGTTATCAGTTTTATGCTTCTTCTTTGCGTCATAGGCTTGGATGCGGTCACGGTTCTGCCGCATGCCGGAGATTACTCAAAATATTTTAACCGCGGCGCCATGAGGATTTACAGTGATCTGGGAGAACGGCCCGAGAATCTTTACCTGATGACTTCCGATTGCTGTCCGCCACTTCAACGGACCGTACCAACATTTTCTGCTGTGGAACCGGATCTGTGCAGCAACGTGTATGTGCTTGGAGGATGGGATACCGGCTCTGATGCCAAAGACAGCATATTGGAGCGATATCACATATTCCGTTCTCCCTACAGGGCTCTCCTGGAGCGAAGAAACGTTTTCCTCTGCGACATGCAGAACGCACCGGTTATCCTGAAATATGTCCGGGAGAATTATTCTCCGAATGCTACGATGTCGCTGGTGGAAACTGTGGACGGTTATTTCGTCTTTGCTTTCACGAACCAGCGTGTAAAGACTGAAAACACATCCATCAGGATCCTGGATGCTTCTTCCTCCATTGATACCCAGTACGGCAATTATCTATATGTCGGCGCAGTTTTTGACACAGAAGTCGTTCAGGTCGATGCGGTTTATCTGGAACTGGTGGACCGCAATGACAACAGGCATCTTTACCGCGCATCCATGTTCGAAAGGGACGACGGACATCGCGCGGCAGTTCTGTGGGCACCGCTGACAGACCTTCCCGACGTATCCGACCTGAAGATTCGCGTCCTGATCGAAGACAGGTTCGACTCTGTTTTCGGGAGCAAATTCTTCGGAGAGGACGAGACGGAAGAGACTGAGCCGATATCCGGTTGACAAAAAGAAAAACTCCCTGCGGAGAAAGCGGTATGAAAAACCGCCAATCGCCGCAGGGGGTATTATTTTTGTATGGGATCACTCTTCCCGGCAGATATGGATGAGAGAGAGCGCTTTGGATGGGCTGTCGTACCCGTGTTCGCTCAGCAGAACATGAGCATTGTAATGAAAACTGGTGTGCTCGATCATACGAAACGATTTGCTCATCAGATCGACCAGTTCAGCTCGTCCTTTCAGGTCGGACTCGTTTCCGGTCGTGATGATGTCCATGAAAGCAATCAGGCCGCACAGGCTTACGAATTCTTCCGCCTCATTCTCGCGTGTTTCAGAATAAGGAAACTTCTCATAGAAGAAGTGGTTCACCATCAGGTTTTCTGCGGTCTGATTGAAGTCGGGAAACATTCTGCACAGATTCCGATACTTTTGCTGGAAGACCTCCTCACTGATGCCTTCAAAAGACGTCAGGGCATTTTCGCAGTATTCCCTCAGGCTTGGACTGATCTCGGCATACAGCCGGAGGAAAGAACACATAACATCGAGTCTTTCTTCGAAAGGCAGTTCCTCAGGCTGGCATCTGCAAATCAGTTCTCCGATTGCAGAAAAACTTTCCTTAAAACTGGAACTGCGGTCCTGAAGAAGGCCGATGCACTGCATACGAAGCGCCATGCGGTCCGGTTTTTCCACACCGGTCACATCAGCTGGCAATTCTGCTGCGGCAAACCGGATCGGATTCTGCCTGTCAATCAGCATCTCGATGATCCGCTCGCAACTGTTGGAGAGGGTCGCTTCTCCGAGATCCGTACGTATACTTCGAGGATAGATCCTGCAGATCTCGGGAAGAGCGTTTTCGCCGAGTTCGATTTGCAGCATACACAATCCGTCTTCTGCTCGCATCGGACATCTTCCGAGCCAGTCATGGTTCAGAACCGCGTATTTATCCGGTGTGGCGTCTCTGGGGATATAGAATCCTCTTTGGATCCTGGCGCGCAGGTCTTCCGACGCGTCCACACCGATCAAACGGAAGTATTCATTTTGGGAGATGCCCACGTCCCAGCCTTCACAGCAGCTGTGTCTGCATTCTCCGCACTTGCAATGGAATGATGTATAAAAATCAGGAACCAAAAATGTTCCCATGGTAATCGCCTACTCTCTGGGGTACACAAGACTGCCAGGGAAAATCTTCATAGCAGACTTCAGATGATCCTGACCGTCAGGAAACTGACGTCAGACCGGATGATGAGAAAGCATACGCTTCACCGTCGTCGGTCGGATTCGGCCAGAACATCAGCATTGATCAGCGCAGACCTGATCATTTCGGGCTGA
>JAEEGL017133234.1_pt1 | contig 28456 bp, 31 predicted proteins | sample 9134231 | NCBI WGS metagenome assembly JAEEGL01 (sample SAMN16246548, study PRJNA631951) | gut metagenome | biome: gut microbiome; feature: rumen; material: fiber-attached | host: Bos | place: Iran: Karaj | collected 2018-10
CTCAAATACTTAATTTATCGCTTTAATGCGTTCTTAAATTCATGAAAGGTGTTTTTCATATATCATCCAATGAAGCATTCTCAGCTAGTCTTTAGCTTCTCTCTGTAAAATTCATAATATATTACTCGTCTTTCTTTAAGAAATCTATAGGTATTTTACTATTTTTTTAACCCATAGTCAACTTTTTATTCCCATGTTATTGTACTGAAAGATACTTCCACATAATCTTCATTAATACTTCTACCATTATATACATATATACGCATATAACCATTTTCACTAAGATTCATCTTAAATGCTGGATTCGTTTTCTTATCATGCTCCATCTCCGTAAATCTTAATTGAATAGGTAAAGTACCTAAAATGATTTTTTCATCTCCACTATAATCTATAAAATGTAATCTCTTATCAGCACGATCTAAATACATAATCCATTTATCAGTTTCATACATATTAGATAAACCCGCTTTAGTAAGTAAAGCATTTCCGTCTACAGTATAAACTTTATAATTCATAAAAGTTTCTTCACCAATAGTATTCTTATAACCAGTCTTTACATAATAAGTCATATTACTATTTTCCCAAACATCATATATAACTTCATCAAAATCTTCAGATACTTTTATATTCTTCTTTAGATTATAAACAAACCATTTATCATCTTTCATTAAAATATAATAACCAGTATCAATATCATAGTTAACTGATTCATATTCAAACGGTAATACTTCTTTTATTTCTCCATTCTTACTTAAATTAACAATTCCCCATTTTTTATTTTTGTCACTTCTAACAACAATATCACCATTATCAGCAATACGAGGCACTTCAAACTCATCAATATATTGATATTTAATATCGGCATATCTAGCAAGAAGTTTATTGTTCTCAATATCTAAAATATAAATAATTCTATTATATTGAGGACTACCATATTCTACTGATTGTTCAGTGGAATCATCAATAAAACCAAATCTATCATTATAAGAATCAATAACCGGTTGTTTTTCCATTCTATATAAAGGATCAGTATTTCTTATATTATATTTATCATAACCACTAAATGCTTTATTACATCCATTAGATGAATTTATGCATTTATATGTACCAATAAGGTCACCTTTAACATAAAAATAAATTAAACTCTTATACTTATCTAAATGTTCAAAATTATCTGGTACTGGATAATCACTTTCCAAAAGTGGTAATCCATTATCTTGAGCTTGAGCTTTTTGGAGAGGTTTCCAGAATGGAACAAACTCTTCTGTTTTAATAGAAGTTCTATCATAAATACGATAAACATAACCTATACCTAAATACTCTTTAACTTCACCATCACTATATTTATGTTTTAAAGGTAACATGAATATTGGTTTTTCACTTTTAGTATATAAAACATAGTTAACAGTAAATATAACACCCCAAATAATTAAAAAGATTAAAACAGCTAATTCAATTTTTTTCTTTTTATCCATTTTTTTAGGTGCATCATACATATTCCCATTATTGCTATTATCATACATATTATAATTGTTATCCATATAACCAACCTTCTATCTTTATCTATTTTAACACAAAAAAAGAAAGATAAAAATACCTTTCTTTATTTTATTCAACAACTATATTACTAGATTTCAAATAATAATTATTATCTTCACCTAGTTTAAATACATGTCTATAATAAACACCTTTATTCTTAATTACTTCATCAACCAATATAGGTGTTTCTTGTGTAGTATAATTCTCACAATAATCTTTAGGAAAATATTTAATACAATCATCCATTTGATTCAAATTAACTTTAATATAGTATTCATAAATATATACTTCATCATTATACTTAGTAGCTTTATCTACATAAGAAAAAGAAGTACTATAAGATGTATATGGTGTCACGTTACAAAAATAACGAGTAGCATCAGCACGACAATCTAAACCACGATATTCAATATTAGAATAATTAATATCTCGATCAATATTAAATAATTTTTTCTTATAAGCGTTCATTTTATCTTTACTGATAACTCTAATTGTACAAGGTTTATTAGAAGTAAATCTAACACCTGGAACCGTCTCACAAACTATCTTTACATTTGGTACTGTAGCAACAGTATAGTCTTCAGGTTTTAAACTAACTAATATATACTTGATAATAGTTTCATCATCAAGAGATTCACTATCTAAAGAAGCTTTTCGTAAATCATCTTTTTGGTTCACAATCGAATATAAATTTTTAACTAACTCACTATCTTTATTAATTTCTTTCTCATTAATAACAATTTCAGCATTGTTGGATTTTAAAGCTTTACCAACTAAAGCGAAAAGGATTAATACTACAAGAATAATCGAAATTATTGTAAAAATAACCTTTTTCACCCAGAAACACCCTATTCTATATTTATATTTTTGAATCTATTATTATTGTTGCTGGACCATCGTTAAGTATTTCTACTTTCATGTCCGCACCAAACACCCCTCCATAAGTTTTAACATGTTCATTTAATTTTTTATTGAATAATTCATACATAGGTAGCGCTTTTTCTCCACCCAATGCATTAATATAAGATGGACGATTCCCCTTTTTAGGATCGCCATATAAAGTAAATTGACTAATAGATAAGATTTCTCCACCTACGTCTAAAACACTTTTATTCATTACATCGTTCTCATCTTCAAAAATACGTAAATTAACTACTTTACGAACCATAAAATCAATATCAGCTTCTGTATCATCATGAGTAAAACCAACCAATACATTTAAACCTTTACCAATTTTGTTAATTAATTTACCATCTACAGTTACACTGCTAGACAAAACTTTTTGTACAACACATCTCATTAGTTGATCCTTCTTTCGACATTTTTTACATCAGATAAAGATTTTAAATCACTAATAAAATTATTTAATTGATTAATATCAGTAGTTTTTACAGTTAATGCAAAAGTAGTTGTATCTTCATCTTCAAAAGTATTAACTGATTCAATAAATACTTCTTTTTGTGATGCCTTAGTAATAATCTCCAACAATTGGTTTTTTCCTTTAATAACAGTAACTTTAATATCCGTTAAATAACTGCCATCTTTATTATCGTAATTCCATTCAACATCAATTAATCTTTCCGTATCTTGAACATTAGGGCATCCTTTTTTATGAATTTGTACACCATTACCTTTTGTAACATAACCGACAATATCATCACCCTTAACAGGACGACAACACTTAGCAATTGTAACTAAAATATCATCAGTACCAGCAACTATTACATCGCCTTTCATTGCTCTATTTGGAACAACATGACTACCAATTGCTTTTCCTAAATAAACATCTATTACATCTTTTTTATCTTCAAATACAAGATTTATTATATAACCTGCCGTAAATCTTAAAGAACCAATAGAAAGATAAATATCCTCTAAGTTTTCTAAATGTGTATCATTACAGATCTTTTCAATATTTTTTTCATTTAAAACATCACCAAAAGATAGCTTTCTTCTTCTAACTTCTTTCTCTAACATTTCTTTTCCAAGATTAATATAGTTTATACGATCTTGTTTACTAAAGTAAGATTTAATCTTATTTTTAGCTTGACTAGTTTTAACAAAATTTAACCAATCTTTTTTAGGACTAGGTTCTTTACTAGTTTGAATTTTAATAATATCGCCATCATTTAATTCATAATCCAAAGGAACTATTTGATCATTAACAATTGCTCCAATAGTTCTATCTCCTACTCCACTATGAATACGATAAGCAAAATCTATTGGTGTTGCACCCTTAGGTAATTCCATTACATCACCTTTAGGTGTAAAACAATAAATCATTTCATTTAATATTTCATTATTTAAATTATTAGCAAATTCAGAATCGCTTTCTGTTCCTTGGTTAGCTTCAATAATATTTCTAAACATTTCAAGTTTTTGTTCCATCATACCTTGAATCTTAGCGGAACCTTTTTCTTTATAAGACCAGTGAGAAGCGATACCTTTTTCTGCTATCTCATCCATCTCCCAAGTTCTAACTTGAACTTCAAATAAGTGACCATCAATACCAAATACAGTCGTATGTAAACTTTGATACATGTTTTCCTTAGGCATTGCTATATAATCTTTAAATCTATTTGGCATTGGACGATATTTAGAATGAATTAAACCTATCGTCAAATAACAATCTTGTTCAGTATCAACAAATACTCTTAAAGCTAAGATATCATAAATATCTTCAAATCTTTTACCATTATGCATTTTGTTATATAAACTATGAACAGATTTAACACGTCCCTTAATTTTAAAATTAATGCCATTTTCCGTTAATATCTCAGAAATACTATCCTTCATTTCATTTAAAAGTTCATTAAGTTCTTCTCTAGAACCTTCAAGTTTTTCTAAAATATCATTATATACATCAGGTTTAGTACATCTTAAACAAATATCTTCTAATTCACTTTTAACACTATTAATACCTAATCTATGAGCAATAGGTATTAAAACTTGTGTGGTTTCAATAGCTTTAGCTTTTTGCTCTTCAGGAGGTAACGCATAAATAGTTCTCATGTTATGAAGTCTATCTGCTAATTTAATAAATAATACACGAACATCTTCAGATAAACCTACTAATACTTTTCTTAAATATGCAGCAGAACTATCTTGATCATCTTTTAATTCTAATCTATTAATCTTACTAATACTTGTAATAATTTTCGTAACTTCTTCTCCAAAATTACTTCTTATTTCATCTAAAGTTGCATTCCCGTGATTAACAGTTTCATGTATTAAAGCCGCAGCAATAGTTATATAATCACAATTCAAATCCAAAAGTATATTAGCAACTTCTAGTGGATGTGAAACATAAGGATCTCCATTTAATCTTTTACGTCCTTTATGTTTTTCCAAAGCAAATTCATAAGCTTTGTTTATTAAATCAATTTCTTCTTGAGATTTAAATACTTTAACAAATTTATCATATAATTGATCATATGTTATTGGTTCAACATGTTTTTGATTCATTATTTAACCTCCTAATTATTATTCTTTAATTTTGGTAATTCCAAATTCTCATCTGTATTCTTTCTATGAGCATTATGATAAAACTCTATAAGCTTTATATTATTAATATTCAAAATATCATCTACAATGTCAGCTAATGTAAGGTCTTCTTGATTGCGCCATATATTGGTAGATAATAAATTCCAAATTTCTTTTTCATCAATGAATTTAATCTTATTTCTAACAAGTTCTTTCTTTTTACTTTTAAGAGCAGGGAGCACTCGTTCATATAATTCATTGATAGAGTTAAATTTAATATCGTCCATAGAAATCACCCTTACATCTTTAATAATTATAACACGTTAAATGTTATGGATAAAGGTTAGATTTGAAGTATTTTGAATTTATAAATAAAAAATAAAGACTAGCCTCCTAGTCTTTAAAATATTTAACATTTATCATTTGTTGGATATATAGGTTTAACTGTCTCAATCCAATCACTTACTAATGCTTTTTCAATTATTTATAAGCATATAAATCTAAATAAGATATTTTTTCATAACCTTCATGAATTTTTGTATATTCTTTATTTTCAATTGTTTCTCTACTAGTATTAGTTCCAGTAATTTTATAGAAATTAGCATTTTCTTTAATTAGTTTCATCTCAAATACTAATCTATTATTTTCCATCTTATAGAAAGCTGTAGTTCTAATAGATGTACCTGTAGACGAATCTAAATAATATAAATCATTATTTTGTTTATTAAAGTAGATACCATCATAAGTATAAGCATCTCCAACTTTAACTACGCTTTGCGAACTACTACTATAAGTAACAATTAAATATCTATACCAATTACTATTATCAAGATAAACTAATAATAATTCTTGCACGCCATCACCATTTATATCATAAAAAGCATATTTATTTGGAGAAGAACTCCAATCACTTGTATAACTTGTATATTTCTTTTCTAAAATAAATGCTTTATAGACTTCATTAATGTCTCCTCTATTAGCTCTATCTTTTAAGATTTTTTCCATCTTCTCATCCAATTTAGAATTAATATAATAATCTTTATTATAACTATTGCTTAAACTTAATAAATCATCTTCAATAGATCCAGAGCTTATATTTTTATAAGCTACATCAACTAATGTATCTTCATAAGATTCTTCTATAGTTTTCTTTTTATTTGTACAATCCGAATCACCATTAATCAAACATTTTAAATCTGTATAATAATTAGTTCCAGAATCAATTTCGCTAATGTACCAAACAGCTTTTTTACCATCAACATGATACATTAGTTTAAGTTCAGCTTCCATATACTTTCTTGTCTTTTTAACAGCATCATCTTTTATATAAAGAATTAATACTTCATTATCTCCCTGATTATTATAACTTAATACTAATTCAGGAGTTCCATTTTCATCAAAATCAATTAATGCTGCTTTATTTCTAGTTGAACCTCTTAATGTATTTGCAGATACTAAATATTCTTTATATTTTTCACGCCAAACAGCTTTATCGTCGGTTTCAGTTGGAGTTTCATTTTTATTAGCAGCACTAGCAAAAACAACTATTAAAACAATAATCGCAATAAAAACTAGAAATCCGATAATACCTACTTTAACCCAGTTAATCTTTTTTTCTTTAGGTTTATCATCTTCTCTTGACTTTGAACCGTCAATAAATTTACTCATTTATTTCACCTCTTAATATCTTGATATTGGATCATAATCATCAATTTGATTAGCAATTAATGCAGTATCAAAAACTTTATATGGTTCACTCATATCATTTCTATAATCATTTTCTTCAATAACTTTTTCATCTAATTTATCATTTTCTAACGTTATATGATAAATCTTTTCATAACCTTGATTAGTAACTTGGCGAATTAAATAATTATCTCCTTCATACAAAACAGAATTAACTGCTTCAATTTCACCAAGATTCACCAATTTGTTTGTATATGTAAATACTTCATATTTAAGTTCATCTTCTTCAATTCCAGTCTTAACTAATAATTCAGGAATTTTATCTCCATTAATATCAACCAAATTATAATAGCATGTAAAACCGTATTCATCTCCAACACAATCATACGTTTTCAATTGTTCTTCATATGATTCTTTCCAACCTTTATCGCCTTCGAATTGATTAGTAGTTACTATACTTTCTTCCTTTTTAGGTTCTTCTTCCTTCTTTTCAATTTCACAACCGCTTAAAAGTATTGCAAGTAGAAATAAAATAATAATTTTTTTCATATATATACCACCTAACATAATTATACCAATAAAAAAAGAGATTAGTACTTCTTAATCTCTTCCTTTACATAAGGTAAACCCTTTTCTCCATAATAATCTTTAATAAATTGTTCTCTATACTCTAATAATTTATCATTTTTGATTGCTTCTCTTAATTCTTCAGTTAATCTAATTAAATATCTAATATTGTGAATTGACAGTAATCTAGCTCCCAAAGTCTCTTCTGCTACAATCAAATGTCTTATATAAGACTTGCTATAACCCTTACGACATGTGTAGCAGTCACATTCAGGATCAAGTACATTTAAATCCTTTTTATATTTAGCATTTTTTATATTACATTTACCATATCTAGTCAAATAATGTCCATGTCTTGCAAGTCTTGTTGGACTAACACAGTCAAAAATATCAATTCCACGGCAGACATTTTCTACCAAATCAATCGGATCCCCAACACCCATCAAATACCTAACTTTATCTTTTGGCAAATACTTTGTACAATAACCAACCATTTTATACATTGTTGGTTTATCTTCACCAACTGAAGTTCCACCAATTGAATAACCATCAAAACCTATTTTAGTAAGCTCTTCAACACAATGCTTACGTAAATCTTCATATTCACCACCTTGGACAATACCAAATAAAGATTGTTTTTCGTTATTAAAAACATCTTTGCCTCTCTTCGCCCATCTTAACGTACGTTCTACACTTTTCTCACAATATTCATATGTAGCTGGCCAACCAATACATTCATCAAAACTCATAGCTATATCACTATCTAGTTTATTTTGAATCTCAATAGATTTTTCAGGAGTTAATAATAAATTATCACCATTCAAATGATTCTTAAACTTAACCCCTTCTTCCGTAATATCTTTAGGTCTTGCTAAACTAAATACCTGGAATCCCCCACTATCAGTTAATATAGGTCCATCCCATTTCATAAATTCATGTAACCCACCATGCATATTAACTATATCTTCCCCTGGTCTTAACCATAAATGATATGTATTAGCTAAAATAATACCTGCTTTATTATCTTTTAATTCTTCAGGTGATAAAGTTTTTACAGTAGCTTCCGTTCCAACTGGCATAAACATCGGTGTTTCAAAGGTACCATAATTAGTTTCAATAGTACCTAATCTAGCATTAGTATTCTTTTCTTCGTGTAATAAATTATATTTAATTTTCATAAATATCACCTCTAATCGAAAAGATTATACCAAAAAGACACTAAAAGTTGCAATATTTAAGAAAATTACTATAATAAACAGCAATTGATGAGGGGTGTTTATAATGAGTTTATATTACGAAAGAGATATGGATACAGCAAGAAGAATGCTTTATTCAAGAAGTGCAGACTTCAAAAACTTTGCAAATATTACTGAAGAAGATAAAAAAAGAATTCTAGCTTTAATAGAAACCAAAAAAGAAGACATAAAAGAAAGCTATTCAAAAAGAACTCAATTTGAAAGTACACTTTATAGAGAAGGATTACTATACGTAACAAGTTCAAGTGTATTTAAATATTTACATAGTTTTGATGAAAGATTGTTTTTCTTAATTAATCTTGTTGATCCAGCTTTAGTTTCATATTACACATATGTTACAACTGAACTAGTATCAAAAAGAGAATTAAAAAGTATTACTGATGCGAAAAAATTAGACGAAGCAATAGAATTAAGAAGACAACAAATAATCGGCTTAGAAGATACAATCAGATCACAAGTTGGATTCTATGATTCAGAATTAATTAAATATGAAAAAGCTTATCATAGAGCATTTGTAAAAGAAGATCACTTCTTAGAAGATGTAAAAATGTCACAAATACCATTCTTATTACAATTTGTTCAAAAAATTAGTGATTTTGATAAAATTTCAGATGAAAGATATCAAGCTTTAGTTGAGAAAGCTCAAATGTGGTTATCATTAGTAACAGACTCAAAAGATGCAAATTCATTAGCATATAATATAATAAGTCAAAATCATTTATTAAAATTACATAACGCTGAAGAATGTATCGTCTTCTTCATCATTGCAATTGATCCAGAATTAAGAGCATTAAGAATTTATGAAGAAGAATCAAAAAGAGAAAAAATGGAAGAAAGAATGCTTGCTGAACTAGGATTCCTAGATATGAACCTAGTTAAAGCTGAGCAATTATATCATAAAAAGTTCACACCTGATATGAAAGTTAGTGAATGGACAGTATAAAAAAAGATGCCTAAGCATCTTTTTTATTGTTCATTTATATCATTAGTAATAAACATTGCATCACCAAAACTAAAGAATCTGTATTTTTCTTTTATAGCTTCCTTATAAGCATTAAGTATATTATCTCTACTGCTTAAAGCTGAAACTAACATAACTAATGTGCTTTTTGGTAAATGGAAATTTGTAATAAGAGCATCTATTCCTACAAACTTATAGCCTGGATAAATAAATATATTTGTATTACCAGATGTAGCTATAAATCTACCATCATTATTAGTTGCTATTGTTTCTAATGTTCTTGTACTAGTAGTACCAACAGCAATTATTCTTCTACCATCATCTTTTGCTTTATTTAAAATATCTGCTGTCTCCTTATTCATAACATAATACTCACTATGCATTTTATGATCCAGTATATTTTCAACTTCAACAGGTCTAAAAGTACCTAATCCAACATGTAATGTTACATAAGTTACAATAACACCTTTAGCTTCAATTTCTTTTAATAATTCTTTAGTAAAATGTAATCCCGCAGTAGGAGCAGCAGCACTACCTATATTTTTTGCATATACAGTTTGATATCTTGATTGATCTTCTAACTTTTCATGAATATAAGGAGGAAGTGGCATCGTACCTAATTTATCAAGTATTTCCATTAAAATACCTTTATATAATAATTTAACATGTACTAAACCTTCATCAAACTTCTCTACTACTTCAGCTTTTAACAAACCTTCGCCAAAACTAACAATAGTTCCTATCTTTAATCTTTTAGCAGGTTTCGATAAACATTCCCATGTATCTTCACCTAAATCTTTAAGTAATAATAATTCAATAACAGCTCCAGTTTCTTCTTTTACACCTATTAATCTAGCTGGAATAACTTTTGTATCATTTAAAACTAAAACATCACCTTTTTTTAAGAACTTTAAAATATCTCTAAAATGTCTATGTTTTAATTCACCTGACTTTTTATCCATCACTAACAATCTTGAAGAAGCACGATCTTTTAAAGGAGTTTGTGCAATTAATTCTTCAGGTAATTCATAATCAAATTCATTAATATTCATTTTATTTCTCAATCCTTTTACTATTCTCTTTTTCTTCTAAATAGTTCTTTAATTCTATCGCTACTTTAGTAGGTAATATTTCTTCTAACTCAGCTAAATCTGCATTTAACATTTTTGTGATACTACCAAACTTTTTAATTAATGCTTTCTTTCTTGAACTACCTATTCCTTCAATATCATCTAAAACACTACTAATACTACCCTTACTTCTTATTTGACGATGATAATTAATTGTGAATCTATGTACTTCATCCTGCATTCTTGTTAAATAATGGAATACATTACTTGTTCTATCTAATGATATTAAAGATAAATCACTATCTATTAAATCATTAGTTCTATGTTTATCATTCTTTTTTAAACCTACAATTTTAATATTTGCATGTAACATATTAATGACATCACTAGCTGCTCTTATTTGATTTTCTCCACCATCGACAATGATCAAATCTGGTAGTGTTTGTCTTTCAACCAAAGCTCTTTGATAACGTCGATACATTATCTCTCTCATTGTATTATAATCATCATTAATATCAACAGACACTTTATATCTACGATATTCATTCTTAGCAGGTTTACCATCAATATAAACTACCATTCCTGAAACAGCAAAACTACCAAACAAATTAGAGTTATCAAAAATATCAATACGATATAAAGAATCCATCTTTAATAACTTCCTTAATTCTTCGTTAGCTTCAATAGTTCTCTTTTCATCCTTTTGAATTTCTTCAAACTTATTCTTTAAATTTAATTTAGCATTTTCATAAGCCATTTTAACAATACTCTTTTTAGTACCTTTTTGTGGTGCCAAAATATTTGTATCAACCATACTAGAAATATTTTCTACATTTAATTCATCTGGTATTAGTATTTCTCTAGGTATTTCATTACGCATATAGAATTGTGCTATATAGTTTTCTACTTCATCTTCTACATCTATACTTAATGGATATATTTCATTCTTATGATTTAATAACTTACCATTACGTATAAATAATATTTCAATGGATATATAACCATTATCTACATAATAAGCAATTACATCACGATTAACAAAATCATGTAATTCCACCTTTTGCTTAGATAAAACAATATCAATATATTCTAATTCTTTCTTTAAATCCAAAGCCATCTCAAAATTTAAAGCATCACTATATTGATTAATTTTATCCATTATTTTATTTCTTAAAATATCATCATTACCTCTTAAGAAAGATAATATTTCTTCTTCCATTTCTGTTACTTTAACTTGATCTACTTTATTAACACAGTAACCCAAACATTCACCTATATGATAATAAAGACATAATTCATGAGGATTACCTTCACACTTTTTTAAAGGATATAATCTATTAATCAAATTAACTATTCTTCTAGCTGCATATGCATTTGGATATGGACCAAATAACATCTTATTATCTCTTTTACGTATATTTAAATATCTAGATATTTTAAGTCTAGGATATGGTTTAGAAATATATTCAATATATGGATAACTTTTATCATCCATTAGCATAATATTATATTTAGGTTTAAATTCTTTAATTAAATTAATTTCTATGATAAATGCTTCTAATTCAGAAGAGGCAACTATATATTGAAAATCATCTATTAAACTAACCATCTTACCAGTTTTGCCGGTATGAATCCTATTAAAATAAGAACTTAATCTTTTATTTAAATCTTTTGCTTTACCTACATAGATTATTGTTCCATTTTTATCTTTCATTTGATAAGAACCTGGTTTATGAGGAACCAATGATAATTTTTCTTTAAACTTCATCTTGTCTTCCCCTTTCTACCAAATAATTAAATAAACCAATACATCCTTTATTAATCATTTCATAAGCTGTATCAAAATCATCTGTATACCAAGGGTCTTCAATATCTTCCACCCTATCACTATACTCTAATAATAGATGTATTTTATTTTGAGCATCTTCGCCAATAACGTTTATTAAATCTCTTTTATTTCTTTCTTCAAAAACAATAATAAAGTCATACTTATCATAATCACTTTTTTTAAATTGTCTAGCCCTATGAGTTTCAACTTTAACACCCATATCTAATAATTTCTTTTTTGCTTTAGGATAAATATCATTACCCAACTCTTCCATACTAGTAGCCATACTTTCACAACTAATTAAATATCTCTTAGAATTATCATATATTAGATCTTTGAAAATCATCTCAGCCATTGGACTTCTACAAATATTTCCATAACAGACAAATAATACATTAAACATATGACCACCACTAACTATCAAACATTATAATATTAAACAAGTAAAAAAACCAGTTTAACTAATTCTATATTAGTAAAAACCTAATAATTTGATATAATAAACTTGTGATGTTATATGAAATTAATAAACGAATCTCTAGTAGAGATCAAAAAATCTAAATTTATTGGCTTATACTACGAAGTTGAATCAGTAGATGAAGTTAAAGAAATATTAGAATCATTAAAAAAAGAACATAAAAAAGCCAGACATATGCCTTATGCTTATAAAATTGGTAGTATAGCTAAAAAAACAGATGATAAAGAACCATCTAATACAGCAGGTTTACCAATATATAACATTATTGAAAGAAAAGAATTAAACAACGTCTTAATCGTTGTAATAAGATATTTTGGTGGTATAAAACTCGGTGCTGGTGGCTTACTAAGAGCTTATTCAAGCGCTGCTAATGAAGCAACCAAATAAAAAAATAATTGCCAAGCAATTATTTTTTTTCATATTTAGCAATTAATTTGCCAGAATCTTTTATATCCATCTTACCTGATTCTAGTAAACTCTTAGCATTCTTAGTAGAAATAATATCATTTTTCAATAATACTTCTAAAGCTTTTGAATTAAATTCGTCAGTTCTCGTTGAAACATTATAATCAATCGATAAATTTGCTATTTCTAATAAAGAACCTAATGGTTGACCTAATGTACTTTTTAAAACCGGGGTTTCTATAAAAGAATCAGCAAAAGTTCGATCCCCACGAGGATAACCTGCTAAAGCCGTAATTGTAAAACCAAAATAGGCAATTACAAATAGAATAATATAAGTTATACAAAAATATAAAATTCCTGTAATAAAATTTGTTGGAATACCTATTCCTAATACAAAACCTACCAATTTATCAATTACTTTTGTAAAGATCATCAATATTCTTAAAACAATTAATATCAATATTAAGACAATAATAAATGCTAAAAATTCATATAATAAAATGTTTAATGAAGTAACGCCTTTAACTGGACCAAAGAAGTCAAAAAATGGTAAATGTTTATATAAGAATACAGATACTGGGTTCTTAATATAATGAGCAGCAAACACTGCCAAAATAACACCTATTGCTTTAACTGTTTTGTCAGAAAAAGGAGCCATTAAACCTACTATAAATCCAACTACTAAACCAATAATAATAGCTATTGTAGCAAGAGTTCCAATTACAGTAACTTCTAATAACATATTAAGCCTCCTATAGTAAGATTATATTATATATTTAATGAAATATAAAGAAAAATATGATAAAATGAATATAGTTTAAAAAGAGGTGCAAACATGACAATAGTATTTAAAGTAAGCGATAATATTAAAGATATGATCATTAAACATTATATAGATCGTAAAGAAGAAAAAACTCCACCATATGCTATATTTCAAGTTAAAGATTACGATTGTGTAACGACTCTATATGAGTCTGGAAAAATAATGTTTCAAGGTTTGGGAGCTGATATTGAAGCCAGTTTCTGGATTGAACAAGAAAGAATTAAAAATGGTCGTATAATTAGTATAGATGGCAAAGAGCAAAAAAAAGATAATAAAAAAGAAACAACAATTAGTAGAATTAAAACATCTACAATTGGTTCTGATGAGGTTGGTACTGGCGATTATTTTGGTCCCCTAGTAGTAACAGCATCGTATGTTCCAGTTGAACAATTTAGTTTAGTTGAGTCTCTTGGAGTTAAAGATTCTAAAAAACTTACTGATGAACAAATTAAAAAAATTGCTCCTGCTCTAATAAAACAAGTATTACATACTACTATTATATTAGATAACAAACAATATAACGATTATCATAGCACTGATGTTAATATGAATAAAATAAAAGCTATCTTACATAATAAATGCTTACTATCAATGGTTAAAAATCAAACTACGCAATATGACAAAATAGTAATTGATCAATTTGAACCTCCAAAAAGTTACTATGCACATTTAAAAAATGTACCAGAAAAAGTAACTAATATAACATTTATCACAAAAGCTGAAGATAAATGCTATTCTGTAGCAGTATCTTCAATAATAAGTAGATACTTCTTCTTAAGAGAAATAAATAAACTAGAAAAAAGTTATAATATTGTAATTCCTTTAGGAGCATCTACTGAAGTAGATAAAATAGGTGCTGAAATAGTTAGAAAACATGGAGAAAATATCTTAAACGATATAGCTAAATTGAATTTTAAGAATACAGAAAGAATTAAAGAAATAATAAAACAAGGTTAATACCTTGTTTTTATATTGCACATTTTAAAATAAATAGTTGTAATGCTAACTTATTACTTACCTTACCTATTTTAATACTATGATCTAAATCACATAGATAAATTAATAAATCTTCTAATTGTTTTTCATTAAAAGAATAACTATTATTAATTACATTATCTATTTGAAATTCAAATTTTAAACCAGTAAGATTTAATAAATCATTTTTAGTACTCTTTAATGATTTCTTAACCAATAACATATTTCTAAATTCTTTAGCTAACATACCAAGTAGCATTATAGGTTCTACTTTTTGAATCATTAAATCATCATAATATTTAAAAGAATTACGTAAATCTCTTTTAATAACTGCATCAACAAATTTAAAATTATTATCCATCATACTATGACTAATAATATTTTCAATATCTTCACGTTTAACATCTCTTCTATCACCATAGTATAATTCTATCTTTAAAGCCTCATTATAGACTAAATCATAATTGTTCTGTAAAGAATTAATAATATAGTAAATTGTGTCTCTATCGAGCTTAAAACCCATATTTTTAAATAACTTATCAGTTAATTCAAAGATATCTTTAATTTTTAAATCAACTATCTCAATATAAGAATACTTTTCTTTAATAATCTTGGTAATCTTTTTAGTTCCATTAGCTTTACCATAAACACAAAATATTAATATCGTATCAGGATTAGGATTATCTAAATAGTCTAACAACTTCTTATCTTTAGAAGAACTACTCTCTTCACTATCACTACCCTTTTTATTAGCTAAAAAGATATTAGCATTTTTAATAAGCATTATCTTCTTATCAGAAAACAAAGATAGATAAGCAGCTTCCTCAATAATATCGTCAATATTATCGACATTTAAATCATAAGTTGAATAACTATTATCTTTAACAATCTTCTTTATCTCATCTTCCATCAAACGATAAGATGTACTTGAAATCAAATATATATTATTTTTCATAAGTAACACCTCTTAAATTAATATTATAAAACATTTATTAATTAAATAATCTATTAAATTGATCTTCTGTAATAATATCTTTTATAATATCTTTTCTCTCTTTTAATTCATCTATTAATTTTTTATCTTTTATTTTATCTATCATTGAATCAATATCTACTCTATCTCTTACAGCACTAATTAATTCTGTAATATAATAAGCATCTTTGACTTGAACAAAATAATCAGCTATTTTATTTAAATCAATATCATAATGTTCATAATTAAATGCAAGTCTCCATAAAGATTCCCTATCGTCTATATTAGTTCCCACTTTAACTAAAGAATCAAATTCCTCTTGAGATAACTGAGGAGGAAAGGGAGCTTTAATATATTGTGTAATAAAATCAAGAAGCTCTTCTTTAGTTAAACTATCAAAACATTTATTAAAATAACTATTCTCATTAATAAAATCAACTAAAGCAAACCACCTATCATAACAATCATATTCTTTCTGTAATTCTTTCTTAAGTCCATTTATATGTTTTCCTAATAATTCATCTTCTATATCTACATTCCTAAATTTATCTATTAAATCTTGAACATTTTTCTTCTTTGCTTTAACTAACTCATCTTCCTTATTAGGAACCGTTTTTTCTTTTTCTTTTAAAGCTTTTAGGAAATCCTTAAAATCTTTATCAGCTACTTCTAATTCATCTAACATTTCTATCATTAGATTAGCACTAATATATTGATTAAAAAACTTATAACAAATATTTAATAATTCAATGTTTTTCATAAGTAACACCTCTCTTAAATTATATCATTTTATGTAAAAAGATTAATAAAAAAACATGAATAATTCATGTTTTATTTTAAACCAAATCCTTGATTATATTCGTCTATTACTTTTTGAGGATCTCGTTCTGCATCAACCTTTAACCAATGAAGGTTAACATATACATTTGAAAATATATCACGAGGAATAAATTCTGATAGTAATTTTCCTTTTGCAAATAATTCTTCAAATTTATTAAAGTAGTCTTCCATTTGTTGCTCGGTTGGTGAACTTAATCTAGCTTTAGCATATTCGTAAGCCAACTCTCTAGTCGCCTTAACTAAATTATCATAATCGTCAAGATCTTCTTCAACAGTTCTACCACTTCTGATTCTCTTTTCGTAACGATCAAATTTTGCTAAGATATCTTCACCCCAAAAATGAACACTTAAGATATCTTTACAGGTATTTAAAATTCTTCTGCCACGTTCTATAGCGGCTTGATCGTTATTGTTTTCTCCAAGTAGTATTTCATCTAATGCTTTAATACCAAAAGAAGAAGCTCTACTAAATGCAGCACTCAACTCATATTCGTCGCTATACTCAGAAACAGAAACTAATCCCTTGCTCTGATGTGTACTTTGATAATATGTACCTTGAATATTTCTATAAACTACTTTTCTTTTTTCATCATCAGACAAAGCCATATAAACTTTTCCATATGAATCGCTAACTTCCCTAATCTTTTCATCATTTTCTTTAACTTTACGAGCATCTTCTCCTGTTAAAAACTCTCTAGAATCCAAAGGAAAATTTTTCTCTAATATTTCAGCAGTTTCTTTTGTAATTTGTAACGCTAATTGTTCAAGTTTCAATAATTCATCCATAACTATTCACCTAAAAATATTATATCATAGACTAAGATATAAAAAAAGAAATTACCATTTGGTAATTTCTATTTAATTAATTCTTCAATCAACTCTTTAGCTTTTTCATATCTTGTATTATAATCACCATTAATACAAACATACTTTATATTATTTTGATCAAATATTTCTTTTAATTTCTTATTATTTTCTTCTCTTACCTCTTGTTCACCATAAGTTCTAGTTCCATCTTGAACCCATTCAACATCTGGTTCTAAGAAAAGATATAAATCATAGTTATTTAAAACAGAAATACCTTCAGCTATTTTTTCAAAAGCAGTATTTAATTCATTAGTTTTTTCAAAACCTAATCTATAATAATATAAAGTAATTAAAGAATCAGTATCAATAATTAAAACTTTATTAGCTTCTTTTAAAGCTTCTTTTTCTAACTCTTTATGTTTAAATAAGATTTCAAAATAATGATATGGTTGCATGTTGTCTATTCCACCAGCATCATCACAAATATATCTACCAGCTTCTTCAACATGAGTAGTATTAAAATACATTGCTAGATTCCTAACTAAAGTGGTCTTACCAGTACTCTCTGTTCCTATTACACACACCTTTTTTGTATAATAAGGTCTTACACATTTAGGTAAATATTCAAAATATTTATATGGGTCTTTTCTAATTTCCGTAGAAGATATATTTATCTTACTTCTAGGAATATAGTATATCTCACTTCCAGGATATAATTCTTCCCATCTATTCTTCCCTTTATAATCATCACCACAGAATACTACATCAATATGTTCACCGATATATTCTTTTATATCATTAGCACCTGTCTGCCAATCATAAGTATCTTTAGAAGTATTTTTATCAAATATAGTAAATACTTCTACATTTGGCATATCTAAAGTAATATTCTTTAACCACATAAATCTTTCACGATAATCTATCTCATTTTCATCATTTGTAACGCTTAAAACAAGATATAATTTTTCACATAAATTAGAAGCTGTAATTATATTATTTACATGTCCTAAATGAAGTGGATTAAAACTTCCACCATACATACCAATTTTATATTTCATTCTTATTCAACTCTTTTTCTTGATGCTTCTTTTTCCCATTTAATACACATAAATATAGCATTAGCTAAATAAACAACCCACATTAATAATGTTGCCATATTGTCACTTCCTGCTGAGAAATCACACCACCACATATATACACTAAAAATATCAACGAAGATCCAAATCCACCATTGTTCAGAATACATTTTAACTGAAATAACCATAGCTATAACAGATGATACTGTTGTAAAGCTATCAACAAATGGCATAGCATCTCCCATCTTTTTTAGTATTAATCCATATAGAAAAGTAGCAGCAGCCATAATAACTAACCATAGAAATCTATATGAATTTTTCATGTGTTTCTTTTCTACTTCATGAGTAGAATCATTCATATGTTTACTCCAAACATAGAATCCAACGAATTGCATAGGTACATAATATAAAGCATTCAACATTGTCTCACCATATAAATGTGCCTTAAAAGAAATTATTGCATAAAGTACACAGTTAATTAAACCAAATACATACGCAGATAACTTTCCTTTACCCGTACATACTACACAAGCAACACCTGTAGTTGCACTAATAATACCCATAACAGAATCATGCCAATAAATACTTAAACCAGCAATAACTATACATGCTATTAGTAACCATGAAACCTCTGTTACTTTCCAACCTTTCAATTCTTCTTTAATAAAATTTTTGATTTTCATATTAATTCTCTCCTCCTTTAAACCTTCCAGCTATCCAATTATCATAAAATTGAATATTATCTTTTAATGAAAATCCTTCATTTAATGCAGCATCAAAATCTTCAAAATCAAAAGATAAAGCTTCTTTTAAAACATCAATATTTGTATCAATCTTCTTCTTCAATCTATTAAATATCATTCTCGATAACTCTTCTACATAATTTTTTTGATTCATATAATAAGCACTTTTATATTGACTCATAATAATAAAACCAAAATTAATTCTTTCAAAGAATATAATAAGATCATTATATACATTTTCATTAATGTCATATAAAACATTATCTTCCTCTTTAAGTTCATTCCAACAATTAATAAGAATGTTTTTTGATTCCTCTGTATTATTAAAAGCATCTTCTAAGTTTTTTCCTTTAAGATATCTAGAAATAATCATATCATCAATACAATGATTAGCTAAAAACAAATCAATATTTTGAGGTAACTCATTTATACTTTCTAATAAATCTTTACTAATAGTAACAATTTTAGAATCAGGTAATATTTCTTGATATTTATTTTTTACAAACTCAGAAACACTTTTGTTTGAATCTATTATATATATCGTTCCCTTAAAATCAATATTTCTAAGAGTATAAGCAATTTTCCATTTAAATCCAGGTGCAAATTCAACGACAGTTTGAATATCAGTTAAATTGTTTGCTTTAAGAATATGATAGTATACTTCCCCCATATATTCTTCAAAATAGTCAAAAACATCATTAATAATTTTCATTGCTATACAATAATAAAAGATAAAATTTTCATTTATCTTTTAGGTCCTCCCAAATCACTTATAGAAGCAAGAGTTGAAGCTAACTTTCCAAATTCAGGATCTTCAGCCAATTTAGCTTCCATTTCTGCTTTTTTTCTTTGTAATGAAACCACCGCTCTCATAGCTTTATCAAGATCAGCACAAACATCTACATATTCAAAAAACAAATTTTTAATATTGTTCAGTCTTGCTTTTTGTGAAGCAGTTAATGAAGAATCATCGCCGCTATCATAACTTGAAAAATCATGGAAATCTGCTTTTGGCGATTCTGCTTTTGGTGATCTAGATGACTCTGTTTTTGGTGATTCTGCTTTTGGTGATCTAGATGATCCTGCTTTTGGAGATTCAGCCTTTGGCGATTCTGCCTTTGGTGATCTAGATGATCCTGCTTTTGGAGATTCTGCCTTTGGCGATTCTGCCTTTGGTGATCTAGATGACTCAGCCTTTGGTGAAGAATAATCACTTGATTTTCCCATAACTTTCACCTCTTTCTATTTAAATATATTATAAATACAAATATTTTTCAATAAGTATTATTAAAAAATCATTTTTAAATATCTCTGCCAACCGGAGTTAACGAGATATTGGCATCATAAGTAGATAAAGAATAATCATCTATTTTTATTATTAAAGTATTGGGAATATATTCAGTCACATATAAGTCTTCTTCATTTAATTTGAATAAACAATCAACATCATTGATTTTTAATAGTATTTCCTTTAAATCTACTTTATCAAATAGTTTTATACATAATCGATTTGTTCCATTAGAATTAATCTCTCTATAAAGAATTCCTTCTTGGAAAATAGTTAAATCACAAGTTAAAGTATCTAAGCTATAATCCTTTTGGCTATAAAAATCAATAATATAATTCATTATTTCATTAGTTATTTTTTCTCCCTTGGCATCATATATATCAATTATTTCTGATCTCATCCATTTTCTTGCTAACAAATACTTTTTATCTTCATTTTCAATATAACATTGAATTAACTTTTTATTCCTATCTATTTTTTCATTAGCATCAATAAGTTCATTTATCGAATTGAATAAATCAACAAATTGTAAAGCTCTGTCGACATATTCTATATATAAATCAGCATCGTCTACAATAATGTTTCCAAAAAATTGTTTTATTCTGTTATGAAAATTCTCATCATCATAAGAATACTCTAAAGCTTTAGCATTTCTATTCATTAACAAACCTAATCCTTTAATAGTACTCCAACTACCACTCTGTTTAGCTATTTCATAAAATCTAAAGAAATTAGAAAAATCAAATAAATAAGTATTTTGACAATTAAAATCAGCACTATTCAAATTATCATAATTATCATAAATAAGTGGTGAAAGAAAACAAAATTCATCAGCCAACTTGTCAAAATAATTAGAATACTTTTTATATATATTATCGTCATAACCTACTAAAGTAGCAAACTCTCTTCTAATAGTTTTTTCTCTATATTCATTTAATACATTTTCTAATTCTTCAAGTGAAACATGATCTGCATTTAAATCACTGTTTATTAGTGTTTCTAACACTTTAACTTGTCCAAATTGTTCATAGCCAAAGAAATTAGTAAAATACTTAGCAGTATAACTCCATTGAGGATGTCTACCTTTTACAAAAAACGCCGTATCCAAATCAATCATGTTAGCATCAAGCGATAAATTACCAATTGACCAAGCACCATGAAGAAATCTCTTAATAAATTTATTACCTTCTAATTCGCCAATCTTTTTAGTGACATCATACAATTCTTCTTTCGAAAAAGCTTTATTATTTATAAATCTATGTGAAAATCTATACAATTCATTTTTTTCATAATATCTAATCATTGCTCCACAAGGTAATTCTCCACTTGTATGTGGAAACAAATAGTTTTCATGATAATCAATAACAGCTAATGTTTCAAAGTTTTCAAATCCGGACAAATTATTTAAAACATTACTAATTAAGCATTCTTGAATAGCACAATCTAGAGAAAATTTTCCATTATTATAATCATCTCTAGGTGATATCGCAAAAGGCGTTTTATCTCCTTTTAAATTACAGTTCTTATATAAATAAAACGCTCTTCCCGAACCTTTATTACCATTTAAAGCAATATCAGTTGGATCCCCTTGTCTATCGACATAACCATAACCCATTTCTTTTTTACCATTTCCGTTTATCGTAACAAAAAATTTATCAATTATATCTTTTTTAGCTTCTTCAAAATTATATTTTTTCCCAAATACTTTTTCATATATTTTAGGATTTATATAAAATACATTTACTTTACCCTCTTTTTTATAAAAAGGCAGTTTTAAAAAAACAGTTTCCCCCATATCTTTAACTGCTTTAGGTTCACTAGAAAATTGTTCATTAATTTGAATGTTTTTCATACTAATCACTATTAACATTATATCATAATAAAATTCCAATTATATGAATAAGTAAATATATTATACTTTACTCCAAATAAATATAGTATAATAGATTTGAAAGTGAGTGATTTAGGTGGTTTTGGGTTACGACACAATTAAAAAACTATTATCTAAAAATTTACTAATTGAAAATGCAAATAATCAAAATATCCATGCTTCATCATATGATGTAACAGCAGATAAATATATATTAAAACTTAAAAAAAATAAAAAACCTATTTCTTTTATTGATGCCCAAGAATTAAATAATATGTACGAAGAAATAAATATTACTGAAGGTTATATTATTAAACCAGGAGAAACTATCCTTGTTGTTTTAGAAGATATGTTTAATATTCCAAACAACATTTGCGGATCAATCCGTGGAAGAACATCACTAAATCGTTTAGGTCTAACTATTGCAACCCAACATTTGCATCCAGGATTTAAAGGAAAACTAAACTTGGCAGTAACAAATAATTCCGTAAACTCTTATGTTATAACGCCAAAAATTCAAATAGCTCAAGTAATATTCGAAAAGTTAGACAAAAAAGTAAGAGAAAAACATTTATATTCTAAAAAGAACAAATCAGTTTATCAAAATAAAGACGGACGTCAAGGTTCTATGATCTATTCAGATTATATCGGAAAAGTAGTAAGACACTTCAAAGGTAATTATTACTATATCCAAGATATATGTATGGATTCAGAAACTAAAGAGTATTCTGTAATATATAGAAATCTATACGATCGAGAGGATTCTAATATATGGGTAAGACCAGCTAAAATGTTTTTTGAAGAAATTGATGTTAATCGTGAAGATAATATTACTAAACAAAATCATCGTTTTGAATTAGTAGATGATTTAACAATCGATTACACTAAACAAAATAAAAATGAGTAAGCAATTACTCATTTTTTTATTAAAACTAACAATTTATTTCTCTATTTCAAGATATCAAACAACAAATTGTATTCTTCAACATGTGGAATAGTTTTTCTTTCATTTATTAATTTCTCTATTTCACCCTTTGAAAGCCATTTAACACGGTTTACTTCTTCTTTTTGTAATCTAAATTTAACTTCATTTTCATCTAAGTACATAACAAATAAACTAACAATTTCTCTACTATCTACCCCATTATTATTTAATTCTTCTTTATACTTCTTAACAAATTCCATATTATTAGAATCAATTCCTAATTCTTCTTTTAATTCTCTATTGACTGCATCAATATTACTTTCTTTAGCCATTATATGTCCACCAACAGAAATATCCCACATACTTGGATACAAATCTTTATTACTAGCTCTTTGTTGAAATAAAACTTTTGTTTTCTCTTTATTTATTATAAGCAAATGAACAGAACTATGCCATATACCCAATCTATGTGCTGCCAACTTATCAATTACTTCGCCAGTAATTTCCATAGTATTTGGATTATATATATCAACCATTTCACTTTTAAATGTTTTCTTTGATTTTTCTTTATATTTATATAAATAACTAGGTCTATGTCCACCAGTTTTTATCATTTCATCAGTTATTTCTAATTTATCAGCAAAAGTTCTTCTAAATGCAGAATTAACAACTTTTTCTTTAAGAATATCCCCATAAACTTGTTCTAATGAACCGATAGTAAAACATTCTGGAAATAAATTAAATATAATATCAGTATTTTGTACTCTATTTCTTAAATCCATAATACCTTTAATTAAAATAACATCATGATCAAATCCTAATACGTTATTCTTTAATGAATAATACTTTTCATATTTACTCTTATCATCAATTATCTTACGTCCTACTTTAATAATATAATCATCAAGTTTAATATCTACACTATCATCATTAATAAAATAGTTAATATCATACCACTTAGAATTTTCTTTTAATTCTTTATTAATCTTTCCAACATCAACTAACGCAATATAAGAAACTGATATGGTTCTATTTCTAGGATCCCTATTAACTTCATCATTAACACTAGATAAATAAAAATCAATGTTACTTAATCCAGTTTCTTTTTCTAAAACCCTTTTCGCTGCTTCTTCAGAAGTTTCACCTGCATACACATAACCACCAGGTAAAACCAACATGTCTTTAAATGGTTCTTTATCTCTTGTTACTAATAAAACACTCAAGTTTTTCTTAGACAATTCACGGACATTAGAGTTTTCCTTTTGTGAAATTCCAAATATTAATAAATCTACTGTATAATCAACCATTTTTACAACACCAATCTTCTATCAAATTTACTTCTATATAAATCTAGTTTTTTTCTTCTAATACTTGAAGGTACATCTTTCTCTGCAATATCTGTCTCCTTGCCACATACCGGACAGCAAAATGTATAATAATAATCTGTGTCTCCTGTAATATCTGTATGTGAAGTTACATAAATATCATTTTCCTCAACAAGTAACAATGAATTGCATCCTCCTTCGCCATTTCCAGCACCAGTACACCTCTTTTTTATGTTCCAACCAGGACCCTTTTCTAATATTTTCATATCATAGCCTCCTCACATAATTACATTTTAATACAAAGTACCTAAAAAAGCAATAACTTTTTATCATTTTGTAACAAAGTACAATATTCCTACACTTTTTCTATATGTACAAAAATAGAATTATCTATTTAAGATAATTCTATTTACAATCAATAACAATTAACGGAACAAGTATTTCATCATCTGTATATCCGGCATGTTGAGACTTTAATACTTCACTTCCAATATACAAAAGAGTCTTATCTGTTTTAGCTATAGCAAAATAATCACCCAAAGCATCTCTAAATATTTCGTTTTCTTCCCCATCACCAAATAGTTTATAATACATATCCCATCCAAGCATTCCAGTTTCAACAGGATTTAGTCCTAAACATATTTAATATTTTTTATACGAATGCCCATATTTATTGTATTTACATACCAGAATATAATCATTAATACATATAAAAAGATCGCAAATTGCAATCTAGTTTTTATATTTTTCTGTTACTTCAGAACTTCTTCTATATGTATTTGTAACATTCGATAATTTGGAGTGAATTAAATCTTCGTCTAGACATTTATTATAAAATAGTTCGTTTTTATTAGAAAAATGTACTGTTTCATCAGATTTTTCATTTAAAAATATACTGCCAACAACTACATCTTTTATCTCATATTTCTCAATATATTTTTTATATAAATCAATATCATTAATAGTAATATTTTGCAAAACTGGTTTTATATATAAAACAACAGGTATCTTTGTATTTTTAGAAAGATTAAATGTTTTAAATCTTTCTATAATTGGAGTAGTGTTCTTTTCATAAACGTTGTATTTAGATATAGTAGCTGAACTAACAAAAATGATAAATTGCCCACGATATTTTATAAAAGGTAGTATTTCTGTAAGTTCTTTTTTTAAAATCTTCCTTTTTGTAGATAATTGAATTTGATTTCCTCTAATTAAAAAATATTTAATTATATCTATAGTTTCACTTTTATTAGTGTCATCCCAGCATTCTGAAAAACATCCAATTGATATTAACGTATCATTATTTATATCTAAATCATTTTGTTCTAACATTTCTATTATTTCCTTAGCAGAAATAGAATCTTTTATAGATTTGTTGTTATATCCAATTGTAGGTAAATAACAATAAGAACACTGACCTGTACATCCTAAAGAAGTATTAATAAATACTCTTTTATTATCATTAGTAAATATATATCCATTATCAAACATTTTTCATCACCAATATATCAAGGACATTATATCATACTTATAATGTACATGTTCAATTCCCTTTGAATTAAGATGTTCTAACAATAAATAGACTGTTTGAAAACCCAAGCCTTTGTTTTGATATTTTTCATAAATGTAATAAAAAATATTATCGACAAACATTGAACCACCAAAACCAAGTTGTCCTATAGGCTTTTTTTCTCCATGAAAACTCACCAAGTAATATTTACTAGATTCAGGATCTTGGTATAAATCGACAAAGCCATTAGTACAAACTAGACTAAAAGAATATAATTTTATTGTCCTATCTATTTCAAAAAGAAAGTTTTCTTTTCTTTTTATTCATTCCAATAATTCTCCATCATTATATTGAAATAGTAATCTTTCCTCTAATTTTTCTAATTGTTTAATTATAGAATCTCTTTCCGCTTTCAATTATTCTACTTTTTCAGTATCATTTGTCTTCCGTTCTGTTATCATATCATCAAATCCTAATATACACCCTCATTTTATCACAATATATATTCTTTTTTCTTTCTATGGACTACAAGTCTCAATTTTATACTCATTATTTTTTTATCTTAAACAAAATACTTACTTATTTATCAGTTCTATATATTCTAGAACTAGATAAATTATATAAAGCCTCTTTACTAGGATGCCCATACCTATTGTATTTACCAACACTAATAACTGAATATTTTGGATTTATTTCTCTAACAAACTGCTTACTATTACTTGTTCTACTACCATGATGACCTACCTTTAAAATATCAATTTTTTCAAATACATATTTATCTAATAAGTTCTTTTCAACTATTATTGATGCATCACCCATCGAAAGTAGTTTGATTCCATCAAGTTCCAAATATGTAATTAAACTATTATCATTTTCATTATCATACATCTTTGTTTCTAAATAATTAATCTTTACTCTTTTAGGATTATACACATCATTATTAATTTTACTTAAAGCTAATTCTTCATATTGAGACAACTCACCTTTATTTATTTTTAAATGTTTAATTTTCTTTTTATTAATATAATTAAATACTTCACCAGCATGATCTTCATCTCCATGTGGTGACATACGTTTATGCATACGAATTTAGATAATAAAAATAGACTAACAAGTAGTCTATCTATTATGATGCATTGGAACCTCATCAACATAATCTGACTCATTAATTTGTGATTCCATATTACCTTGAGTCATTAAATTTCTTTTAGCTAATGTATCTCTATTTTGCAACGGTTTAATAATTTCATTTTCAATATCTTTTTCTTTATCATCAAACAGTTTTACTAAAATAGATAAAGCATTTGATTCGTTTATTTCTCTTAACCAATCAATTGGTACATATAGTTTGCTAATATCTGCATCTTGAGTAATTCCATAATATGAAGCTTCCCCTAAATTACTACCTTGAGCAGATATAGAATGTGATTGAACTGGGATAACTTGCACCCCGCTATAGTATTCTGTAAGAACTCCTTCATCACTTAATGATAAAATTGTATCTCCCTTTCCAATTAAACCATTATTATCTCTTTCAAATTCATTAAATCGTCTATTTCTTTCAGAAGGACTCCATAAAACATTATCTTTAAGCATATAAGACTTTAAAACTTTTTCTTTTTTTGACATAATTCCTGTCATTTGTCTTTCATAACTACTTGTTTCAACAAAAGTTTCATCAATTGACATTATCGCATTAACACTTGTCATAAATAATTTCATTTTAACACCTCGAATATATTATACCACATCTTTTGTTTATTTTTTTATCTCCTTTTCTAATTCTTTTAGACTCTTATCTGGAGTTGGTAAATCTTCTGGCATTGTTCCACCTAACCTTTTAATGCTATTTCTTACTTCCTTGTTTGAATAGCAAAATAAGTTTGACCTAGAGCTATTATTTCTTTTTGAGGATTTCCATTCATTACAATTAAATAACATGCATATCTAGATAGTTTATAATCTATAATTTTTCTTGTTGTTTTAGATCCTATATCAACCATTTTGCGGTACAACGCAAAATGGTCA
>JAEEGL013805310.1_pt1 | contig 28454 bp, 26 predicted proteins | sample 9134231 | NCBI WGS metagenome assembly JAEEGL01 (sample SAMN16246548, study PRJNA631951) | gut metagenome | biome: gut microbiome; feature: rumen; material: fiber-attached | host: Bos | place: Iran: Karaj | collected 2018-10
ACATCTACAAGATCGCCGCTACCGCCAAAGCCCAGGAGCTTGGTATCAGCAAGGTCTTCAACATGGTTGTCCTCGGTGGCTTCCTCAAGCTGAAACCCATTGTCGACAAGCAGTACATCCACGAAGGTCTGGAGCACTCGCTGCCCCAGCGCCACTGGAACCTCATTCCCCAGAACGAGGAAGCTATCGAGATCGGCAAGGGCATCATCGAAGCCGTCCAGGTTCTCTAAGCGTTTAACGCTTCGCTTAAAAAAGGGGCGCCCCGACCGTCAAGGTCGGGGCGCCCCTTTTTTATTAGTTGTAGGCGTGGATTCCGCCGAGGATAAGATTGACTCCGAAATAGGTGATGATGACGCTGAGAAAGGCCAGTGTGCAGTAGAGGAAGAATGCTCTGGGACTGCGACTGACGCTGAGTGAGGGATGCATGGGTAAGGCATAGACTATAAGTGTGATGAGCGCCCATACTTCCTTGGGGTCCCACGACCAGTAGTTGCCCCACGAGATGTTGGCCCAAACAGCACCGATGATGATGCCCAGAGCCAGCAGAAATACCGCGGGATGGAGCAGTAAGAGTCCTAAACGGTGGTATGATGCGGCCATGTCGTCACGGCGGTCCATGACAAGGCCGGCAATGCCAACCATCATCAGGAAGAAGAAGAGTGCATAAGACATCATGATGACGGCTACATGGAGGGTTAAAAGAGGGGAATTGAGTACTGGCATGAGGTTGGTGACTGGCGGGTTGCTGCCGCTCATCATGGCTACAAGTAGGCAGAAACCCATGGCCAACAGGCCTGCCGACAATGCCATTGGATAGCGGCGGTTGAGCAGCAATGCCACGACGCCGATTACCATTGCCATGAGGTTCATGCTGTCGAACCCTCCAGCCATGGGTGCGTGGTTGCCCACAATCCAACGCAGTACGAATATCAGCAAGAGGAAAGCTGTCAACAGAGTTATGCATGCCGTTGCCGTCCATCGTGCCCAGATGTGGAGCTTGCGGCCTCGGCCGGTGGTGAAAAGGGTGTAGGCAAAGAAGAGCAGGCCGAGGGTTATGCTCAGCATGGCCAGCCAGCGGCCGGTGGTCAGGGCATTGTAGAGTCGTTCGGCACGTACACGGAAAGAGGATGGCAGCCCTTTGGCATGTTGCTGCTGGAATGCAGTGGTTTTCCCGAATACACGCTCAAGTTCGCTGTAGTCACCTTTCACAACCAACTCCTGACAATAACTCTGTTGTTTGCGTACGAAGAGGTAGGTGTCGCTGTCGACACCCGATGGGAGTAGGTCGTTTTGTGCAAACCAGCCCATTGTCCCTGTGCTGTCGACCAGCGGGAATAACTTGAGGCCTTTGCCGGAGATTAGTGATTGGATGAGGCTGTATTTCTCGTTGGCAGCCCGTATGTTTTTCCCCTCTTTTTTGCCGGTTATGAGTTTCCACTCATTGTTTAAGAAGTTGTGGAAACTGGCATATCTGCCGTTGATATCCAGTCGTTGACGGGTGTCGTCGCCTTTTATTTTTATGAGTGGTTCGGCAGCCCAGTCGTCGAAGAAGAAGAGGTAGCCTGCCAGCACCTGTTCGGCGGACAGCCCATGGTAGGAGGCTTTGCCGGTGAGTTTGGTGGTGAAATCCTTGGCGTAGGTCTGCAGGGGACAGACGCGCCCTTTGTAGAGCACGTACATGCGCCCCATCTCCTCAGCAGTATGGCGCGGCAGAGTCTGCGGAGTTGCCGAGGCCGTCAGAGGCAACAGTAAACATGCCATCACGGTGGCGCCGCGCAGCAATCGGCGGAAGCGGCCGTTCTTGGTGACGAGAAGACCGAGGAGGCCGAGAATGATCAGTGCGTAGCCGCAGTAGGTGACTCCGATACCCCATGGGTCATAGGCTACGCTAAGTGTTGAAGAACCGTCGTCGCCATAGTCTTCCTGATAGAAACGATACCCATGTAGGCGAAGGATATTGTTCATCGAAATGATGTATTGCTCATTGTCTACCGTTACATGGCTTGCAAAGTCCATCGGTGTGTGTGTTCCAGGGTAGGGGATTACCTCGAAATCTTCGAGGGTGATGCTAAATGGCAGTTTGTGGCCATCGAATTCGTCGCTTGCCACACCAGGTTGAAGCGTAATGCTGCCGTGCACCCCAGTCAAGGTGGTCAATGCTCCCCCTGACAGTATTACCACTACTGCGGCGTGGATAAACATCGCTGGCGGTCTTTTCCACATCTTGCCTTGTATGATGGAGAATATCGCCCCGCCGGCCACTACGGCCAGCAGAAGCATAAACCACCACGAGCTGTAGAAGTGGTTGGCTACCCATTCCGCTCCGTGGTATTTTTCAAGAATTGTGCCGGCAGCCAATACTACAGCCACCAACGCCATAAGTATCACTCTAATTGTCTTCATCTTACTAAAGAGAGGTGTATTTGTTTAAAGTGCAAAAATACAATAGAAAAAGTAATCGGAGCATCGCCAATAGTGGTGATTTAAAAGAATAAGCGGCCCCATGTTGAGGCCGCTTATTGATGGATTTTCGCTACTTACTAAATAGCATTGATGAATTTCACTACAGCGTCGCGGTCGGCCTTGCTAAGTTGGCGGAATTTCTCCACGCTCCAGCGGGCATCGCTCTGGGCAGAGCCGTGCCACATAATGGCCTCTATGACATTTCGGGCACGGCAGTCGTGCAGTCGGTCGGCATGGCCGGAACAGATGGGAGCCAGTCCTCGGCCCCACAGCGGGGTGGTGCGGCACCAACCGGTGCGTATGTCGTTCTTCATAAAGAGGCGGTGCTGCACCATGTCGGTGTAGGGCCATATCTTCTGATGCGGATAGCGGGGAAGGCGAGAGTCGCCGTCGACAAAGAAACCGTTGGGGTCGGTGAAGTTGTCGTCACCGGTTTCCCAACTGGGCCGGTGGCATGTGGCGCATCCGGCTTCGGTGAAGAGCTTTTTGCCACGCTGTATGGTGGGGTCGCTCATGTTTCGGGCTGCAGGCACGGCCAGTCCGCGATGCCATACCATGAAGTTGACATAATCCTGGTCGCTCATCTCCACCGGCAGTTCGGTACTGGTCAGGTAGTTGTAGATGTCTTGTTGCACGTTTCCGGTTTTGTTCCATTCGGGGAAGTATTGGTAGAACTGGTTCTGCACGTCGGGGTCCTGTGATGCGGCGGTGGCGTAGATTGTGGGGTCGAGGCTGAGGTAGTGCTTGCGGCGGTCGCTGCGGGTTACATTAGTGATGTTCCAGATGGCATTGGCACCGGCGGCATCCTGCAAGGGGCCGCGGCTGAGGGCATAGGTGAAGCGCTTGGGATGGGTTGTGTTGCCATAGAGCGACGCCCAGTCGCCACCAGCCCAGATAGCGGGGTTGAGGGTGGCACCGGCCTCCTGCTCACGCAGATACTGGGCCTTCAACGAGTCGTCGGGGATGGCATCGAGCAGGCCTGTGCCATAGATGCCGATGGTGGTCTCGAGGCGGAATGCCAGGTTGGCATAGGGGACATCGAGGGGAGCGTAGAATGCATCTTCAGGGATGGTCACTTCGGGATATATGAGGTCATAGGTCTCGCCGTCCGGGAAACTGTTGCCCCACTCATCGGTATATGGTAACCATGCAATGTCTATTTTTTCTTCATCGATGGAAGGTTTGAAGGGTGCTACCGCCTTGGTCTGAGGCATACCGGCCACCGATTTCTCGTATGCATCGTTGGTCTTGTTATATACCACCAGCAAGTAGCCGTTACCCCAGTCGTCGGCACGATAGCGTTCCATGCGGCGGCCATGGCCGTAGCCAGGGTGGCAGCTTTCACAGCTGGAACGCACGTAGAGAGGTCCCAAGCCGTTGAACGGGGGGTTGTTCTGTGTCACGGTATGCTCGAAGAACATCTCGCCATATTTGAAAGCGTTGACCATACCGGCTTGCTCTACGGCTGGTGTGGGGTCCTCGTAGGCCGAGGCGCTTTGATTGAATGTGGTGCCGAGCAGTCCGCCGGCATAGGTCTCTTCGCTTATACCGGGCCGAGGTGTGGGCTGAGGCTCCGGATCGTGATTGCAGGAGGCAAAGACTGCTGTCAATGCTGCAGCAGATAAGAGTAGTGCTGTTTTTTTCATATGTTTTGATAATTAGCTGCTTAATTGTTTCTGATGGCATCTATCACTTCGCCGAGAGCCTCGCTCAGGGTGGCACAGGCTTCAACTGCTTCGCCATTAGCGGCCTCGCTGTAGTGCAGTGCGAATGGGGCGGGCATGGCGTCTATTTTGGCAAGTGCATTGTCGATGGCGTTCATTACCTTGCTGTCCAGTCCGGCATTGAGCGATTTTACATAGGAATGCAGCGATTTGTCATTGTTGCGCTGACCTTCCACACCACCTAAGTATACGTTCTGTATGCTGAGGATATTGTTATGGAAATCTGTGATGGACATGTAGCTATAAGGACTTTCTATATAGGTGATGTCTTCTCCGTGCCATGCAGCGTAGATTTTGCTGCTGCCCACTTCGTCGGCTATGTCGGCGCAACCTTGCAGTATGGCCATGAGAGCGGCGCTGCGCGAGCTGTAGGTGCTGCCTGCCTGTCCTGCTTTTTTAATGTTTTCCCCATAGCTGTAGTCGCCACCGGCCACGGTGTACTGCATTTCCAAGTCTTCGAGTTTTGCTATATGGGCTTCCGGTGCGTCACTACCCATCCAACCCACTTCAAGTTGGTAGCAGCGGTTGCGCAGGTCGCCGGCTACGGCCACCACATATTTCCACTGGTCGGCGGTGATGGCGCTGGCACTGCGGGGCTGTCCGTCGCGGAAGAGGATATATTCTATACCGTGAAATCCCAAGAGGGCGTTGCCGAGGCGTTCGCCAGCCACCACATCGCCGTCTTCGCCGTCGAGAGCTGCAATCATCGAGGGACTGTTCATCAATGTGTTGAAGGCATCTTCGTCGAGAGGCCAGCTGTCGATGTGAGGATCCACACCGTAGTCGCCTGCTGCGCCGAAGAGGAATGCTTCGCTTTTTTCCCATTGCTCACGTGCAGCGAGGAACGTCTGGCATGCCTGCTGTACGCCAGCATCGGTGGGATTGGTCTTGAGGATGGCCAACTGATTGGCCAGTTGTTCGGTTTGTGCGGCCAGGGCGCTATAGGTGGGTGCCACGGTGTGGTCTACAAACTGGACGGCAATGGCCTTGGCCTGTTGGTCGTCGTCCTGTATGGGGTTGTTGTTCTCTTTCCCGCATGAAGCGAGGGTCAGGGTGGCCAGTGCCGCCACCGTCAAAGTTTTGAATAGATACTTCATTGTTTTGTGGAATTATATTTAGTATTGATATGTATTCTACCTATTAAACATTCCGGCCCACGTGATGCCGACGGCTATATAGGGCTCGTCGTTGTACTGGGGCGCCAGCAGGCGCATGCCGCCTTCGGCTTTGATGGCTATTTCCGGCAGCGGATAGTAGTTAACGCCGGCACTCACCACCTGGCGCTCGGCCCACTCTATGTCGGCCCACCCGTCGGCCGGCACAAAGCTGTCGTAGTGGTCATAGCGGCCGAAGAGATATAGCTTGGCCGAGGTATGGCTCCATGCCAGCAGGTTGATGCCAACCTCGTGCGAGATGTCGTAGGCGCTCTGTCCCACGGCAGTATGTGGGTAGGGGTTGCCGGTCATGGTGGTCTGGTTCTTGTTGCGGGTCGAGATGAGACTGGCGTCGCCCAGATAGCCGTAGTCGATGTTGCCGCGTACCATGAAGATGCGGTTCTTGAAGGCAAAGTCGAAACAGCCTATCATCAGGGTGCCTGTGGCGCCGTAGTAGCGCGATGTCTCGGGGTACTCCGTCGTGGTGATATCGTTGTTGAAGGTGTTTCCGATGTATCCGCTAAGGCTCATGCGCAATCCTTTGATGCCGTACCAGTCGATGCGGGCGGCGCTGGCAATGCTGTTTGCCGGGCGAAACTCGTAGGGCGAGGCGCTCCCGTTGTGCACCCATCCGGCATCGTTGAAGAGATTGCTGTTCAAGGCCGGGATAAGTTGCACCTCGTAGCGCCAGTTGCCCGCTTTGCCCCAAACGCTCAGTCCGGTCTCATGCCAAGTGCAGGGCATGATTGTGTTCTCACCTTCGGGCCTGTAGAGGCCGAAAAACTGGGTGGGCAGATGGTTGCTGTTGGTCATTCCTACGGGCACCACTATGTGGCCCGCTCTTATGTTCAACTGCTTGTTGAAGCTTTTTTGAACCCAGAATTGTTCCAGAGCCACTTCTCCGCCGCGCTCGACTTCCTGCTCGAATTCGCCCGTTTCCTCGGTCTCCTTCTCAACGGCAGCCTCAATGCCGCCATGCTCGAACTCGATTTCCATACCTACGCTCCATCCGCGACCGAAGTCGTAGCCCATCATCAATACAGCGTGCGGCAGGTCCAAGCGCCCATGACTTGTGGCGTCGGCATATCGGTCGGCATGAGAGTATCGGAACACGTTGTCGCTGTAGAAATGGTGACTGTAGACGGCCTCGCCGTAGCCGCCGATGGTGAGCCGGCTTTTGGCCGCTGTTGTGTCGGATTGTGCCCTGGCAAAGGGCGCTGCAGCAAGTGTGGCAATCGTGCAAAAAATTAGTATTCTTTTAGTTGCAGACATAGTATATTGTGTTTTTTCCGCTGCAAAGATAGCTGCAAATGTGAGTCCCGGCAATAACCATAATTGGTGAATTTGCTGTTATGGCCCCTTTTGTGGGCTTTCCAACCGTTGCCGGCAATACAATAAACAGAATGGTTTCGCGTTAATAGTGTATCGTTATGTATGAACAACTTAAATATTTTCAATCATGAAAGGAAGTCAAATACCGTTCAAGAAGAACATGATCCAGGGTGTTGCCATAGTGTTGGCTGCCCTTGTGCTGGGTCTCTTCATGGTCTGCACCGTGAAGACGCTGAAATCGTATGACGACACCGTCAAGGTGCGTGGCCTCTGCGAGAAGGAGGTGCCGGCCGACCGAGTGGTCTACCGTATCCACTATTCGGTGAAGAGCAACGACCTCTCCGACCTGCGCCAGTCGCTGCGCCGCAACAACGACCTCATCACCAAGATGCTGCGTGACGCCGGCTTTGCCGAGGACGAGATCAAGACCAGCACCGCCAGCTACGACGACCGCTACATGTACTCCAACAACATCTCGCAGATAGCTTTCCGCTATCAGGCCAACCAGACTGTCACCATCTTTACCAAGAACCTCGAACTGGTGCGCAAGGTGCAGCAGACTCTCGAAGACGACCTGGCAGCACACGACATACTGGCCAGCAGCTATGCCGACTACCAGTATCTGGGCCTCAACGACATCAAGCCCTCTATGATTGCCGAGAGCCTCGAGAACGCCCGCACCGCTGCCGACGAGTTTGCCAAGAACAGCCATAGCCGTATCGGCAAGATGCGCACTGCCTCGCAGGGTTACTTCGAGGTGGAGGACCTCGACGAGAACACTCCTCAGGTGAAGAAGGTACGTGTTGTCACCACCGTTGAGTATTATCTCAAATAAGAGTTCTATATCTGGTGCAATGCCCCTGCCGGTTTCTATCGGCAGGGGCATTTTTTAATACGTGTTGACTCCGGTTTATGTCCGCTTGTTGTCCGCTTGTTGTCCGCTTCAAAAGCGGACAACAACCGGACAACAAGCGGACAACAGTCGGACCTGTATCGGAGTCATCTCGGAGTAGACTCGGTGTTGGCGGTGGTTGCTTTTATTTTGCCATGTCGCGGAATGTTTGTATCTTTGCCGCCTGGAACAGGGGTACTTGACAACCCCCTTTAACAAAACAAGAATATGACAGACAGTAAGATAGCGGCTGGAGAACGGCTGCGCGATTCGGTGATTGTTTATTCCGGCGGGTTGGATTCGACCACCCTGCTCTATGAGGAACGGGAGCGTATTGCATTGGCCGTCACTTTCGACTATGGCAGCAACCATGCGGCTCGCGAGATTGCCTGTGCGCGATACCATTGCGCCCGTCTGGGCATAGAACATCTGGTGATAGACCTCGCCTTTGTGAAGCGTTATTTTGCGTCGTCGTTGCTCAGCGGTGCCGACGCCATACCCGACGGCAGCTATGACGATGGGAATATGCACTCGACGGTGGTGCCGTTCCGCAACGGCATCATGTTGAGTGTGGCCTGCGGGCTGGCCGAGAGCCGTGGTCTGACGCGTGTGCTCATTGCCAATCATGGGGGTGACCACGCCATATATCCCGACTGCCGTCCGCAGTTTGTCGACGCCATGAACGGCGCCATGCAGGCCGGCACCTACGAGGGTGTGAAGCTGGCGGCACCATACACGAACCTCACCAAGGCCGACCTTGTGCGCCGCGGTGCCCGCCTGGGCGTCGACTACGGCCGGACCTACTCGTGCTACAAAGGTGGCGAGCACCACTGCGGCACTTGCGGCACCTGCACCGAACGCCGCGAGGCCTTCCTTGCGGCCGGCATCCCCGACCCCACGGTATATGAAGCATAACCCCCTAACCCTTAACTCCTGACTGAAATGTATTACGTTACCAAACATATAGAAGTATCGGGCGCTCATCGCCTGGAGTTGGACTATCCGAGCAAGTGCACCCAGTTGCACGGCCACAACTGGCAGATTACCATCCACTGCAAGGCCCGCGAACTGGACCGCAACGGTATGGTGGTCGATTTCTCCCACATCAAGAAAAGCATCGTCGACAAGCTTGACCATCAGGTCATCAACGACATCATAGGCTGCAACCCCACGGCCGAGAACATAGCCCGCTGGTGTCAGCAGCAGGTGCCCAACTGCTACCGCGTCGATGTGCAGGAGACCACCGGCAACACGGCAACCTACGAGGTGGACGAGTGATACGCGTGAACGAAATATTCTACAGCCTGCAGGGCGAAGGCCGATATAGCGGCACTCCGGCTGTCTTTGTACGCCTCAGCGGGTGCAACCTGCGCTGCCCATTCTGCGACACGCGGCACGAGGACGGCACCATGATGAGCGAAGCCGAAGTGGTTGAGGCCGTGAAGCGTTACCCTGCCATGCATGTGGTCGTTACAGGTGGCGAGCCGTCGCTGCAGCTCACACCGGGTCTTGTCGATGCCCTTCATGCCGCCGGCCGATATGTGGCTGTGGAGACCAACGGCACACACCCGTTGCCGGAGAATGTCGACTGGGTGACACTGTCGCCCAAGGGCGCCTACGTCGACGGCGCCGAGGTGGTGCTGACTCGTGCCGACGAGGTCAAGGTGGTTTACGACGGTGTGCATGACCCCGCAGCGCAGATAGCGTCTCTCGATCCCCGTCTTACGGGACTCGCTTTCCTCCAGCCTATGGACACTGGCGATGCCGGGCGCAACGCCGCCATCAGGCAGCAGACTGTGGACTACTGCCTGAAATACCCGCAGTGGCATCTCTCGCTGCAGATACACAAGATACTAAACATCCAATGATATTATGAACAGAGAACAGGACAACCTGCAATTGTTAGGCCACAAGGCCGACATTCCCGAGACCTATGCCCCCCAGGTGCTCGAAGCTTTCGAAAACCGCCATCCCGAGCGCGACTACTGGGTGCAGTTCAACTGTCCCGAGTTCACCTCGCTCTGCCCCATCACCGGGCAACCCGATTTCGCCGAGATACGTATCCTCTACATCCCCGACAAGCGTATGGTAGAGAGCAAGAGCCTCAAACTTTACCTCTTCTCGTTCCGCAATCATGGCGACTTCCACGAGGACTGCGTCAACATCATCATGGACGACCTCATCAAGTTGATGGAGCCGCGCTATATCGAGGTGCTGGGCCTTTTTGTCCCGCGTGGAGGCATCAGCATACACCCCTATGCCAACTACGGCCGCCCCGGCACCCAATACGAGGCCTTGGCCGAACACCGCCTGCGGAACTACAAGCTTTGATTTCTGGAGATCTTACGCCCTATCAGCAGGCTTCCGCCGACAAGCAGCAATAATGTCAGGGCGCAGGCCCACCAGTTGACGACGTCTGCGTACTCCTCAATCACGTAGTCACCCATAATCATGCGGTCGGCACTGACCATGTGCTCTACCATGTGGTCGCCTGGTAGCACGACGCGCCAGAGTACTTGTGCGTCTAGGTTCCAGTGTTCGTAGGCCCAGAAGGAGGCAGTCCAGGACAGTGTGTTGTCGTTGCGGTCTAGGTCTCCGATGAAGTCCAGCTCGGGGAAGTTCTGTGCTACGTTCCCGAATGATTTGCGCTCGTTAGGCAGGTCGGCAAGGATTAGGGCTAGCAACGTGTCGTGGTATTGGGTTAGCAATGCCCGTTGTGTGCTGTCGCAGAGGGCGGAATAGGTTTCCATCTCTTTCTCAAAGAGGCAATGGTCCCACCATTTTACATACTTGGTGTTCAGCTTGTCAAGCATGCTGTATAGGTCGGTGCCGGTCCAGTCGGCGGGCAACTCGTTGGGGGTGAAGAGCAGCCGCTGCTCGTCGTCGGTGAGGTAGTCGGAGATGGGCACCGGCAGGCTGTCGAGCTGCGGGAAACGAGCCGTGTAGCTATAGCGGGTGGTGAACCAGCGGAAACTTTTCTCGACGGTCACCTCGGGTTGCAGTATTTTCGGCATGCTGTCATGTTTCACGCTCCATCCGCCGTTGATAATATCGATGGTGTAGGAGTAGCGCATGGTGTCTTTCTCGCTGCGGAAGTCGAAGGGCAGCGGTGTGGCAAGGGTGTCTTCCCTCCAGCCTTTGAAAAGGGAGGTGTCGCTGCAAGAGGTGAATATGCTGCGAGAGCCGTCCAGATGGCGTGTCACTCTGTCGGTGGCTACATAGTGTGCGGTGCACGAGGCCAGCAGCAGCGATGCCGCTGCGATGATGATTGCCTGGTGTTTCATATCAAGGTTTTTGTTTGGTGATTACGGATTGAATTGCGGTAGCCGGTCAGCGGTGCCGGCAGATTGTCGGGCGAGGAGGGCAGTGTGGCGCTGACGGACTCGACCAGGGTGAGCTTGGGACTGCTGCCGTCAATCGACAGTGTCAGTGGCATGATGGCCAGCAGTATGCATGCTGCTGCGGCCAGCAGTGTCTGCCGTTGCCGACGGCGCTGTAATGTGCGGTGCACTCCTGTGATGATGGTGTCGGTGTCGGGTACATCGACGGGCATCGCCTGTGCTTTTTCTATTAGTTCGTTATATTCCATATCTCTGTAGTGTCTCTCTTACTTTGTTGCGTGCCACGCAGAGGTTTGCTTTTACCTGGTCGGCGCTCATGCCTGTGGCAGTGGCTGCTTCTTCGGCGCTGAAGCCTTCTATCTCGCGCAGGCGGTATACCACGCGCTGTTTGGGGGGCAGCGCGTCGACGGCGGTGTTGAGCAGGGCAAGCAGTTCTTCGGTGGCCATTGCATCGGGGTTTACGGCTTCTGTGTACAATGTGGCTGCTGTGGCAAAGTGTCGGCGCCGGCGGCGCAGCTCGTCGTAGCAGCGCCGTGCGCAGATGGTGCAGAGCCATGTGGACAGGCTTTGGCGCTGGTCGTATCGCCGCGAATGCCGCCAGAGCCGTATGACGGTCTCTTGTACAGCGTCGGCGGCAGCGTTGTGGTCGCCCAGCAGACCGTAGGCCAATCGGAAGAGGCGTTCGCGGTGGCGCTCGATGAGTTGGCGCAGGGCTGCCTCGCTTCCGGTACGGAGCTGCTGCATCAGTTCTATGTCCGTTGGGCTGTTCATTTGCCTATTATACGCTTGAACAGGGCGAAAGTAAAATCAATATTCGCGGATTTTTCCGTCGACGGTACGGCGATAGAGGGTGAAGTGTTCTTTTACTTTCTCGATGAAGGGGCTGAGAGCGTGGGGCGAGCGGCCGTAGTAGTCGTCGTAGAGTACGCAGAGCCGTTTGCGCGAGCGCGACAGGGCCACGAAGAGTCTCCGCGCATCCTCCTGTATCTGCTTCTCGGTCCAGCTGTGGCTGCCAGGATAGCAGCCGTCTATGGCACGGTAGACCAGCACCGTGTCGAATTCGAGCCCCTTTGCTTTGTGCACCGTAGAGATGATATACCGCTCTTCGAGCGAGGTGCCGCACATGTCGGCCTCCTTGCTGGTGCATAGTTCGGTGACGTATCGCTCCAGCTGCTTGTGCAGGGTGGGGTAGAGGTCGGTGCGGACCACGTCGGTCTCGAGGTAGTGTAGCAGATGGCCCCACTTGTCGACGGGGTCGATCAGTCCGGTTTCTATAAAGCGACGGTAGACATATTTCAGTTCGTCGACCAGCGAAGCCTGTTGGTCGTTGCCGTTGCAGTGGGTGTAAATGTCGGCATAGCGCTGGTGGAAGAGCTCTATCTTGCTGCGGTGTATGGCAGTGAAGTCGCGTTGGTCGACACACATCTGCATGGCGCTGAGGTGGCAGAAGTTGAGCAGCGAGAGGGTGGCCATGATGTCGTCGTCGGCCTGATGGCTGTTCTGCCCCTCGAGGTGCAGTACGTCGAGCAGATGCCCCAGTTTGTAGTGGCGCAGGCGTGGCCGCACGAGACGTATGTATTTCAAGGTGTCGAAATAACGAGGGCATACCTCTTCGAGGTTTATTTCGGAGCCGCTGCGCCGCAGGTTGTTGCGGAGTATCTGGTAGTCGTATTCCACGTTGTGGCCCACCAGCACCTTGCCTTGGCAGTAGTCCATAAACATCTTCAACCCCTCGGTGCGTGGGTGGCGGTGGCTGTTGCGGTATATGTCGAGCATCGGGTTTGGGTGGCCGCCCACGGTGGCCGGGAGTTCCTTGTCGGTCTCGAGGATGATGTTGAAAGGCTGGCCCACTACTTTGCCATGGAGCACTCTTATGGCGGCTATCTGGATTATGTCGTCTGTCTCTGTGTCGAGGCCGGTGGTCTCTGTGTCGAAGATGACGAGTTCCTCGGTGTCGTATGCGTGGACAAACTCTTGCAGGTATGAACTTCCTGGATATAGCAGAAAATCGGAGGGGAGCATGGCCACTCGTCGCATGTCGCGCATCAGTGCGCGGGCGGCGGTATATGTGGGCACCACCTTGAGCCCCCACAACAGACGTGCCCAGGCTATGAACACCGTCTCGTCGGTGAGCACGGTGAGGTGGGCCATAAGCAGTCTTATGGCGGGTAGGGAGAATAGGTCGGTGCCGCTGATTTTGAAGTGTGGTATATGCGTTGCTGCCATTGCCTCGCCCACCTCGTCGGCCTCGCGGTTGGTGCTTACGAGTATGGCTACCCGCCCCTCGGGGTCGAGGTCGCCGTAACGCTTGGCGAAGCGGGCTGTATAGTAGCTCTCCAGTTGTGCGTCGACAACGTCGAGCAGGCAAAGGTCGCTTTCGGAGGCTGGGGTGTCGTTGTCGGTAGCAGGCAGCAGGTCACGGCTGATGCCGAGGTTGCGCACGGCGAAGTCGTTCTGCAGGTCGAGCAGGTAGCGGGGCGAACGATAGTTGGTGTGCAGATAGTGGATGTTGCCCTCGCAGCGGTGCTTCAGGGCTTCGAGGGTTTCAAGCTTGGCTCCTATAAAGGAAAAGATGGCTTGCTGCTCGTCGCCGAGATACACTATTGTGGCGTCGGGTGTGGCAAAAAGGTCGACGAGGGCGAACTGAAGCGCGTTCAGGTCCTGCACCTCGTCGATTTCTATCCAGCTGTATTTACGACTCTGGGCCTGTGTGGTAGTCAGGTGTTGGTAGGCCAATATAAGCAGGTCGTCGTAGTCCAGCAGGTCGTTGTCGGTTTTGTATTGCTGATAGGCGTGTGCCAGCAGCATGGCATTGGCGGCAGGCAGTTCTTGCAGCACCGTGAAGCGGCGGGTGAGCCCCTCGATGTCGGAATAGAGCATTGCGATGTTGTCTTCATCGTAGGGACGGCTCAGCACGTCGCATAGTTTGGCCATGGCGCCGGTGTAGAGCAATTCGTTGTGCAATATAAGGTCGCCACGCATGCCAAGTGTCAACTGCCATAGGGCGTGTTGAAAGCGCATAAGTTCGGTGGTGCGCGATTTGATGCCGAGTTTCCGGCAGAGCTCTTCCTGGATAATGTTTTCTACATCGCTCTCGTCGATGATGGCGCTGTTGTGGTTCACCAGTCCCTCGTTGAACAGCATCTGGGAGCAGAAACGGTGTATATTGCCTACAAAGAGGTCGTCGGGCACAGGGTTGTGGGTGCGGTCGGCTATACGCTGTGCCATGCCTTTGGCGGCACGGTTGGTGAAGGTGAGGCACAACATGTCGCCATACTCCACCCCTGCCTTGTGGGCATGTACTATGCGCTCTGTGAGAATATCGGTCTTGCCGCATCCTGGAGGAGCCAGTATTAGGTGTCGCCCGCCGAGTATCTCTATTGCCTCGCGTTGCCAAGGGTCGAAGGTCTTTGCCATAGTCTAATCAGTTGGTAGCATTGCAGACACGCTGTCAGCATTCGGGCTGCAAAGGTACGATATTTTTTACACCTGGCAAAATAAAACCACCAGCCACCTGTCGTTGCCAGCCATGCACTATAGGTGGTTTTGTGCAGGGGCTATTGTGCACACTGGTAAAATATTTTTTTCCATATCGCGAAAAAGTAGTATCTTTGCATTTGGATTTTACAACAAATATTAACCTTAAAACAAAGAAAACAATATGAGCAAAAAGTTTATCTGCCCCGTGTGTGGCTATGTGTATGAAGGCGACGAGATGCCCGAGAAGTGCCCTATTTGTGGCAAGCCTATGCAGGAAGTGAAGGAAGACATCAAGACCTGGGCCGCCGAGCATATCGTCGGCGTGGCAAAGGATGCCCCCGAAGATATCAAGATGGACCTCCGTGCCAACTTTGAAGGCGAGTGCAAAGAGGTGGGTATGTATTTGGCTATGGCCCGTGTGGCTCATCGCGAAGGCTACCCCGAGGTGGGCCTGTACTGGGAAAAAGCCGCCTTTGAGGAGGCCGAGCATGCCGCTAAGTTTGCCGAGTTGCTGGGCGAAGTGCTGACCGACAGCACCAAGGAGAACCTGAAGATGCGTGTCGATGCCGAGTACGGCGCCACCGCCGGCAAGACTGACCTCGCCAAGCGCGCCAAGGCTCTCAACCTCGATGCCATCCACGACACCGTCCACGAGATGGCCCGCGACGAGGCACGCCACGGCAAAGCCCTCGAAGGCCTGCTGAACCGTTATTTCAATAAATAACAACCATTAATGAGTTTCCGCACCACCATATCATGGTTCCTGTTTCCGCTGACCATGTGGTACGCCATAGGTGTGGCGGTGCGGAATATTCTATTTTCGCTTGGCCTCAAGCGGCAGCAAGCGCCCCATGTCACAACTATTGGAGTGGGTAACCTCAGTACCGGAGGCACAGGTAAGACACCCCATGCAGAGTACCTGTTGAGGTTGTTGGCCGACAAGTATCCCACCGCCCTGCTCAGCCGGGGCTATAAGCGCAAAAGCAAGGGCTTCCAGATAGACAATGGCTCACACGACGCGACTCTGCTGGGCGACGAGGCAGCCATGATTGCAGCCAAGTTCCCACAGGTGCAGGTGGCCGTGTGCGAGAAGCGCATAGAGGGAGTCAAGCAGTTGATGTCGCTGGAACGTGTTGAGCAACAGGGCGAAGAGGAAGTGCATATATCCACCGCACCGCAGCTTATAATACTTGACGACGTATATCAGCACCGCTACATCAAGCCCAGCATCAATATCCTGCTCACAGAGTATAGCCACCCATATTACAAGGACTACATATTGCCCTATGGCAACCTGCGCGAGCCACGCAGTGCCCGCTACCGAGCCGGCATAGTTGTGGTCACCAAGTGTCCAGCCGTACTCAACCCAGTCGATAAACACAACATCATCCACGACTTGGGCTTGCAGAACTACCAGAAGGTGTTCTTCAGTTATTTCAAGTACAGTCCCATCACCGATCTTGAGGGTTGTGTGGCCGATATCGACCTGCGCCATGTAGACAATGTGCTACTCGTTACCGGGATAGCGCATCCCGAGCCAATGCTTGCGGAGGTCCGTCGCAGCTGCAAGGCCCAGCATATCGCTTTTGGAGACCACCACGACTATAACAAACGCGACGTGGCACGTATTCGTGAAGCCTACGAGGCCTTGCCCGGCTCACGCAAGTTGATACTCACCACAGAGAAAGATGCTATGCGCCTGCGCGGCAAGACGGGCGATATGCCAGTCTATATACTCCCCGTCGAGGTGGCCTTCCATAAAGAGAAAGACCTGGATTTTGACCAGGTCATTGAGTCGAGCGTCAGAGAGAACATCTCGTTCCTCTCGAAACTAAGTATTTGGAATTAACGTCCGAAATCTTCTTTATTTCTTGATATAGCTCAGGAAGTCGAGGTCGATGCTGAGGCTCACGAATGGCTTCAGCAGCCATGCCTTGGCCGTGACGGCGCTGATGTCCAGTGCGCTTGGGATTATCGAGCCGTCTTCATAGCCCGAAACCAGCACCTCGTATTCGGCAATGTTGACGCCGGCAGTAAGGTAGAAGAAGTCGACAAAACGGAAGCTCAGCCCAGTGTAGAAGTTCTTGAACAGGTTGCTGCCGCCGAAACCGACATAGAGGCCCAAGTCGTAGGCAAAATCCTGGTCGAATTTTCTCAATCCGGGGGTACGCAGTCTTGTGTCGCCAATCTGTTTCGATTCGTGGTCTTTGTTGAAATAAGGCGAAAGGTCCCAAAGCATTACGGAGGCGCCTGTCACAAAGTCGAATTCGATATTTCCGGCATTGCGGTTGCGGATAGTCTTGTCGTATGTGCCGTCGTAGTTGCCCGAGGCGTCGACCCGAGGCTGTAGCCTTACTTCCCAGTTGGGGGTGCGGTAGAAACGCATGGCTATGCCCTGTATGGGGCGCACTTTCTTCTTCTTGTTTGTGGCGGCTGCCACTTTGTCTTCGGCTGCTTTGGCCCGCTCGGCCAGGTATTTGTTGGCCTCCTCCTTGCGGACAGCTTCAATCTCGGCAATGCGCACTATGGCACGCAGCGAGTCGACCATGTGGATATAGTAGTTGCGCTCGGCTTCGAGTTTTTCCTTGTCCACGCCGTTGGCGGTGAGTATCTCGCGGTAGAACTTCTCTTTCTCGCGCAGCGCGCTGAGGGCGGCGGTGTCGGCCACACGCACGGTGACGGTGTCGGTGCGGATGATGTATACCGAGTCGACCCGTAGCACCGTGAGGGTGTCGGTACGTGTCAGGTATACGGTGTCGTGCTGCGGTCTCCATTGCCCGAGGGCTGCCTCGAAAAGGCTGTCGGCCACTGCAGGGCGCACCCGCAGGGTGTCCTGTGCGGTGGCGAGGAGGCCTGAGGCCAACAGTATGGCTATGGTCAGAAGGCGTTTCATTGCAGCGCCGCTGTTAGTTTGTCGACCGGAAGGGTCTGTTGCGTGCCGTCGGTCATGTTCTTGATGGTGACGGTGCCGTCGCGCATCTCGCTCTCGCCCACAAACGCCACGAAGGGTACGGCCTTGCGGTTGGCGAATTCCATTTGCTTCTTCATCTTGGCAGCGTCGGGATAGATGAGGGTGGCGATGCCTGCAGCGCGCAGGCGGGCGGCGATGGCGACGCAGGCGGCCTGTTCGGCGGGGCCGAAGTTGATGAACATCACGCGGGCAGCCTGCTCCAGCCCGGTGGGGAAGGCGCCGAGCTCGGTGAGCACGTCGTAGATGCGGTCGGCACCGAAGGAGATGCCCACGCCGCTCACGTCGGGCATGCCGAAGATGCCGGTGAGGTTGTCGTAGCGGCCGCCGCCGCAGATGCTGCCCATCTGCACGTCTTTGGCCTTCACCTCGAAGATGGCGCCGGTGTAGTAGTTGAGGCCACGGGCGAGGGTGAGGTCGAGTTCGACGTCGCATCCCAGGCCGGCGGCGTTGATATATCCGAACAGCTCTTTCAGTTCGGCGGCTCCTTTACGGCCCTCTTCCACATTGGCGAACATCTGTTCGAGGGCGGCGATCTTCTCTTCGGCGGTGCCGCTGAGCGAGAAGACCGGGTCGAGAGCCTGTATCTGTCCGGCGGTGAGGCCGCGCTCGGCGAGTTCGGCACGCACATTGTCGAGGCCTATCTTGTCCAGTTTGTCGATAGCCACCGTGATGTCAACCATCTTGTCGGGCGCGCCGATCATTTCGGCTATGCCGGCCAGCACCTTGCGGTTGTTTATCTTCACCGTCACGTTGATGCCCAGACGCTGGAAGACCATGTCTATCATCTGCACCAACTCCAGTTCGTTGAGTTGCGAGGTGGAGCCTATCATGTCGGCGTCGCACTGGTAGAACTCGCGGTAGCGTCCTTTCTGGGGCCTGTCGGCGCGCCATACGGGCTGCAGCTGGTAGCGGCGGAAGGGGAAGGCCAGCTGGTCGCGATGTTGCACAACGAAGCGGGCGAAGGGCACGGTGAGGTCGTAGCGCAGGCCGCGGTCGCAAATCTGCGGTGCCACGCGGTGGTAGTCCTGCGAGAAGTCGACGCCCTCCATGAAGTCGCCCGAGTTGAGCACTTTGAAGAGCAGCTTGTCGCCCTCCTCGCCGTATTTTCCCATCAGGGTGGAGAGGTTCTCGAGCGACGGGGTCTCTATCGGTTCGAAGGCGAAAGCGTGAAACACCGTGCGTATGGTGTCGAAAATATAGTTGCGGCGCGCCATCTCGACAGGTGTGAAATCGCGCGTACCCTTTGGTATTGAGCACTTAACGGTAGCCATACATGATATGTTTTATCGTGCAAAGATACACATTTTCCGCTATTGTGCAAAATAATGTTTGCCTCGGGTCGATGGTCGGGCAGCCCCAACGCCCTCATTTCCATAGTACATCCATAGTATTTCTTTAGTGGTTGACTATAGAACTACTATAGAACGGTCGGAGAAAAGTCGGACTTGGGTCGGACCTGATACGGAGTCATCCCGTACCTCGTACCGCCGGCATCAGGCCTGCAGCTGTACCCGACCGTGCCGGGCAAGGAGTTGGGTGCGGACATGATGTTTTGCTTTTTGCCTAAGGGGTTGAGCGTCATTGGAGTTATGAGTTATCAACGCGACGGTTTGAAAACTTTTCGGCCGCTGCCATGGCGGAATGGGAAATAAGTAGTATCTTTATGCTCTGAAAAGTACCGGTCTGTTTCGGTGCAATGTTTTTATTGTCAAAAGGATAACACATAAATAGCACAATGAAAGAGCTTGTCAAACAACTCACCGAGGGCATGCAGCGGCTGTGTGCCGTTGCCAACCGTGTGGTTGCCGCCGACGGCAATGTGAGCCGCATAGAGAAAGACCTACTGCTGGACGACCTGCGCCAACTCTACGACGTGGCGCTGCGTCTCGCTGGCGACGAGCTGCCCGCCGCCGCCCCTGTGGCCGCCGAGCCGGAGAAGGAAATGCCCGACCACGAGATACTTTCGTCGACCGTGATGGCCGTGAAGGCAGCCATGACGGTGCCTACACCCGAACCGGAACAACCTGCCGCCGAGCCCGAGCCCGTGAAGGTGCCCTCGGTCGAAGAGGTGGAAGACAACGGCAACAGCCTGTTGTTCGACGAGATAATAGTGCCGGAGCCGGAACCGGAGCCCGAACCCGTGATGCCGGACCCAGTGGCGCTTGAGCCCGAGCCCGAGCCGGTGGCACCGGAACCCGAGCCGGAAGCAGAGATGCCCGAGCCCGAACCGGAAGTGGTAATGCCCGAGCCTGTGGTGATCGAGCCCGAGCCCGAACCGGTGGAACCTGAGCCCGCCCCCGAGCCGGCACCTGCCGAGTCCGAGCCCGCCAAGCCGCAAGCTTCGCTACGCGACTACCTGCGCCTTAATACTGACGATGCCCCCGCCACCCGCACCCTGGCCGACAGCCTTGGTGCAGCCCGCGCAGCCTCGTCGCTGGGCGGACGCCTCGACCACAAGGTCGACGACCTGCGCACGGTAATCAACATCAATGACAAGTTCACCTTCATGTCGGAACTGTTCCACAACCGCCTCAAGGAGTATAACGACTTTATCCTCAAGCTCAACGGCATAACCTCGCGCGACGAAGCCCTGGCCTATGTGGCTGAGGTGAGCGGCCAGTATGGCTGGGACGAGGGGTCGATGGCGGTGAAGAGTTTCTACGAGGTGTTTGACAAGAAATTCTGAAGCCATGGGTAAAGCTATTCTCTTCTCGGCGCCGTCGGGGTGCGGCAAGACGACCATCATCAAGGAGTTGATGCAGTATTTCGACTGCTTCGATTTCAGCATCTCGGCCACGTCGCGCAAGCCTCGCGGCAGCGAGGTCGACGGCCGCGACTACTACTTCCTGAGCCACGAAGAGTTCCACCGCCGTGCCGATGCGGGCGACTTCCTCGAGTGGGAAGAGGTGTATGCCGGCACCTGCTACGGCACGCTGAAGAGCGAGGTGGAACGCATCTGGCAGAGCGGCAAGGTGATAGTGTTTGACGTGGATGTGAACGGCGGCCGCAATATCAAGCGCTATTTCGGTGCCGACGCACTGAGCATCTTCGTCATGCCGCCCAGCATCGAGGTGCTGGAGCAGCGCCTGCGCAGCCGTGGCACCGACAGCGAGGAGGCCATTGTGAAGCGCCTGGCCCGCAGTGCCGAGGAACTGAACCAAGCTTCGCAGTTCGATGTCACCATTGTGAACGACGACTTGCAGAGTGCTGTCGACCAGACGCGGGCGGTGATAGAGCGTTTCCTGAACCGATAGAGACAATAGAAGGCTGATGCGCAGGTTGTTTGAGATACTGAAGAAGTATGACTACGTGGTGGTCTTTGCGTTGCTGGTGGCGTTGTCGCTGCTGCTGATGTCGCGCACGAGTTACTACCAGGGCTCGAAACTGGTGACGTGGGGCAACAGTGTGGCTGGCGACTGGTATCGGGGTATGAACAGTGTGGGAGGCTATTTCGGCCTCAAGAAGGAGAACGACCGCCTGGCAGCCGAGAATGCAAGCCTCAGGGCCCGCCTTGCGGAGTCGTATATCAGTTACACGGACAGCATTTTCACCGTGAACGACACCGTCTACCGTCAGCGCTACGACTACACCGAGGCACGGGTTATCAAGAACTCGTGGAGCCAGCAAAACAACTACATCATGATAGGCAAGGGCAGTGCCCACGGGGTGAAGCCCGACATGGCTGTCATCTCGCCCGACGGTATAGTGGGAGTGGTGGTCAACACTACGCGCAACTTTGCCACCGTCATGCCGGTGCTGCACTCCGACAGCCGCAACAGTGTGAAGGTGAAGCGCACCGGCATCAGCGGCTCGCTGGTGTGGGACGGTCGCGACTTCCGCTACGCGCAGGTCCTCGATGTGCCCACCACCCACCAGTTCGAGGAGGGCGACACCATCGTCACCTCGGGCCTGGCCAACGACTTTCCGGAGGGCATACCTGTGGGGTATGTGGTCGAGGCCGAGACTCTGAAGGGAAGCGGCTTCTACAAGGTGAAGATACGCCTCGCCACCGAGTTCAACAAGCTGGACCACGTGTATGTGATTGACAATAAATTCCGCCGTGAACAGCAACAGCTGATGGAGGACGGCGATTAAACCATGCAAAAGGAGACGACCGATGAATAACTTGGTTTGGAGAAATATAGGACGCTTTGTGCTGCTGATGGCCATCCAGTTGCTGGTGCTCAACTATGTATATCTCGGCGGCTATGTGATGCCTGTGATTTATGTTCTCTTCATCCTTATGCTGCCCACCGGCATGAAGCGTATACCCCTGCTGCTGATAGCCTTCGGCACGGGACTTATAGTGGATGTGATGAACAATATGCTGGGCTTCCATGCCCTGGCTTGCACCGTGCTGGCCATGATACGTATCTGGTTTGCCGACCGTGTGCTCACCCGTGGCGAGGACAGCGTGGTGGAGCATCCCAGTATTTTCAGCGTCACACCGCAGTATTTCATCAGCTACCTGCTGCTGATGCTCTCTGTCTTCTACCTCATACTGTTTGTCACCGAGATGTGGGGCTTCCGCAGCTTCGGAGGCATGCTGCTTGCCGTGGTTTGCAGCACGGTGGTGAGCGCATTGATAATGGTACTTTATCAGTTGGTGTTCCTTAAGAAAGAGTCATGAAGAGAGTCTTGTTGACACTGGCTGTGGTGCTGACGGCGGCTGTAGGCTGCTGTCAAACGGCTATAGGCCACTGGCGCGACTGCCTTGACCATTCTATGGTGCATTGCGTGGTGCCGGCAGGCGAGCGGGTTTACGGTGCGGTGCGTGGCGGCGTATTCTACTACGACCTCGGCGACCTTACCCTCACCCGTCTCAACAAGACCACCGGCCTCAGCGACGCCGGTGTGGCCACCATTGCATACGATGCCACGATGCAGTGCCTTGCGGTGGCTTACAACAATTCCAACCTCGACCTTGTGATACGTGACCGCGTGTACAACCTTTCGGATATCAAGCGTAGCGAGATAAGCGGCGACAAGTCGATATATCGGGTCCGGTTCCGCGACGGCATGGCCTATCTGGCTACCGGATTTGGCATAGTGGTGGTCGATGTGGCACGGCGTGAAATCAAAGAGACATGGTATATTGGTGCGGGTGGGGCCTACACGGCAGTGCGCGATATTGTGTTCGCCGGCGACAGCCTCTATGCCGCCACTTCGGAAGGGTTGAAGCGGGTGGCGTTGAGCGAACCTCACCCCGCCATCAGCGACCGCTGGACGGTCGACAGCCGTATGGATACCCTGAGCATTACCATGTTGGACCAGTTGGACGGCAGGCTGCTTGTGGGTGGCTATTCCTATGACCCTCGCCAGATAAACCTCTACTGCCAATCGGCCGACGGCTATTATCGTTGGAACAGCGGCGAGATACGCTCTATGCGTGCCGGTGGTGGCTGTGTCACTGTGGCCCGCAACGACGGGGTGGTGCGCTATTCCGGCACCCCGCTGCAGCGGCTCGACAGCATTACCGACTACTCGTGGGGTTTCCTGTCGTGTTTCGACGCTGTGACACTCGACGACGGAACGATGTGGGTAGGCCATGAGTGGGACGGTATTATCCGTATTACCTCCGGCGGCGACGATGCCCATCACCCGTCTGGACCATTTTCGGCCGACAATGTGTATCGGCTCTATCCTTTCAACTATCGCATGATGCTCTGCCCCGGCGGGCATACCCCCACATATTCCAACTCCTACCTTGCCCCCAATATGCTCACCTCGGTGGGGCGCGACTGGACCACACTCGACAACGGCAATGGCATGCTTAACGGCAAAGCCGACCTGCTGGATGTGGCAGTGAACCCCGTTGACACCACCGAGATAGCAGCCGCCCTTTGGGGTTCGGGCGTAGCCTCTATCCGCGACAATGTGGTGCAGGCATTCTATGACAACTCCAATACGGGTGGAGCACTCGAACCATATACCGTAGGCGACTACACTACGTTGCTCACCGGCGATGTCGAGTTCGATGACAACGGCAACCTATGGGTGTTGGTGTCTCATTCGCCCTATGCACTGGCCAAAAGAGGCACCGACGGCACGTGGAGCAAGTTCGATACCCGTCAGCTTGCCTCACTGCCGGAACTCGACAAGTTGGTTTGGGACAGTGTGAACCACTACCTATGGTTCTGCGGTCGCAGCAATATGATATATGTCCATGACGGTGCAGGCCGCATGGCCAAGGTGAATCCCAACAGCGGCAGCAAGCTTCAGACCGACGATGTCACCGCACTGGTGCAGGATCGTTCGGGCAACCTCTGGGTGGGGACAAACAAAGGCATAAAGGTCATCTATGACGGCTACCGAGCTTTCCAGAATGGCGGGGCGGGCGAGACCTCGCCAGTGTCGTGCAGTAATATAACCATCACCAATGGTGAGTTCTACGAGTACCTGATGGCTTATGAGAGCATCACTGCCATCGCTGTCGACGGGGCCAACAGAAAGTGGGTGGGTACGGCTGCAGGCGGTCTTTACCTTATCTCCGCCAATGGCCTTGACCAGTTAGAACACTTCACCGCCGAGAACAGTCCGCTTTTCTCAAACAAGATTATATGCCTTGGCATCAACCAGCGTACAGGAGAGGTGTTTGTAGGCACCGACCGGGGGCTGCAGGTCTACCGTTCCACGGCCACCTATGCCGAAAGCGCACCTCTCGACCGAGTGTATGCCTTCCCCAATCCCGTAAGGCCCGACTATGAAGGGCCGATAGCCATCAAGGGCTTCACCCGCGATGCGACTGTCCACATAACCGATGCTGCAGGTCATACCGTTTTCAGCACCCAGGCCTTAGGCGGTCAGGCAATATGGAATGGCCGCACCGCTGCCGGTGAGCGGGTGGCATCGGGAGTCTATTATGTTTTTGCCTCCGACGGGGTGGGTAAAAACCGCAGTGTCACCAAGATATTGGTTGTGAGATGATACTTTCCACTTCTGGTCTCGTGCTCCACACCACACCCTATGGCGAAGCGTCGGTTGTAGCCAAGGTGTTTACCCGCCAACTCGGTCTGCGGTCATATATCATCAAAGGGGTGCGTGGTGCAGGAGGAAGAGTGAAGCAGAATATGCTGCAACCTCTTTCGAGTCTCGATATGGTGGTCTATGATAGTCACCACAAGGACTTGAACCACGTGAAGGAACTTTCGCCGCGCCATCCTGACAGGCAGTCGGATCCGGTAGGCAACGCCTTGCGTTTCTTTATGACGGAAGTGCTCTACAAGACGCTCCATGAGGAAGAACCTATGCCCGACCTTTGGGATTATGTTGAGGAGAGTGTGGGACAATGCGTGGAGCGTGGAGAACAGCGTGATGTGCCTATAAGGTTCATGCTTGCCGTAGCGCACCATCTCGGTATAGAACCTCTCGACAACTATTCTCAGCGCGAACCATGGTTCGACCTTCAGGAAGGCCGTTTTGTTGCCACACAGACGGAAACAACCCTGGCGGACGGGCTTTCGACAATGCTGCATGACTATCTTGTCGCACAACCGTCCTGTCCGGCAGTGCACTTTCCTCTAAAGGAGCGTTCATCGCTGCTCGACGCTTTGATAGCCTACTACCAGATGCACCTGAGCAGTTTCCGCAATTTCCACAGTCACGAAATATTACACACAATATTAAGATAATGATGAAGCGAATACTTTCCTTACTGTCTTTTGTGCTAATGTTGTTTTCGGCATCGGCACAAGATGTCTATTGGGTCTTTCTGACCGACAAGTCGGGTTCCACTTTTGACCCCTATGCATATTTCGATGCCAAGGCCATAGAGCGTTACCGGCAATGCGGGGCCGACCTCTATGATTGGTCCAACTACCCGCTTGCAGATGCCTATGTGGAAGGAGTCGATGCCATCGCTACTGAGGAAGTGGGACAGAGTCGTTGGATGAATGCCATCGGAGTTGTCGCCACTCCTGACCAGATAGCCAGTATCAAGGCTTTGCCTTACGTCAGCCGTGTGCAGATGATTGGCGGAGGTATGTTGCCGGCGTCTGTCGCTGAAGCTGGCGACGATAGTCCGGAGGCTGCAGAAATAGACAGCTCTCTTGCCGACCAGTTGGTACGCATGCAGGGCCACCTGTTCAGAAAAGCAGGTATCGATGGCAGTGGTGTGCGCATTGCTGTGCTCGACAACGGTTTCACAAGGGTGAATACCCATTATGCTTTCAAGCATGTGCGCGATGACGGCCGTATACTTAAGACATGGAACTTCCCGCTGCGTCGCGATGATGTATATGGATGGGGCACGCATGGCACTATGACATTCAGCTGCATAGCTGGCCGTAATAATGATGGTAAAGACCTTGGACTGGCCACAGGAGCCGAATTCCTGCTGGCACGTACCGAGGTGGCGTCAGAACCCTTCAAGGAAGAAGTGTGGTGGATGCAGGGTATGGAATGGGCCGACCGTAACGGTGCAAATATCATATCTTCGTCGCTCGGCTACGGCAAAGACCGCTACTACACCAAAGATATGGACGGCACGGCCTATGTGGCCAAGGCGGCCAATATGGCAGTCCGCAAGGGAATGTTGGTGGTCAATAGTGCCGGTAACGAGGGTGACGACAACTCATGGCGCTATATAATCACCCCGAGCGATGCTGACAGCGTGCTGTGCGTGGGAGGCATAGAACACAGCCTCACCTCATACAATCATATTTCATTTGCCAGCTATGGCCCCACCGCTGACGGGCGCCAAAAGCCTAATGTGTGTGCCTTCGCCCACGCTTGGGCTGCATCGCCCCGCAACGACCATGCTTACGAGATGGTTTATGGCACCAGCTTCTCATGTCCATTGGTTGCGGGCTTCGCGGCATGTGCATGGCAGGCCAGCAAGGGTAAAACAGCCATGCAGCTGTTCGATGCCCTGCAACGCTCGGCCGACCTATATCCCTATTGCGACTATGCTTTTGGCTATGGTGTGCCCCAGGCCTCCTATTTTGTGGGCGGTGCCGGCGACCGGAAGGGTCAAACTCCGACCTTCCGTTTTGAACGGCTCGGCACTACCACTGTCAGTGTCATCCCCACTGCCACGGCTGCCAATGTCGATGTCTTCTATAAGGATATCGATTCTGAAGGACGGATAATCACTTATGGCAAGCGTTCTGTCGACCTCTTCGACACTGCTATGAGTCTCGATTTCGAAGGTGGTCATCATCTTGTGGTACATATTGGAGGCTACACCGCCGACTATCGTTTCGACAATCCTACAGAGGCGAACTCTGATAGTTGGGCCAACTTCCGCCGCACGGATCCACAGTTGAAGTATTCCGTCACCGACGCTATGAACCATGAACCACGCAAGGAAAAGGCAAACGAATCGCATTTCGAAACTGACTACTATTTCCAGTTGGGCCTGCCTGTGAGTTTTATGCATGAGGGTGGTGAAATAACCAGTTGCATCTGGTCGCCGGCCAAGCGCTTGGGTATCCGTTACCAGTATAAGTTCAGCAAAGCCTACGGCATTGGTTTGGGATTGGAATACGGCCACGTGGCCTATCGCTACAATGGTCGTCGTATCAATGAACTTGAGCGTTATGGTCTCGGTATGTACGGCATTGTCAATGGCGCCGACCGTATCACTTCCCGAAAACTCAATGTCGGCGAGTGGAGTGCCGAACTTTTCCAGCGCATCCGCTTCTTGCCAGGAGGTGTGATTGGACACAAGGGTCTCCATTGGGACCTTGGCGTCTTTGTGGGTTATATGTTCAACGACTACCGCATTGCATATAGCTATGACAACGACCCCATAGCACACGACAGATACTTGCGTCTCAATGGTGTAGAAGCCCTCGATGACCAACGTCTCCAATGGGGTGTGCTGACTCGTGTCGGTTACGACAATATCGCTGTTTATGCCCGTGGCACGATAAGCCGCCTTACAGATGTGCAATATATGCTGCCATTCGTTGAGGTCGGTGTGCAGCTGATGTACTAACAGTGTTTGTTATAATACGGAGGCATGGTTCCGCCATACCGACTTCACAGAAAGGGGAGTTTTCAGTGGAGTCAGTGTGGCGGTATCTCTTGGTTTGCATGGGTTGCAGAAGGTATGGGACGGAAGCCCATTTCCGACGGCGGTGCAAAAAAATTTGGCCAGTATTAAAAATGTTAGTATCTTTGCAGCACGTTTGTTTTGGGCGAAGTGCTTATTACAAACTGGTAACCAGGAATATAAACAATAAATACATACGCATTATGGGTATCAATGCCAACAAAAAAGTGAAGAGAAGAAAGGTTCGCATCAACGGTAACAAGAACTCCACCAATAACTGGGGTGTCAACGCTGCCGGTTGGAATGCTGTGCACAAAGCCATCATCAACGCCGAAGACTGAACCACTTCCTAATCGTAGAGGCCGCATCGTGCGGCCTTTTTTTATGCCATGAAACAAACCACGCTTTGTTATATCGACTCGGGCGACAGCTACCTTATGCTCCATCGTGTCAAGAAAGCCAACGATGCCAGCCATGGCAAGTGGATTGGTGTCGGAGGCAAGTGTGAAGCGGATGAAAGCCCGGATGAATGTATGTTACGCGAGGTGAAGGAGGAGACAGGCCTCGCAATCACGCGATGGCACTACCGCGGTATAGTTACCTTCATCTCCGATACTTGGCCGAATGAATATATGCACCTTTTTACGGCCGAACAATGGGAAGGCAATCTCGATTTAGACTGCAATGAGGGTGATTTGGCATGGGTCGGGAAAGACCGTTTGATGGACCTGAACCTTTGGGACGGTGACCGTATTTTCCTTCGCCTCCTCCTCGACAGGCAGCATCCTTTCTTTTCACTCAAACTCGTCTATGTCCAAGACGAAATGGTAAGCGCCGCCCTTGATGGACAGCCGCTTAGGTAAAACAAAGCAGCGTACCCCACAGGGCACGCTGCTTTTTCTCCAAATGCTTTCAATTACTTTTAGTCCAGTACCAGGCTGGGGGCACTGTAGGTGCGGGCGGCGAGCTCCTGGTTGAGCATGTAGAGGCTCTTGGGGTCGCTGCCGAAGAGCTCCATCTTGGTGATCATGTCGCGGGCGTTGGTCTCCTCCTCGCCCTGCTCCTTGACAAACCAGTCGAGGAACTGCATGGTGCGGAAG
>JAEEGL015776915.1_pt1 | contig 28453 bp, 27 predicted proteins | sample 9134231 | NCBI WGS metagenome assembly JAEEGL01 (sample SAMN16246548, study PRJNA631951) | gut metagenome | biome: gut microbiome; feature: rumen; material: fiber-attached | host: Bos | place: Iran: Karaj | collected 2018-10
AGACAACGGATCCATCACCCCCAGAGCCAACCCTGTTTGACTGAGGGGGGCTTACTTTTTCATGCAACCTTCCTCATCGCCTATTTATTGGCTTTCCGACTCCGTCATCTACTACTCTTTGACTTTTAGCGGACAGCAATAATAATCTTTACTGTTTCCCCCACACATTTTTCCTTTGTCATCCAAAATAACCCCACCATATGAACCTTTGCATAAATACAATCAACACTAATTGCGCTGATACTTGAATACATTGGAAGCGAAATGGCAATTCCATTCTTGTTCATCAAGCCTAAGCAACCATTGTGGCGCGGTATTTCAAACAAAATCAACAATTTGTCATTTCCCGAATCAAAGGCACCAGCACTTCCTCAACGGCTTGGCGGTCCAGTCTATGCTCACCATGGAAATGGATGATATTTTTGTAATGCTCCAAAAAGACCTCCTCACAATTAACGGTAGTGTCTTCATCACCAAAAAGCCCATAGACAATCTCCTGCTCTTTTTCTGTGATACCATCAAACTGATGAGCCTCCATTTCTGAAAAGTGTTCGATGGTTTCATGCGTGATGGTGAATGTCTTTGCACCGTCTTTCCGAGGATTGAAAAACTCAAATGTGCCTTCTTTTAGTGCTTTGCTCTGCTTCGACATGTAGAAGGCTGGATTGACACAAATGCGTTTAAAGCCTCGCATTTGTTGGGCGTACATGCCCCATGCTGGTCCCGACTACGATGTCAGGTTGCTCTGTTTGGCATAAGTCTTTCAAGAAAGGCAAGGCTACTATCGGGTCAACCGGAATATCTGGAGCCAACACAATCCATTCGGGCAACAATTCCCGAAGTGTTTTTACCGTACCACCTTCGCCCGATGAACCGAAACCATGAAAGTAAATCAGTTTTTTCATTGTCCAAGTTTTATTATTCAACGACTTCGTATGCCGTATATTGTGCAAACCATTTGTCCAAAGTTTGATCTACCTGCTCCTCCATTTCAGGTGTGATGTTCTGACGGATTTTCTGAAAAGCCACTGCGATGGAAGCCGCCTCGTCAAGCCATCCAATGATGGGATGACGTCTCATCGAAATCAGGTTGATGGGCAGAATGAGATAGGCCAAAGCCGAGTAAACTATCAGTTTGTCACCCCGTTGCGTTTCCTCGCTTTTCAAAACGTAATACATCAGCAGCACCTGGCGTGTTGTGCCACGACAAAAACGTATTGCGTTGGTCTTGATTTTCTCCCAAAGGTTGGAGAGATTCCATCCATTTGAGCCTTCGTTGTTCGATTGTGTCATCGTCTTAATTTTTTAATCTGTTACTCTTGCTCTTTTCCCTTTTTATATCCAATGGATACGACACCAGCATCCGATTCCGCGACGCACATCTTTCCAATCGTTTCATCATCTTCCCAACGGAAGAAATGATAGACATCGTCATCATCATCCTTCTTACCGGCGTAAGTCAGGTTATCGTAGATGATTTCCGTCACCAATCCAGCATTTCGGAAATCATAAACGCCACCCTTGCCATTTTGGAACACGATTCCAAAGGGATATTCCTTGAGGTCGCCGCACATGATGCTGTCGTATTGTTGCGCCGCGATTTGAAGCTTCACCTCGTCAAAGTCTAAATAATCGGGTGATAGTTGTACAGTGGTGGTGTCAATGGATTGGGCTGAGGCGGCAAGTGCCAGCATCAGCATAGCCGTTAATAATGCTGTTTTCATACGATTCTGTTTTAAGTACAATTCTTTTAAAACGGGCTGCAAAGCTGTCCCCACGCCCTTGCAGCCCTGAATGCTTCATAATCTTTACAATTTCTCCCCTACTTCTTTCCCTTTGCTGTCCAAAATCACTGAGCCATTAGGACCATCACAATGGTAACGGTCAGAGCCAATGGCCGTGATGCTGGAGTATGATGGTGGTGTAATGATGTTTCCATCCTTATCCATCAAGCCATAGTTCCAGTCAATCGTGCGGTATCTCAGGCAATTAGCAGTAGCAGATTTCAGGATGCCTTCTTCGTCATACTCGTCAGTAGCGTACTCCATTTTCTCGACCTCATCGAAGTTGCATGGATTGATGATGTTGCATCCAAAGTCTAGCACCTGGTTGAGATGGTCAAGGCGACGTACAAAGATGCAACTATCCTCATGGTGGATGGTGATGTCATCATACTCAATGGGTAGAAGCATCTGACCCTTTGCATCAAGCAGGCCATAGTTCCACTCACGGTCTTGTACCATCCAGAAGCCTTTCGTGTCGTATGACATTTGGTAATACTCTGGAGCCACCACCCAGTTGCCCTGCTTGTCAATGAGGCCGATACGGTTGTTGTCGCCCAACATTTGGCACAGACCATTGTGGAAGCAGTAGTCATCGATGCGGGATGTGTATGGAAACGCCTTGCCCATCAATGCTTTTCCTTTGTGGTCAATAAAGTGCAACGTCCCCTTGTCATAGACACAGGCTACGCCTTCGGAGAAAATCCAAGCTTTTTTAAATTGTGCTGGAACTACCTCCTCACCTGTAAAGCGATTGAAATAGCCGCGCTTGTGTTCTTCGTTGGTGCAATACACCGCAATGCTGTCGCCATCTGATGACTTGCAGATCCATTGGACGCCCGTCACGGTGCGGTGCCCTTGAAGTGTGTTGTAGAGATAACCCTGATAGCCATCGTGGTAGATGACGTATGGACTCACATACTGGTTGCAGTAATCGTGGAGGTAAGTCGGACTGTTCACCATACGTTCGTACTTTGCATCTTCGCAACTGTCTTTGATCAAATCAACGACTTCAAAGACTAACGCCGTTGTGAAAATCAATGCGAAAATCGCTGCACTGGTGGCAAACACGTACCACACGCCTCTTGCGTACTTGTTCTCGGCCTTGTAGCCGAACATTTTAGCCACCCAGCGGGCGGCTTGCTTAAATGAATTGTCTTTTCTCATGATTTGTAAGTTTTATTGATGTTATTGTTTAATTTCACTCGTTTATGTCAAGAACAAGAAAAAGTAACCAATGCTTACAACATTTTTTCATCCTTGCTTTTCATTGCTCGTTGCACCTTTTCTGTAAAAACCAACTGCTCCTGTAGCTCATCATTGTTTTCAATTTCTTTTTCAAAAGCATGTCTCTCTTCCTTTGTCATCCTGTCTAACAAATAGTCATCAATTCTATCTTGATATGTTTTTCTCATAAGGCCACCGCTCTATCCATTATGTTTATTATTCGTCAATTTATGACAGAAAACTATACTTCAGTAACCCATTGAAACAAAAAAAATGCGCCAGCAATATTGCCAGCGCAGTATAATTAAAAACAATTTGTTGATATTCAACTAATCAAGCACAACCAACCCAGCCCAATAATAAGGTTGTGGATATTTCTCCCTGATTTTCGATTTAGCTGTATTAAGTGCTTCCCGCACGTCTCCTTTTGACTCGTCCAAAATGCTCTCATAAAAAGCAATCATAAACTCCGTGCCTACCATATCTGACAAATCCCATAATGACATGACTACCGTTTTCACTCGCGCCTTTTTGAAGGCTCTTTGTAGGCCATACAACCCCTCTGAAGTCGCCTTGCCGTTACCCGACTGGCAGGCAGACAGAACCACCATATCCACACCACTCAAATCAAGTTGTGCTATGTCGTTTGCCGTAAGTATGCCATCAAGAACACCTTCAGGAAGTTCGTTTCCCTGCCATGCAGTATTACTTCCCGACATCACAAGCCCGGTGAGCGACATGGCATCTTCATAACCACGAAGGTATTCCACTTCTTTTGCTTTATCGGGAGTGTAATAAAATCCATGAGTAGCAATATGGAGTATTTGAGGTGCTTTTCCGTTCAAATTCAGGAACGACTCCTCTGTGCCTTTTGCACCACTGTAATGACATACGGAAAAACCACGCTCTTTGAGCTTTTTCTCAATCGTGTCAATCTCTGTTTTTGACCAAGGGAGTTCATAGAATATGGAATCGCCACGCATATCATTGCCACGACTGGCAAGCATCTGCGACAAATCGTATCTCTTTGCTTCAGCAGCCATAATGCCTGCATCAACATCGTATTGTAGTCCACCGTACAGCACAGCGTTGGTTCTTCCATCCACGATTTCAAGATTCAGTTTTTCGTCAAAGGATGCGAGTTCTCGGGCAGAGGACAATCTTATAAAACGATAATGGTCGCCCAAAAGTGTGCCATCTTGAAGCGGCAACGACTCCAACGCAACCTGGAACAGCAGTTGTGATGGGACATAATACACCGTGGCTCCCTCTTTCACCTCTTTTTCAAAAGGCTCCCACAAAAGATGATACACTTCTGCAGAAAATATCGTATCGTAAAACAAATCTGGGTGAGCCTTTAGCGCGGAGTCAATCGAACTTTCATCGAAAAGGCGTTTTACCAACGGGTATTCCTGTTCATTGTTGATTATATAGGCCGCATAGATACGTTCCTGATTATCGGAGATGGATAAGAAGTCTGTAAAATCAATGAGCACATCACTTTCACGAAGTTTGCTCTTTACAGTCTGGTAATCCCAATCCATGAAAGTAGTGATGTCACCAAAGGCACGGCATCGGCTTGCCAAGTAAGTTTCCTTCAATTCTATTTTTGAGGTCAGGAATAGGATGCTGTCAACATATTTATCCCCATCCTTTTCCCATTCCCTAACTCGCTCCCGCATGGCCGCAATCATGGCATAATCATTTAAATCATCCTCTGTTCCTTTGTCTTTTATCAAATCGAAGGCCGAACGATCGGAGGTAAGAAGAAAAGCCTTCGAAAGCACTAGACCATCATAGCATGACTGGGTAAAGGCCGTTTGATATTGTTCTGCTTTCAAAGCAAATGAAGTCATTCCCTGCAATAATTCTGAAACCAACTTCCAATAACCCTCACGCTTTGACGGGGTAAGATATGGCAACTTGTTTTGTATCTGTTGTTTTAGTTTTTCAACTGCCAATGTATAGTCACTACATGCCGCTTCTATATGACCAGCAAGGGCTTCGGCTTTAGCAAGGTACCCTAATCCGTCAATGTAGTCCGTATGGTTCTCACCGACCAACTTTTTCGTTCCTGTCAAATAATTCCGGCAGCGAAGTTCCGATTCCTCAAAATGGTTTAACCGATACTCCATGCCCCCCATTAGCAACTGTATTTCAATTCTGTCGCCGTCATCTTCGTCATATTTGTTTGCCAGTAATTCATCAGCTCTCCGATAATCTGCCAAGGCACTCTCATAATCTTGAAATGCCGCATGGCACCTTCCCCTAACCACGTACAACTGTGCTGCTTCACGAGGTTCCGAATACAAGTCTTGAAATGTGAATAAAGTGTCCAAAGCATGAAAACAACTGATACTATCGCCTTTTTGCTTATAGATGTTCGACAAGAATGTGTAATAGAAGAGAGCATCCTCCTTGTTTCTACCGCCCTGTGTTTCTTTTTTAATAAGACGATGGTATTTCAAGGCATCATCTGGCCTTTTTGTGCTCAAATAAAGGTCACGTAACTTTATATAATAAATGTATCGGTCAGCACCACGATAATCTTCGCCTAACTTATTGATGTAATCTTTATTTTTCAGATAGTACATTTCCGCTAGTTTTGTCTGGCCTAAATCCTTGGCATCTTCTGCCAAAAACATATTGTACTGAAAAATGACTTCATCATTTTCAGAGTTTTCCGCCACTAATGACATCTTTGTCCTGATACCCGCAACAGATTCACTATCGCCAAGCTGATCATATAGTTTAAGCTGTTCTTTGAGGAAGGCCATGTGTTTTATTTCGTCTCCATCAAGAACTGCCAGAGACTCTGCTTGCTTGTACGCTTCAAGAGCCCCCATTATATAGTATAGCTTTTGTTTTACACTTCCTATCTGCCCCCATGTATCCATCTCGTCTTGAACATCTGCAACTTCATGGAAGCCCACCTGTGCCTTTTCCAAACAAACCAACGCATGATGATAGTTCTGTTCCATCTGCGCTAGTGAACCTTCAAAAAACCATGTCATCGGCAGCATCTTCTGGATTCTTTGTTGCATTTCTCCATCAGCCAATGGAAGGATTCTTTCCAACTCTGCTCTTGAATCTACGAACTGATGCTCTTTCAGGTTTGACAAAGCGTGAAGATAACCATTTACAACGGTTTCATGAGCCTCAGCTTCTGTGAGATTCTGAGCCATCACATGACTACAGCCAAGCAACAATAGTACAAATGCGAACATTAATCTTTTCATCACTTCTGGTTTATTTGGTTATAAAAAGAATCAGCCTGTTGTTTATAATCACATTCGGCATTTCGGAGTTCATCCAACAGAGACAGGACTTCTTCTTGGCGATTAAGGCCAATAAGCGCCAAAACTTTCAGCCATTTTAATTCATCCTGCCTTTCTTTGATGAGTATCATTTCATACTCCAATTCTTCTTTATCTATCGTTTGATCCTTAATGATTTCTACGGAGTCCATTCTAATCGAATCTGCTTCCAGTTCTATATAAGTCAACGCTTCCTCATAATCTTTTTGTTGAAGCTTATCATAAATGACAGAGTAATCCTTCCCTCCTCTATAAGAGTCGCCGAGTATGACATCAGGATTAAGATTGGAAACAGAAGGTGTGCCAGTTGGTCGAAGAAGCAAGAACAATCCAACGATAAACACTGCTGCAACACCAGAAATCCAGTAAACAAGCCGTTTCTTTGCTGGACGAGGGGCTTCATTAACAGCATGGGCTACAGAGGCTCGTTCATTTTCCCATTGATAATCGTTTTCCCATTCACGCATTGCAGCAAGCATCTCACTTCTGCTTGTTATGGCCTCCCTAACGCTCCGTGTGTATTCCAATTGTTCCCGAAGCTCGGCATTTTCACAGACTTCTTTCTCAAATGCCAGCAGTTCTTTTTCCGGCATCCTATTTAACAAATAGTCATCTATCTTATCTTGATAATCAAATTTCATGGTTCCTAATTGTTAAGCGACACCAAAGTATCTGTTATAGATTGAGTTTGCCGAATCATGCAAGGTTTGCATACATTTGTACTTGGTTGTCTTCAACGCATCCTTGCTTATAAAGGTGGTGAATTCTTCCATAATCTGATCCAAGGTCTTCATCTCGTAGTAAAACTTGGTAAGAATCTGGCTACAGCGTTCCGACATGTGGGAGATACATTCCTCGATAATCCTGAATTTCACTTCGTCTTCGTCAAGGCTATCATCAAAAAGCAAGTCTTTATATAGATTTGTCAATGTCGTTATCTCCTCGGTTGTATAGGGGACAAAGGTGGTCTTCCTCACCCATTCCAAGTATTTCAATTTGGCAATACTCATAAAATAGGTAGTCAACTTTCCAGTAAAGGCTTTCCCTTCTTTCCCTTTTAGCTCCCCATCTTCAACATAAATCTTCTTTTTTAGGATATTCTGCCACAATGTGATGAAGGCTTCCTGGAATATATCCTGCTTGTCATCGTCACCCACAAGGAACACACTTCTATAGTTTTCGTCAAAATACTTTTTGCAATGAAAATGCAAAGCTCGTTCAACCCTGTGGTTGTGTTGGTTCATTCCCTCTACTAACGCAGCGTCGGAATACTGTGCTTCCAGTATCTTATAAACAGTCATGGCTTGAAAAAAATGGATAAGTCATAATTCACGTTGTTCTCCCCTGCAAGCATTGGGGTTTGCTTGGTGCTTATGCTTCTATGCACAAAACTTACAAGTGCATTATAGTTAACATCTGTTTTCTCGGTGACTGAGTACAAAGCGTAGGTAAGGCAGCCGACCTGAGGGGTTTTCAACTCCTTGCATTGCTGATAACTTTGTTCACAAGCACTCAGCGTAAGCCATTGTTCGGGGCTTTTCTCGGCATGGCCTTTCCCATTAATCGGAATCACAAATCGATCACGAGCACCCCTTACCTCTCCGTCTGTGTCAATCCCACTTGTCGCATTGGCACTATGACAGGCGTCAATCACCACCAGCATTGCCCCAGTACTGCCGATTTTCCTCTTGATATTGGTCAATAATACGTTGATTTCGTCATCAATCAGATGGTTTTCACCCCTATACTTCTGCTCGTCATATCTAAAACAGGCATTGTAAGGAATCCAGGCTTCATCCCATCCATCTTCTTCATCGCCATCCACATCCGTTACCTGTTGTCCATGTCCCGAGAAATGGATGTAAACCATGTCGCCATTGTTACACTTGTTCGCCATATTTTGAAACGCAACAACAATTCCCTCTTTGGTGGCTTGTTTGTTGACGAGTGTATCTATTTCATTGTAGCCAGCACGTTCAAGCATGGCTTTTACATACGAAACATCATTGTCCCCATGAATTTTTGCCCAACTCTTGTCCTGTTGTTCGCCCAAACCAATGACAAGTGCCCTTTTCGTTTGGGCGGAAAGGCACGATGAAAACAAAAGAATTGTAGTTAACAGAAAGAATATTTTTCTCATGGTGATTGCCATAACTTAAATCGTTAGTTCCTCTCCTTCGCTTCGTGCCACAACAACCGCGCCACAGCTCACGCTATAGGCATTCAGCATAGTCTTAGGCATATCGCAAAGGATGTCAATGGCCATAAATATGCCTATACAATCTGTGGGCAAGTTCATTGACTTAAGCAATACTGCAAGAACCAAAGCCCCGGCCATAGGCACTGACGGGGCACCAAAAACAGTGATCACAGAGGTGCCGACAAGCATGATTTGTTGTGTCATGCTTAAGGACACGTTGAAAACCTGTGACACAAAAACCACAGCAACACACTCATAGATGACTGTCCCGATTTTATTGAATGTAATGCCCAAAGGTATTGTAAAGCTAGCTACTTTGTCAGACACACCCAGTTTTGTTTTCGCATCACTTATAAGCAAAGGTAGCGCACTATAGGACGAGCAAGTAGAAAAAGCGAGCATCAGTGATGAATATATCTGCTTCAGATGTTTTATCGTCGACACCTTGGCAACCCAGCCCAGTACAATAGGCAGCACAACACCTCCCATTACTATAAGCGACATCCAAACAACGAGAACGAAATAAAGGAACCTCACAAAATATGTTTCGAGTACACCAGAGCCGGATTTGGCACCAACCAATCCCATTACAATGGCAAACACACCCAATGGCGCAAATTTGATGATGAAGTTGGTCATCAACATAATAACGTCGTTGAGCGACTCGAATAAGCCATTCAATTTGTTTCGTCGGTCATCTTGAAGTTTGGTGGCAAATATGCCCATCAAAAGCGCAAAAAAGATGATGGGGAGAATGCGACCTGAAGAGAACGTCTCAAAGATATTGGCGGGCACTATCTCAACTAATTTATCCATAAAAGTTGCCGACTTAACCTGTTCCGCTTTGGATAGGACTTCTTCACAATCTACATCAAGACAACTAACGCCTTTCCCAGGACGCAAAACATCGGCAAACAGCACCCCTACCGTAGCTGCAACAACCGAAGTAACGATGAAATAAAGGAACGATTTCCAAGCCACTCGTCCCATTGATTTGGTGTCGCTAATGTTCGAAACGCTTAGCATGGTGGACAGGAAAACCAATGGAATGACTATCATGTTGATGGCATTAAGAAAAAGTTTTCCAATGCCTCCAATAAAGTTGCCCCATACCTGATATGATCCAGAGAACAGCCATCCACACAAAACGCCCAATGACAGAGCGATGAGCATTTGCCAATGCAATGCAAGTTTCTTCTTTTTCATGGCTTCACTCGTTTATTTGGTTCAACATTGCTTTGGCTTCCTCCTGATTATAACCTACAATTCGGGAGTAGTGTTTCAATTCCTGCTTCAGGCTTTCAGTATCGCCGCTTGCCTGCAAGATTTCGATTCGTTTCCACTGAAGGTCATAAATCTCAGCTCTACGCTCTGAAGCATCTTCATAATCCTCATCGGAGAGGAATCTATCAAAATAAGCGAATCTATTCAGGCCATTGCTATTGTCAGCAATGATTGAATCAATCATTTGAAGAGCGCTTTGATAGTTTTGGGCTTCAAACAAGCTGTCAATTTCGTAATAACTGGCCGCCCCTTTCGATGGACCTTCCTCATCGAATTGGGAAGCTAAAGGGGAAAACATCATTACCGTCAAAAGAGCCAACACAATACAAGTTGAAGTGAGAACCACGCGGCGAAGGTCTTTTTTAATTCCTATGTTACTTTCAGTTGACATAATCGCATCCATGAATTAGTATTACGCATATCGTTCAATGCAGTACTGATGTTGTTTGTTATCTCGATTATAAGTGATGGACATGGCGTTTTTTCAAATGTTTCTCAAACGACGGGTCGGAGGCAATCTCAAGGTCGGCAAAAAGGCTGCGCGAATCACACGATTGGCATAGTATTCGCACAACATCTTGTCCGCCACCGACTTGCCGAAACGCCGACTGCGCGAAACGCAACTGAAACTACGCTCCGTGAAAAGTGTGCTGTTGACAATGGAGATAAGTTCCGACTTGTCAACATATTCACTGTTCCTTACCCTCTGGAATCCAGCATTGCCGATATTGATATATGCTCCCATGATATTCTTGATTTTGGTGCAAAGGTAGAAAGAATTTTGGAATTGATTTACACGTACAAAAAAAGATGAATAGACATCGCATTTTTAATAGAATAGGTATCGGTCGTTTTTACAATTTCAACAAATGTTTATTATTCTACCTCTTCTTTTTCGATCCGATTAATATTATCTATTACAGTTTGAGTAAGATGGTGTTTCGTTCCAAATTTATCCTTCAGAATAACTAATGCTTTTTCATAATACTCCTTAGCTTTCTCAAAATTTTTCAAACCAACAAAAGATAAAGCGATGTTATTGTATGTTATGGCAGTATTAGGATGCTCTATTCCGAGCACTGTGTCAAATATTGCAGCTGCCTTAAAATACGCCCACAAGGCTTTTGAATAATCACCTTGGTTTGCAAGGGCTAAACCAATATTGTTGTATGATTTTGCAGTATCGGGATGCCGAGCACCTAATTTTTTCTTTCGAATTGCTAAAGCTTTTGAATAGTAATCTATCGCTTCCTTAAAATCACCCAAATCTGAATAAACCATACCAATATTACTATAACAATCCGCAGTATCAGCATGTTCCAATCCAAACACTTTCTCACAAATTGTTAATGCTTTAAAATAGTATTCAAGAGCATCGTTGTATTTTTTCTGACGATAACATACATTACCTATGTTTTTGTATGAGCCTGAACTATCTGGATGTTCTGTACCTAATACTTTCTCGCGGATTTCTAAAGCTTTGAAATAATACTCTAATGTTTTTTCATTGTCTTCAAGACTATCGTAAACCAGCCCAATTTTATTGTACGTATTAGCTGTATCCGAATGTTCATCACCTAATACTTGTTGTCTGATTTTCAAAGCTTTGTTATAATATTCTAATGCTTTGGTGTATTCGCCCTTGTGAAAAAAGACCACCCCGATATTATTATAGGATGTTGCTGTCATAGGATGATTCAATCCATATTTCTTTTCTTCGTTGGCAATTAGGCGATAGTATACAGCTTTTGCCTCTTCATAAAAAGCATATTCTAAAAGAAAGATACCATAGTCAGACAGCAAGTCGTTATAGTCTTCCATTGGCAACATGCTCTTTTTGGCCCACTCATCAGACTTAACATAAATAGCCAATGTTTTCGAAATCCGCTCATTGATTGGGACAGACACTTCTGCCATAACGGTTTTAGCTTGCAACAAGAAAGCCTTTATATCTTGATGAACTAAATGCTTTTGCTGATCCAGTTGCATAATATGCCACTCAGCTTCAGAGGCAATCTCATCAAGAAGAATATTCGCTCTCTCAACATTACCTTCTTCAAAAGCCGTAATAGCACGACGAAGATTCAAACTCGTTTTTTCTAATTGCATTTCAGAAATGCGCTTTGCTGTGTCGAATAGTGCTTGCTGGTGCTGTTCAAAATCCTTTTTTAATCGATTGTATTCATCAAGTTTTTGTTGCAAAAGCTCTTTTAGCGTATCAACTCCTGGACATTGTTCAATAGCCTGATTTATTTTTTTTATTTCGACCGAAAGCGTTCCTATTTTTTCTTTCATTTGCTGATAATTAGGATTACCAGCAGCAAAAGGTAGTTGTGACAAAGTAGCTATAGGAATACCTTCAAATGTAATCTGACCCTCTTCCAATTTCAACGCATCTTTATCATCCAATTCTGTTCGTTGTAACCACATTACAAAATCCAAATGTAGTTTATCTCCCGTTCCGTAGTGTCCCCAAAAATGGCCCAATTCTGTACTCAAATGCTTTTTAAAGTCTATCAACTCTTTCGTTTCTACATCTCCTTCCTTTAAATCTTTACAGTAAATAATAATGTGTGGTATTCTTCGTATCTGTCTTTCAGCTTGAGCTACTTCCAATTCTTCTCTTGTAAATTTTCCTGCCTGTTTGTAGAAAAGAGCAACAAAAACATGGCATTGCCTGATAACATCGTTATACTCATCCTGTTTCCGCCTATCTTTTAGAGTTAAATCAAGATCTTCCCACACAAAAAGTTGAATGTGAATGCCTCTTTTCTGATATATGTCGTCCAAACGACGTATCAGATTTCCAAACTCTTTTCGATCATCAGCCAGCTCTTCTGATGATGCAAGGAAAATCTTAATTGTCTTCATACCTTTTCTTCCATATTCCTTTACTCTAAATGAGTTGTGAAATACTAAAAATCGTGAATCAAATGTTCTATGCTTTGTTCGGTCTCATTAGCCTGATTCTGCCACATAACCGCAGATATCGGCATACCGTTATCGATACAATCCTGTGCATGTTGTAAACAATCGTCATATATCTCTTGTAGCACTTCTAACGAATGTTGTCGGCTCATATCCGTTTCTATCCCAGCATTCATAAGACCAGAGTCAAATAAATTTACATAACTGTATGGAAAAAGTTGCTGGCTAAAAACATCTGTATTAGGAACAGCAATTAGTGAGGCAGTTGGGTCAAATAGAGGCATATCCATTTGAACAAGTGCATCATTAAATGGTATGTTTCCCATATCTGGGTATACATCAAAAAGATTATATAGTTGGGCCCCTTGCGTTGCATAGTCTATCTGATGACTATAATTCAGAAAATCATTAAACGTATAGTAGTCAACTCCTGCAATAGTATTAAGATGACCTCCTGTAAGCCCATTAAACTCAAATGATTCTATAGCATGTGGCGTTGCAATATCCGTTGAAACCATGAAACACTCCGAGTCTGCCCAAGCATCCATAAACTGTTCTAAAGGATATGGTTGGGCAGGACTTCCAGTCCCAGGATCTGTCAATACTACCATTGGGTGGTCGGGGTCCGTCAAGTCAATACCAGCAACTATCAATGCGTGATCCGCCGTTCCTCCAAAGAAAAAATCTTTAAGCCAATCCCAGATGGAATTATCCCAAAGCTCTCCACTATCAACTCCGACAATTACTTTATGACCTTGTTGCAGTTCATTTACAAGATCATATATATTTGCATTTCCCGTTTGTGTACAAGGAATGCCTGCATCTTTCAAGAGGTTTCCTACATCATTTAAGTTAGTTCCCGATCCATCATTAGAATACCAACCATGCTCGATTGAATACTGAACGCATTGGTCTTCTGTAACCGGAACACCAAATTCGTTGAGAATAATTTGTTGCGATTTTATCGCACACGTGTCAATGTAATTTTGTTGATAGGGATTTGAAATATCACCTATAACGTTGTGATTTCTATTATCCATAATTAAAGTTTTTAATATCCGCTTGTAAATGTAAATTGATTATTGTTTTCTCTATCAAGTTGTTCTCCTTTATGCTTAACCGAAATGTCAAATGACAAATCCCCAGAGCCAGGAGCCATGTTCAATCCCATATAAGGTACAAAAATCCTAAAATCTTCAAAACTTCCAAATTTATGGGTGACATTCCCAGTGCCATAAAAATATAATTCGTTACCGTATGGGTCATGTAAGGGAGTAATATTATCTCCTTGATAAAAATACGCATACACATAAACCGTTTCACCTTCAAGATTCTCCACACTAATTTCGACATGAATCAACATCCCTTTATATCCATTATAATATTCATTATGGTCAACCCAAACACGGTCAATAGTTGCCGAAGGTTCATTATTGGCATATTGCTTTATGCTAATACGTCTTTCATAATCCCCTGCGGTGATTGTAAAATAATCAGTTCTGTCTTCCGTACCAGAATAGCTATCAACTCTCAATCGTATGGATGAGCTATACTTTGAGATGTGCCCCCAGTCATAAGGTTGAGTTCCAATGTCCCATTCGCCATCAGTACTAATCTCAATATCAACATATCCACCATCAGAATCAAATGTCACATTGCTTTTTGAAACAGTTAAATATGTAGCAGTATGATTTCCATGTTGAGTTATCTCAATACGTTTCTCGTAATCTCCTGCAATAATTGTGAAATAGTCTGTTCTATTCTCTCTTCCAGAATAGCTGTCTACCCTTAATGTTATCGACGAGTTGTACTTTGATATATGGCCCCAACTTGCTGTATTAATACCGATATTCCAATTACCATCTGTGTAAACGTCAATATCAGCAGTTCCTCCATTGGCATCGAATGTAATATCATTATTCGAAACTCTTAAATAAGTTGCCTTATTACTTTCTTCTTCATAGGCAACCTCTTCCGTTTCGTAGACTTTTTGTGTTGGATCCGTATAGCTATCACTATCCTCGCTGTTTAATGCAATTATTATTCCTACAATAATACCAATTTCAATAAACACGATCCATATCCAACTGGTGTTTTTGGATGGTCCACCATTATTATTAGAGCCTCCACCAGAGGAAGATGTACTTCCATTTCTTGTTATGGTTCCATCTGGATTTATGGTAAAGCCATTGGTCATAATCTATTATTCCTATAAATTAGCAATACCTATCATCACCCCCACCAAGACTCCAATAACCAATGCGATACCAACAACCCATATTAGTGCTACGGACCATTTTCTTTGTGAGCTTTCAAATTCAGCAACACTCGACCAGCGTTTTTTATTCCATGATTGCTCATTGCCTTTCAAGCCTAAATAAACACAACCAGCAAGAGACGCTATCCATCCAACATAAGGAATAAGGTTGACCAAAACTAACAACAAAGGCCAGTACACTCCATTGAAAACACCCCACAGCCAACTAAAGCCAAAGGCTCCCCAATTCCATTTTCCGATATTATTTGGAATTGCTTGATTATTATTGTTTTGAGGAAAAGCGGTTGGCTGCATTGATTCCAAAGTATTAGTAGGAAGAGGATTATTAAATGCTCGTTCCATCTCCTCTTCTTTTCTAAACATATCTTCAAAATCAAATCTTTTTGCTGGAAGCCACTCTCCATTCATGCTTTCTTCAGTTAATAGAGTGTCATCCAGTAACCCTAACCCCATTAGTTCTTTTACAGTATAAGGTCCAAATGCCTCATCATCCATTCGAACATAAAACTTGTATGTCATAGCTTTGTATTTTTTAGTTTGAATAATTACCAATCCCATATTTCTTTTAAGGCTCTATAGCCACCGTATGCTAGCAAAGGAGTTCCAATACCAATACTAGCAGCTGATAATCCAACAACTAACCCGACAACACCTATTGAAAGTAAAATTTTACCCCATTCTATCCCTCCTCCATATGTATTACTACCAGAAGAATATGAAGAGCTTGAACTTGTTGTACTTGAAGATGTTGACGTTGTTGTATTTGATGGGGATGAGCTGTTGGAGTCTCCATGTCTAACAAGTTGCCCATACTGATCAACTGTATAATCCGTTGTAGCAGCGATGTCTTTATTAACAATCTGACCATACTCGTCCACAGAATATCCCGTGGTAGACTGAATCTCTGGAAATTTATAATACTTTGCGGGATACCAAGTGCCGTCATTTGCTTTTCGAATACCTATATCATCAAAGTCCAACACCCCCATCTCCTTTAGTTCTTTATAACTATATACTTCTGGCGATTCTTTGCCATCAATCCTAACATAATAGTAGTTCATATTCATTCTTCTTCGTTTGCATATTCAACCTCTATACTTGTCGTAACTTGCAATGGATACGAGAATATTTCTGCCATTTCTCCACCAATTTTAGGATTGTTGGTGTTACATATTAAAGTGTATTGAGAAAGATTGTATATCAATCTCTGTGTATAATTCTCATTATTACGGTTCAATAAATCAAGAATCATCTTTACCGCTATCGTCGTAACAAAATTAATGTCAGCGGATATTCCTGGTTCGAAAGAACCAACATCACCCATATAAATATGCGTATTCGCATTTACACGACCCGAGGACTCTCCCAAAGCAGCAACAAAGTCAGAGTATGATGGCATCCCTTCTGGTAGACAATAGAAAATCTCACCAGCAAAAGCTCGTTCCCAACACCCGATTGAGATAAAAGGCATCTTGTGTGGTTTTGCCAATCTTTTATCTGCATACAAATCACCTTCGCGATTGTCAGCACATCCAACGATGATTGTATCCTCATTGCAGAACTTGTCCAAATCATCAAGGGATACTTCTTGGATCATTTTGTTTGCAACATGCACTTCTGCGTATGGGTTTATCTGCAAAATTCGTTCTTTAACTGCTGTGGTTTTGTACTTTCCCACATCTTGGACACCACACTGATGTCTACAAATATTATGGTATCCCATTATATCCATGTCGACCAAGAAAAAGCGCCCCACCCCAGCACGAGCTAATTCCATGGCAACAAGGCTTCCGACAGAACCACATCCTATTATTAAGGCTCCTTTCCTGAGCATAATATCTGATTCCAGGATACCCGTATTGCGAGAGAAAATATCAATCTTTAATTTATAAGGTTCCAACTCACATTCTTGTCCAGTTGATGTTCTAAATAAAGCACGGTTGTCTATTGTTATAGTAACCACTTCTTTAATATACAATTTGACGGCTTGTTCTACGGGAGTATCAATGTCGTCAACCACCTCCACCGTAAATTTATACAAAGAATTGTCCCCTTCAGAAATCTCAATCTCCGAACGACCAGTTTCAAGTGCCGTAAGCTTGTTTGTCGTCGCATCTACAGAAACAATAGTTGGTACAGTGCTCGCTATTGTAAGTTTTCCAAACTGCGTCTTATATGGATAACTTGCCAATACTTTATTCCCTAATTTCAGCTCCTTTGCCTTCCAGAAACCAGTTATTTTGTCTTTATCATTAAAAACGGATTCTCCATCTGGATAAAAATGGCCTAAAAGGACAGGCTTTATCCCTCCCATTTCATCTATTGGGGCATCATTAGGAATAATATTATAGTAGTTACTTTCAGTATAATAGTATCCATACAGAGGTGTCAATTCTGGTTTTAAATCGCTCGGGAAACCCACCTTGGGTTTTATCTTCCCTTTCATGAATTTATTAACATCAATCATTTTTCTTTGGTTTTTACTATGATTTTAATTGAATCAAGAACCATATCGCCAAGACAGATACAAACATCCGTTGTACCTTCCTCCATCGGGGTGATTTTACCTTCTCGGTCCACTGTCACAATAGATTCATCCTTGCTCTCCCATTGCAGTTGCTGCATATCGAAATTCTCATCTGCACATTTTAGTCTTAGTTTAATAGTTTGCCCCAAATAAAGACTACATGATTCAGAATATATTCCATTGTTTATTTCCACTTCTGGTACATCTTCATCTGGCAACTGAACAACGACATGAATTTGCAGACGTTGTCCCTCGTAAACAGCATCTATCGTTGCTTCTCCATTTGCGACAGCACATAGCCGACTTCTTCTATCAACAAACACCACATCAAGGTTTGAGCTTTCCCATTTAATACCACCTCGAATCATGGGCTCTGTTTCAATTTGATAGGGAATTTGGTTGTTTAATGTTATTTTTTCGTGTACTACTCTAACAGTTCTTGAAATGTCACCTCCTTTATCTTGCTGCATTTCTACCGTTTTTTCTTTTTCTGGCCAAACACTTTTAACCCCATGCCAGAACATATAAATAAAAAAGCAAAAGAAAACAGCAATAAGTGGAAAAAAAAGCAATTTGTTGTTTCGGATTTTACCTAAAATAACTTCTATTTGATGAAACCGCCCAGACGCGGTGTCATCAGATTGATTACCTCCATTGCTTTGTTGATTACTATTGTTGTGCCCTAATTGTTCATCTAAAATTCTTTCAATATCAATACCCCGAGGCTTATTAGTATCGTGATATTGATTCGAATTGGTGTCATGTTGATTCTGTCGTCCATTTCGCCCTGGTGCCAAGGGATGTAACTCATCGTCAGCACCTCCATAGTATTGCATTGCGAAATATTCTTCCGGAATCAAATCAGATCCAACTTCCACATCGACTGTCTGATAATGCGGTCTACCAATTCCATTATCATAATGACTGATATAATACATAGTCATTCGTAGTTTAGGATCCACATTTACAAGACCAGAGATCGCTCCATTGGGATTCCGTGATGCAAAGGCCTTGTTAGTACCATCGTCAGTGGTAGAAAAACAATCCATGCTCCCTGGATGTCTATGCCATAGGCCCAAGAGTTCCAATGGGATTTTATATTGTGTGGCAACAGAGTTTGCCAAATAGTTAACAAAACGTTGATTGTACTCAAAGTAACCCCATTCATGATGAACGTTGTCACCTTCTCTGCCTTCACTATAACCAGGTGGTAAAACCTCCATCACAATCCAACAGCCATTATCCAATACATGGCCCAATAATATACCACCTGTCTCAACAGGATCCCATTCAAATGTCTCTCGGATAATGGCGTTATATGCCTTATCCGAAAAAACAACCATTTTACAATTATCTACCATAATCAAACGCCCCCATGTCTATTAAACACGTCTTTGTCTAAATCTCCAGTAAGAACCAACTCATAACAGGAAAGCCACTTTACCGCCCATGCCAATACTGAAGCAGCCGACGTCGTAGTAGAACCAGTTTTAACATTGCCAGCTTCATTAGTACATAAATAAAGATTTTCACTGGAGTCTCTCAAAAGATGATAAGGTCTAAAACCACATTCGTTAATCAAATCATCCACATCTGGTAGGACAGGATAAATCCTTACTGAAGAGCCCATAACTTGTTCTGGATGATTGTTGTTATAAACAGCCATTACCGTATAAGTCTTTTTTTCTCCAAATTTTGTTTCGTAAATTCCAGGCGTTAGCTCACCAATCCAATATAGACGGCCATCTTCCAACTTATCAAGGGTAAACTTGGGGAAAAACTTTTTCATAGCCATCTTCTCTGCTTCAAGAAGCGAAGGGTTGGTTTCGTACCATTGAGAAGCAAGTTTGCCCGTTGGAATGTTAATACCAGAGCCATCGTTGCCTTCAGATACATTCCCGTCTGGTTTAATTGTAACTTTCTTGCCTTCAAGCAAACTTTTCTTTAAAGCTTCTCTTTTGGCTTTTAAGGCGGCGTCATCCGTTGCCAATTTACCAGTAGGAATATTAATACCTGAACCATCATTACCTTCAGAGACTTTTCCATCAGGTTTAATAGTTACTTTCTTACCCTGAAGAAGGCTTTGCTTAAGTGCTTCTCTCTTTGCTTTCAATGCGGCATCGTCCATTGCGAGTTTGCCAGCGGGAATAAAAATTCTGTTTTGCATGATTTTAAACATTAATTACTTATGTATGAATTTTTTCTATGATTTCAATCCAAAATTGAAGCTTGTATATTTCTTGTACAAATATGTCATAGCCAAGTTCTTCATATCTATCTTGCAGTTGACATATATAATCCACCAATAAATCAGCTGCATCTTGTCCAAAAGTCTCCAAAATGGGCTCTAACACCAAAGCCCCGTCTGCAATACGAAGATTATCGATAATTGTCTGATATATCTGCAATAAGTATGTATAGCTTTCATTGTCTTCATCCTCTAATAGCTGTTTGTAAAAACAAAACGCCGCTAAAAGCCAATTCTTTGGGCAATTATCCCCATAATAATACTTAATACCCTTTTCCTTATTTGAAAGACCGTCTTCATTTTCTTTTTCTGTGGAAATAGTAACAACATCTCTTTCTTGCAAGTACCTACATGCACCCAAACTGACCGAATAAACAGGTTCCATCAATTCTCCATCTATAGAACTATAATGCGCAAAGTTGACGTTTAGATCTTTCCCATACAAGTATTTCTTAAAAAGTGTCTTCACACACGGTATGGCGGAAGAACCACCAACTAATATGATTTGATTAAGGTCTTTCCATTCTATATTCGCACGATGTAATAATGCATCGCATTCCATGTAGGTTTTTTCTAACAAGGGTGAAATCAGTCCTTCAAATTCCTTCCTTTCAATATTAAAGATTCCTGAATTATTAATGGGAATAGGATAAGAAACACTATCGAACTCAGATAATTGCTCTTTTACTTCACGACACAATTTTATAACCGAACTAATCTGTTGTATTTGCGTCAAGTCATCATCCGAATATTCAATATGATTATCGGTCAATAGTTTTTTATAAAGTATCTCATCAAAATACTTCCCTCCAACATTGATTCCTGAAGATGATACTATTACAGACAATCCGTCAGCACTTTTTTGGACAAGAGCAGGTGCAAACATTGTCTCACCCAAATCATAAACCAGAGAAACACCATCGAAATTATGAACTCCGTAATAATATGATGTGGCAAGAGACTCTTTAATAAACTCAACACACTCGAATCCTGCTGCTTTTGCTGCTTTTTCCATGATGTCTATTCTAGGGTCAGAGTTTCCGTATTGATTCGGAATTGACAATAATACATTCTCTATTAATCGTCCTCCGCTCATTGTTTCAGCAGACACCTTAATGCTTTTAATGATCGCCGAAATCACTTCACTATATGAAACACCAAGAAAGGCCAACTGCTCTTGATGTATATCGTATTTGAAATCTTTTATAAATCGTGAAGGATCTTGACATTTCCATGCGTTTGCTTCTGCACAAACACGAATATGGTGGTCTTTCGTAACGAATGCCACGGTCGGAAACGAACAATTATCTAAAGAGCTTCCTAAAGGGTGTACTTTTGTTATCCTGTCGCCAATTATAAGTGCAGCTGACGAATTACTGGTTCCAATATTTATTGCTATCCAACTCATAATCTTTCAGCATTTATGGATTCGCCATATACAAACAACATACAATCATTTAAAACGCGTTTAGCTTCAGTCATTTTAACATCAATGCTTCCCAAATCTTTTATGAGTGTATTATAAGACATTTGCATTACTTTTATAAGTGAAGCTGATGTTGGATTAGCCATTGAATAAATGTTATACTTACCTTGCCAAAACAAAGCTCTTTCTACTGCTTTTTTCTTCATTTCTTCAATTGAAGACGAAGAAGGCATTGATAATTTCTCGTAGGCAGCAGATCCTCTCTCCCCACAAATAGTGAGAAATTCTTCCACAATTGATTCTTCTGCCTTTTCTTTACCCGTATATATCCTTGTCAAATAATTCCATTCCTGATATTCATGTATCGACAATAAAGTAGACAACAGACTCTTTTCAATTTCGTCTATCACACGAAGCTCTTGAGCGGATATGTCTCTGCGAAGCCTCTCCAACTGACAGGCATCTTTTATCGCGGCTAACGAGTTTTGAGCCTTTATTAAATTTGCCCTATCTCCAAAGTGAGACACGATCATGCGATGAAAACTCTCAAAACCACTTTTCTTAATCAATACTTGTGACAAATCATATCGGGAGGCTAGAGAATTTTGCCTTAAATAGTCAATTATCACAAATAATCCATATAGTCCCATTTTTTCCCATAGCCCTTTTCTTTCCTCATAAGACACTCCGAAATCGTAATCGTCATCAAAGAAAAACTCTGGAGAAGAAAGCATCTCGCTCAATGTGGAATTCGGAATTTTCACAAACTTTTTTAAAACAATGACATCTTCATCGGTTATAGTAGAAGCAGCAAGACCCATTAATGCCGACAAAGGAAAAATATCAAATAATGTATGTCTTACATCTGGATATTTTTCGTAAAGAGTATGTTCAATTATTCTTTTTCCATCCAATAGAACATCTTTTCCTGAATTCATTACAGACCAGATAGTGTCAACCTTTGCCAATACGCCAATGGCGTTTAATGGACTTAATACGAAAGTGCTATCTTTATTGACAGAAATAAAATCATTCAGTATTGACATAGTAGATTCACCAATACTTTTGGTGAAAAGCATAACCACAGCATCAGGATGAACACTTTTCAAGAAGTCTATCGTGTTTTTAGAATCTATCTCTGATAAAGCATCCAACCCTGGAGTGTCAATAATGTTGATTCGTTTAAGTATGTCGTGTTGATAAGTTACTTCTATATATCTAACGTTTTCCTTTAGCTCATTTGTCTCTTTGTGTGAAGTCCACTTTCCCCAATCCTTTCGAGAAACCGTTTGAATTGATCCATCTTTAAAAAACACTTTAATATCAGCATTTGAATCTCCATATTTAATCCAACTTACATTAAAGGTTTCTTCCATTTGACCCGTCCTAACCACCTCGGCTTCTCCAAGTAGAGCGTTGACTAATGTGGATTTGGAACTACTTATTTTTCCTATAATTGCAACCTCGATAGGCTTTGACATCTTTTCAATGGCATGGTCAATGCATAAACTGATGCCATCCATGTTAAAATGGCATTTGTCCCTAAGTGTTGTTTTACAATCAATGAGGCATTGCATTAACTTATTATAGACATTGACCGCTCCCATTGTTAATTAGTATGGATTTGACATTAATTGCTGGGTCTGTTTCTTTACAGCATCAAGCATTCTAATTTGATTGCTAAGTTGAATCTGTGTTTGAGCAAACGTTTGTTTGTCTTTTTCACAATCTTTTAATGCGTCTAAAACATCTTGCATATCAGCAACAATACTGTTTGAAATATCCTCTAAACTATTCAATAGGCAATCATTAAACTGGTCAAAACGTTGTTGAACGTAGGTCTTAAGAACAGCCATTGCCACTGTGATTTGAGGTGCAAGCTTTGTTTTTAATTCCATAGCTCTGGTTGCATCGTTGCTGTCTTTGTGGGTTTTAAAGATAAATGCCGCACCTAATGCGAGGCCACCTATAACTCCAACAACAGGGTTTATCAAAGTTGTTATCAGCATATTGGATATTCCGGCAACTCCCAATCCGGGAAGACTATGTCTAGCCAATCCACATGCTTTATCAGCAAAGGATTTTTCAGTTGGTGTTAAGTCAACCTGTATGGTCTGTGTAAATCGATTATAAACAATATCTATTACCCCACCAAGCATCTCGTTTACTGCGTCAAAACCAGCATCAATTTTCAAATCAACCTCTGTAGCAAGAGACTCCAAGCCTAAATTAATTTGTTGAAGAGCCCACTTCCCTCCATCGGGTCCTTTGGCTCGTTCATCCTTTAACAAAGAATCCAAACAGTCCGTCGAGAACAAAATGCTTTGATGAGTCAGTTCGCTCATTACACTGGTTTGGGAATCCTTAAGAATAGAGGTAATCTTTTTCCTTAATTCAGATGTAGGAGTAACTATGTCTTTTTGTATCTTTTTAAGCTCGGCCAATTTCTGATTAAAAAGGATTGCATCTTCTTCATTAGGCTTTTCCATCTGATTTAGTTGGAATTGCACATTTTGAAGAATATCTTGGACATCTTTTACTAAAAGGTCTTTTGCAGAATTAACTAAACTTTTACGATATTCTGGAATTATTGTGCTAATTACCTCATTTACTTCATCACAATGAGACGACAAACGCATCTTTTCGCTTCCCGTTGTATTATACATTTTCCAGTGAGTTGATGACACGGGTATAACCAACGGAACTTCAACACCACAATATTCTGATATTTTGTCTTTTGCATCCCTTATCAATTGGTCTATTTCATCTTTTGGCTTTAAATCTGTCTTATTAAAGACAATAACATTCTTTTTTGAATATTCTATGATTTTGTTTTTATAGAAATCGAGTTCCGTACTGCTCATTGGTTCACCAGCATCCATCATAAAGAATACAATATCCGCTTTAGGCAACGCATAAAGAGTAAGATAAAGGTGTCTTGGGTCTAAACCTCCAACACCAGGAGTGTCGATCAAAGTTAACCCGTTTTCTAGCTTGGATGATGGGATTTCAATAACCAACATCATGGTATTGTCAACCTCCAAACTAGTGCCTTTTGCATAATTCTCAATACTATCAAAAGGGATTTCTTCTTGCTTTAACTCATTGAAAGAAGGGTCGGAAAAGAATCTTGTAACCTTTCTTTCTGCACCATATTTTATTATTGAAACAACAGAAGTTGCTATTCCACTGTCTGTTGGGCATAATTCTTCATTTAAAAAAGCATTGATAAAAGATGATTTCCCACGTTTAAACTCTCCACAGACTAATATCGAAATGTTATTAGCCTGAACATCAGCAAGAATACTTCTAATGTTTTCAACATCAGCCTCTTTATGATGTTGGAGAAGGATGGGCTCTATCTGTTTTAAAGTTGCCTCCAGTTTTTTAGCTATCTCTATTTCCTGTATCATAATTCGAATTGTTTGAATATGTAATTTTCTGTTTTATGATTACACAATTATTAAAGTAACCAAATCACCTTTACCATGAGTAAATTTTTTTCTATTTCTTTTATACCAAAAGCTACATTTTTTCTTTGAATCAATAGTACGTTAATTCACGCCACAAATATACGTTTTTTACACTAACAACAGAAAAAAGTTCAAAATCAATCAGGGCAAACGCATCAAATTTGTAATAGTTGCATCAAATAGCCCCAATCCCATGCGGCCTTGAGCCGTTTGTTTACGAGGCTGAGCTTGGAATTGTCCTTTTTTAGGACGTTTAGAGCGAACTTCCTGACGAGAGAGAAGTTCTGTGCGGCCATCTTGCTCCTTTTGCGCTGCTGGTCCTCGCGGAAGGTCATGTCGAGCGTCCAGTGGAGCTTGTTCTCGACCTCCCAATGGTTGCGGATGTAGGTGTTGAAGTGGCTGTCCGTCGGCAGGCTGCTGATGTAGTAGCGCACCTCGCTGGTCTCCTTGCCGCAGATACGGCGCGAGGCTTTGACCCTGACGACGGACTTCAGTTCCGGCCAGCCCTTGTGGTACATTTTTATGATGGCATCGGGTTCGAACGCATGGCAGAGCCTGACCTCTATCCGCCCGTGCCCCTTGTCCACGTCCGTGTCCTCGGCTGCGGGATGCTCGTAGTTGCACATCGTCTCCACGTCCTCCAGCAGGGTCTCCTGGTTGCCCTTGACGGCCAGTATGTAGTCCGCACCGGCCTTTACTATCCTCTCCGCTATGTCCTTCTGCGTCCCCATCGCGTCGATGGTGACGATGGTGCCCTTGATGTCGAGCATCTCCATCATCTGGGGGATGGCCGTTATCTCGTTGCTCTTGTCGTCCGTCTTGAACTGGCCGAGGCACAAGGCGTTGGCCACGCTCCACGCGCTCACGATGTGCAGCGGGTTCTTGCCGTTGTGCGTGTCCTTGCTCCCACACATCGTCTTCCCGTCTATCGCCACCACGCCGCCGGCCTTGCCGCTCTTGCGCAGACCCGATGCCCATTCGGCGAACAGGCGCTCGAAGTGACGGGCGTTGATGGATTGGAACACGCGGTTGATAGTGTCGTGCGACGGTATGCCGTTGGGCAGATCGAGTATCTTCTTCAGTTCCTCGTGGTGCGCTTTGCCGAACAGTTCTATCGCGTCATAGCTGTCGGCCCCGCATATCACCGCCAGGACGCTCAAAATCAGTATGTCTGTCAGTTTATGTGAGCTGCGCCCCAACACTCTCGGGTCATGCAGCTTGCAGAATGTCTCATACATTGTTGCCATGTCCTTCTTCCTTTGGATCTTTGGCAAAGATACGAAATAATCCACAACAAACTGGAACAGAATACGTTATGTTGATAACTATTCAAAACCCGTTCATAACACACTGATTTTTCAAAATTTTAGCGCGTTTGCCCTGCAAAATCAATCATTTTTTATGTTTCATCCAAAACTTATGCATTTAGGGTCATTTATGAAACCACGACACATACAACTTAAAATGTCTCAAAACAAGCTATTGATACTATTGCTTAAAACAGAAAAGTGCTATCGCTTCGCCTTGTCCAAAACCTCTTTAGCCCATCGGATCTGGTCGCGTGCATTATCGCGAGCGTTGTTGGCCCATTTGGCTTCTGTCATGACACGGTCGGCAGCATCGCTGGCCCATTTCATGTAGGTTTCCGCACGGTTATAGTCGCCTTTGCGAGTGTAATATTCAGCTTCGCGGAGATAACTGGCGGCCTTATTGTTGTAGTATTCCGCCTCACGGTCGTAGTTTTCTGCTTTTTTGAGATAATACCGTGCTTCGCTTACATAATCCATGGACTTTTTGGCATAGTAATCGCTTTGCGCGAAAGCCGTAGCGCAAAAGCCGAACATCATCAGGATAAGAAGTTTGAATTTCATAGATTCTGTCTTTTTAGTTACGTTCACTTCTTTATGAAAAAGAAACCACGGAAGTAACCCTTAAGGCAATTTTTTCAACACCTTATTATTATTACTCTAGTTTCAAAAAATTCTCCACAAGTCAAAGCTCATGGAAAGGCTTTCTCAACTTTCGTCCTCTATACAGCCCTTCTACAACTTATTATTCCACTCCAACATTTTCTATTTTTTCTCTCTAACAGCATCAAGTATAGCACAAATCCCCGCATTCCGTTTCTTTCGGTCGCTCTCAAAAAAGAGTTTGTCGGGCATACCATTAGGGAAGACTGGGGCATTGCTCAAACGTCCCATAACGATGTTAATATTGAGTCGACAGCGGTCCTTGAAACGAACTGTGGCCGCATAGCGATAACAAAAACGCTTGAGGACGAGCACACGGTCAGCCTTACCCGAGAACCACCCTATATGATTATAGTATTCAATCTCACGGTTGAGGATTTCTTCACAAACGGCATCGGCAATGGTTGCATAACGGGAAAACAGAGCAGGGTGACCGTCATTAAGTGCCTTCAACGCCTTCAAGTGCGGCTCTGCTTGCTTCATCAAAGCTACAGCTATGTCATAGTTATCCTGTGTGGAGTGAATCTCAGTGGTTTTGGCGACATTAAGCGCATCCTGAAGCTTGCTAATGTGTAGCGTGGCCTTGGCTTCCGTCCACTGAAGGTCAATGGCCTCGTTCCCCAAACGTTTGACCGCCTTGTCCCAACTCAAACATTTGCCATCAGATGCCTTGACAATCTCAGTAAAGAAAGCGGACATCAGTTTGTCAGGAGTAACGACTTCAAAACCGTTACTGATGGTGACGATGAACTCATATCCATACTTCTCATAGAGGGTCGAGGCCAACTGAAGTGCTTTGGAGTAGGAACGAGAATCCATCAGCAGACAACACATCAGCTGGTTTTGGAAAGAAGACATGTTTTGCTCCCCATCTTCCCAAATCTTCCTTGCTTCCAACAAATCGCCGCACCGAGCCAAGGCTGCAAGAGCCCTGGCATCGGAGGCGGTAAGATTCATGAACCAGAATAAGCCGCTGCGCAGTCGTCCTTCGGGCGAACTCAAGGCAGCGACACTGGAAGCAAGTGTTTCCACCTGCCGTTTGGGTTCAGTACCAAAGACGCTTATCATATCTTGCCAAAAGGACACAACCTTGCCGATGACTGCGAAAGCCTTCATTCGACTGTTGTTGGTTGAAATGATGTCGGAGGAGTCGTTGGTGAAGACTCCCATCACCCGAAACGGGTTGTTCTGAATGAAATCTTTGAACTTCATATTTCGTTTTCTTTGTTTGTTATCCAAGTAAGCCCTCTGCCTCACGGATTTCCTCGGTGCTTTTCCGAGCGCTGAGAATATTACGAAGGGCATCTTTCACCTGTTCCTTTGTGAACATCTTCTTAATGAGTTCTAGTGCTTGGTTGACACAACGGCGGGCATGTTCCTTGTCATCCCATTCCACATTGTCGAAGTTATGGTCATACCATCTGATGCTTTCGGGAATGCGGGTCTTCCACTTCAAATCGTAGATGAGAAAAGAGATCTCCTCAAGGATGTTCTTAGCGGCTGCCACATCACGGTTGGCCTTGGCGCTCTCGACGTAGGCTTCCAAGTATCTGAATGCATAGTGGCTCCTTTCATCACCGTTGGCCAGATCATTAAGCTGGAGAAAAGCCATCTCCTTGTTAACCTTGCGGATGATGCGTTCCCATGCGGTATCGCACTCCAAACGGTAGATGTCGCGAAGCAGTTCCTTGTACTGCTCCACAACAGCTTTCTTCTCCGTGTGATGGCAATTGTGCTTCAAAGCAAAGAGACGGTTCCTTAGGACATCAACGGCCACATTCTCCGACTCCAAAG
>JAEEGL010899730.1_pt1 | contig 28450 bp, 23 predicted proteins | sample 9134231 | NCBI WGS metagenome assembly JAEEGL01 (sample SAMN16246548, study PRJNA631951) | gut metagenome | biome: gut microbiome; feature: rumen; material: fiber-attached | host: Bos | place: Iran: Karaj | collected 2018-10
ACTTCGCTGCTGAGCGCGCTGCCGAAAGGGCTGCCGACGAGGCTGTGAAGGAAGTGAAGATTGCAGCAGACAAGCTGGAGGCTCCCGAGAATGACATTGACAACAAGTTCTATGACGATGCCAACCAGGCCATCGCCGACGCTGAGAAGGCTATTGCCGACGATGACGCTGCCGTGGCTACTCTTGACTCGTTGGTGAAGGCCGATGCCGCTGCCCTGAACGTGAAGGCTGACAGCGATGCTATCGCCGCTGCCAAGAAGGCTGCCGACGATGCTATCGCCGCTGCCCAGGCTGCCATCGATGCCGCCAAGGCTGAGCTGAAGGACGCTGCTGCCGACTTCGCCGCTGAGCAGGCTGCTGCCCAGGAGGCCAAGGAGCTGGCTGCCGAGGCTGTTGCCGAGGCTGCTAAGCTGCAGTCGCCTGAGAAGGTTGACAACCCGTACTTCGAGGATGCCAACAAGCTCGTGGATGCTGCTGATGAGGCTATTGCCGCTGCTAACGCAGCCGTGAATACCCTCGACTCATTGGTGAAGGCTGATGCCGCTGCCCTGAACGTGGTGGCTGACAGTGCCGCCATCAATGATGCTGCCGAGCAGGCCGAGCAGGCCATTCTGGCTGCACAGGCTGCCATCGCCGCTGCTAACCAGGCACTCGCCGACGCCCAGAAGGCACTCGACGATGCCAACCAGGGTGCCTACGACAAGCTCAACGGCTTGAAGAACGATCTCATCGACAAGAATAATAATGTATGGGATGCCATCGTCACCAACGATGACAAGGAAGCTGTACAGGATCCGCTCCGCAAGGAGGAGAGTGCCATCTCGGCCGCACTGCAGAAGGCAGGCACTGACCTTGTGAACCTGGCTGCTGCCAAGGCTCTGGCCGACAGTGCCGTGGTCGACTCGTTGGAGAAGGTCTTCGCTGCCCTTGACAAGCGTATCGACGACCTGAAGAAGGCTGCCGATGACCTGCAGGCTGAGTTCGAGGCTGCACAGGCCGCACAGGCCGCTGCCGCTGCTCTTGTGCAGGATGCTGACGCACTGGACGATGAGCCTCTGGAGAAGGGTGACAACCCGTTCTATGAGGAAGCCAACGCCCTGGTCGACAAGGCCAACGCCGCTATCGCCGCTGCCCAGAAGGCCGCTGAGGATGCCGATGCCTTGGTCGATGCCAAGGATGCCGCCCACACCGTGCTGAAGGACGCTGCTGAGATCGACGCCGCCCTTGACAACGCTGGTGACAGCATTGAGGCTGCCGAAGATGCAATCGAGGCTGCCAAGCAGGCCCTTGACGCTGCTGCTGCCAAGACCGCTGAGGAGGCTGCCGCTGCCATCGCTGCAGCTGAAGCTGCCGATGTACTCGTGAAGGAAGCTGATGAGCTCACCGCTCCCGTCATCGCCGATGAGAAGCAGGGCAACCCGTTCTATGCCGATGCCGAAAAGGCCGTAGCCGCTGCTGAGCAGGCCATTGCCGACGCACAGGCCGCTGCCGCTGCCCTCGACTCGCTCGTGGAGGACAAGACGGAGGACTACAAGGTGCTGGCCGACAGTGATGCCATCGAGGCTGCAGCCGATGCCGCCGAGGCTAAGATTGACGCTGCCGAGGCAGCCATCAAGGCCGCTGAGGATGCCATCAAGGCTGCCGACGAGGCTCTGTACAACGAACTGGCCGCTGAGGCTGTCGCACTGGGTCTGCTGAACGACCTGGACAATATGGTCAAGGGTCTCGTGGTGCCTGAGAAGGTTGACAACCCCTATTTCAAGGAAGCCAACGATCTCGTGGATGCCGCTCAGGCTGCCAAGGAGGCTGCTGAAGCTGCCGCTGCTAAGGGTGACTCGCTGGTGAAGGCCAAGATTGCCGACATGAGCGTGTTGGCCGACACAGCTGAGCTGATTGCCGCTGCACAGGATGCCCTGACCGCCGTGAAGGCTGCCGAGGCTGCCATCAAGGCTGCCGAGGATGCACTGGCCGCTGCCAAGCAGAACTTAGCCGCCGCCAACGATGCTGCCAACAAGGAGCTGGCCGACTCGCTGAAGGCCCTGAAGAAGAAGCTCGACGACACATGGGCTGACATCCGCAGGAACGACGGTGACGTGGAACAGCAGCTGCAGAAGGAGTACAACGACATCGACCGCGACATCACCGATGAGCGCGAGTCGCTGAAGGGACTCTCCGACAAGCTGGCTCTGGCCGACGCTGCTACCGTTGACTCGCTGAAGAAGGTCTATGACGCCATCAGCAAGGACATTGATGCCCTGAAGGCCAAGGCCGACAAGATGCAGGAGAACGAGACCGCCAAGGTGCGTCTCGATGGTGAGCTGAACGACATGGAGAAGAAGCTCGACGAGGCTCAGGAGTTGCTCGACACTAAGTATGCTGACGTGGCCGCTAATTATGCCGACCGCATGAAGCAGCTGCGTGGTGAGAAGGACTCGCTGCAGGACTATGTCGACAGTCTCTATGCCGACACGCTGCTGACGAAGGACACGCAGATTGACACCAAGACGCTCAGTCTGGCCATCGACAAGCTGATTGATGAGGCTAAGGAGGCACACAATCCTTGGGTAGGCATTGCCGGAACGCGCATGACTGCCAAGGAGGGTGAGCAGTACTTCACGCTCGGTGGCAAGCGCGTCAGCGCACCGATCCGCGGACAGATGATGATCGTCAAATATGCCGACGGAACCATGAAGAAGATCATGGTGAAGTAAAATGGCAGAAAGCCAATAACGCAAAGGGCGGGCCGCTTCCATTCGTGGAGGCGGCCCGCCTAAGTTCTTATAATACGATACACACTGGTCAGAGCCCTTCTGCCTCTGTGATTACTTATTTGTTGCTATTTGTATTCACGCTGTATACTCTTTGTATACCATGAGAATACAAAGAGTATACAGCCTAAATACAAATCGTATTCGACGTGAATAGTATCGCCAAATGACTTTTGGAAGATTGTTGTTTGGAAAGTTCAGAAGAGGAAATCGTCGTCGGGCGTGACTTCGGACTGCTTCGATGCGGGCTTGGCGGCTGGCTCGGCCTTGGGCTGGCCATCGGCTTCGAAGAGACCGTAGGTGGTGCGGAGGACGATGAACTCGGTGCGACGGTTGAGCTGGTTGCAGATCTCCTGCTTCTCCTCATCGTCGATGGCCTTGATGAACTCCTCGGTGAGCACGTCGCCTTCCTTCAGCCACGGATAGGTCTCCGTGAGCTTCTTCTTCACCGTCTTCGGCTTCTCTTTGCCATAGCCCATGGGCGAGAGACGGTCGGCTGCGATGCCGTGCTCCGTCAGGTAGTTGACCACGCTCTCGGCACGCCGCTGCGACAGCCCTTTGTTGTAGGCCGCCGGGCCACGGTAGTCACAGTGGGCCGACAGTTCGATGGTCACGTTGGGGTTCTCGTTGAGCAACTGGATAAGCTCGTCGAGAGCCTGCGTGCTCTCAGGACGGAGGGTGGCCTTGTCGTAGTCGTAGAAGATATTGTCGATGAGTACGGGAGCCGTGATGCTGGCCAGCGGGAACTGTAGCACATACTCGTGCGACTCCAGAAGCGTGTCGGGATGCAGCTGTTCCTTGTGGTTCAGATAGCCCTTGCAGGAACCCAGGAACACATAGTCCACGCCTGGCTGTACCTCCTGGATGAAGGATCCGTCGCCACGGACGGACAGCTTCAGGTTCGTACCGTCGTTGCCAACCATGTGGACAAGGGCCTGAGGCAGCTCGTAGCCTTCCTGTTCATAGACCCAGCCGCGCACGGTCTGCGTGATCTCAGCTTTCTCGAAGGAATAGATGTGATCCCAGCCACGGGCATCGCCACGGTTGGAGGAGAAAAAGCCCCGGTTGTGCAGTCCCTCGAAGGTCATGCCGAAGTCATCGGCTGCCGAGTTGAGCGGAGCCCCCGGATGTTCGATGGTGTAAGGCACTTTGGAGAGCGAGTCGGTGCTTGGTTTGACAATATAGATGTCGAGACCGCCCATGCCCGGGTGGCCTGTTGAAGAGAAGTATAGGTCGCCATTGGGGCGGAACGTGGGGAACATCTCGTCGCCCGGTGTGTTGATGGGTGCTCCGAGGTTCTCAGGCATGCCCAGTCCCGAAGTTGTGATGGCTGAGCGCCAGATGTCGTAGCCGCCCAGTGAGCCGGGCATGTTGCTGACGTAGTAGAGCCACAAACCGTCGGGCGAGACGGCTGGATGTGCGTAGGCCGACAGCGTGTCGTGGGCAATAGTGAGTACGGTTGTCTTGCTCCAGGTGGCATCGCTGCGGTTGGAGGTGGCTACCTGGGCATAGCGCGGATAGGACGGGTCGGTCTTACAGACTGTAAGGTACATGGTTTTCCCGTCGGGCGAGAAGGAGCAGGCACCCTCGTCGAGTTCCGTGTTCAGGTCGGTCTCTACTGGCTCTGGCTTCAGCCATTTCCCCTTGTCGTCCTTCACAGAGACGAAGATGTCGGCAGGCTTCGTGCCCGTGATACCGCTCAGCTCGTCGCCCTGCGCTTGGTTGCGTGTGGAGGTGAAATAGAGCTGGTCGTAGTCTTCGCCTGCGAGCATGGGCGAATATTCGGCTCGCCGCGAGTTGAAGATGTCCTGTTTCTTTACTGTATAGCCTGACAAGGCAGCGTCGCTCTTCCACTTCGGTGCCTTCTGGGCCGACTGCAGTCCGACGACGCACTGATACTCGAAGTCAGAGAGTTTTGAGGGCAGGATAGCCGCTTGGCGGATGTTGGCCGGGATGGCCAGCGAGTCGCATAGTTCTGTAAACTGTCGTTCGGCCTCCTTGTAGCCGCCGTTCTTCAGGTTCAGCTGTGCCAGGTAGAGGAGGCTCAGTGAGTCGGCCTGCTTATAGCGTACGGCATTGTTATAGGCTGCGATGGCCCGCTGGGTGTAGTTGATGCGCCGATAGCAGTCGGCCATGCGCAAGGCCCTTTGTCCGCGCAGGGGCCTGTCCTTGCTTCGTGTCTGGCTGTAGGCTTTCTTGTACTGTGCGGCGGCATCATAATATTCGCCCAGGGCGAAGAACTTGTCGCCCTTCTTCATGGCCGTGTCGGCGCCACATCCTGTCATAAGCAGGACGAGCACCAGCGAGGCTATATATATAAATAAGGTGTGGAATCGTTGCATACCTAAGATAACGCAGAATAACGCAATTTATTGTGTTTTCTGCTTTTTATGCGGAAAAGAGGGGCGTGGTTCAGTTTTTTTTCTTACCTTTGCGCTGTGGAACTGCCAGAGAGATTCATAGAAGAGGCCCGCCGGGTGATGGGGGAGACGCGCTATGCGCGCTTCGCCGCAGCCCTCTGTGAGGAGGCACCCGTGAGCATCCGACGGAACCTGAAGAAGTGTTCTGGGCTGGATGTCAAGTCAGCTGCCGGGCGCGTACCTTGGTGCCAGGAGGGCTACTACCTGTCTGAAAGACCTGCCTTTACCTTCGATCCCCTGTTGCATGCCGGTGCCTACTATGTGCAGGAAGCCTCGTCGATGTTCGTTGACCTGGTGCTACGTCAGTACGTGACGCAACCAGTGACGATGCTCGACCTCTGTGCCGCCCCCGGCGGCAAGAGCACCTGCGCCCGTGCCGCCCTGCCGGAAGGCAGTGTGCTGGTGAGCAACGAGCCTGTCAGACAGCGTGCCCAGGTGCTCATGGAGAACATGCAGAAGTGGGGCTATGCCGACAGCATCGTGACCAACAGCTATCCGAAGGACTTCCGTCGCAGCGGACAGCTGTTTGATGTCATCCTGTGCGACGTGCCCTGTTCGGGCGAAGGCATGTTCCGGAAAGACCCCGCCGCCGTGGTCGAATGGAGCTGGCAGCACGTGGAACAGTGCTGGCGGCTACAGCGTGAAATTGTGGGTGAGGCCTGGCAGTGTCTCAGTGACGGCGGGCTGCTCATCTACAGCACCTGTACCTTCAACACCCTTGAGAACGAAGAAAACGTGCGTTGGATTGTTGACGAGCTGGGGGCCGAGGTGCAGCCCGTAACCACTGGGGTAGGGTGGGGCATCACAGGATCGCTGCTGCCGGGCTTCGACGCGCCCGTCTATCGCTTCATCCCCGGGCTGACCTGCGGTGAGGGCCTCTTCGTGGCGGTGCTGCGGAAGCCGGGGCGCAGTGCGGAATGGAAAAGCAGGCTCCGATTAGAGCGGCTGAATGTGCTCTACGACGGACAGCCAGTACCTGTGGTCAAGGGCAAGACCGTCATCCCGGCCCATGCCGAGGCCCTGTTGGCCGACTTTGACCGGAGCCGGTACCCACTGGTGGAGCTGGACTATGCCACGGCTGTCAGCTATCTGAGGAGTGAGGCCATCACGCTGCCTGCCGGTACGCCTACCGGCTTTGTGGCCGTGACCTTCCTGGGACAACCTTTGGGGTTCGTCAAGAACATTGGCAACCGCGCCAACAACCTCTATCCCAAGGAGTGGCGCATCAAATCGACTCACATACCCGAAGAATATGAAACCATACTTAGACCTGCTTGACCGCATTCTGCGCGAGGGCACGAGGAAAGACGACCGTACCGGCACGGGCACGCTGAGCGTGTTCGGCCATCAGATGCGCTTCGACCTGCAGCAGGGCTTCCCGCTGCTGACCACGAAGAAGCTGCACCTGAAGAGCATCATCTACGAACTGCTGTGGTTCCTTAAAGGCGACACCAACGTGAAATACCTGCAGGAGCACGGGGTGCGCATCTGGAACGAATGGGCCGACGAGAACGGTGAGCTGGGACCGGTCTACGGTCACCAGTGGCGTTCATGGCCCGACTATGACGGTGGCACGATAGACCAGATTCAGCAGGTGCTCGACCAGATCAGAAACCATCCCGACTCGCGTCGCATGATTGTGTCGGCCTGGAACGTGGCTGAGGTGAACCAGATGGCGCTGCCGCCCTGTCACACCTTATTCCAGTTCTATGTGGCCAACGGCCGTCTGTCGCTGCAACTCTACCAGCGCAGTGCCGACACGTTTCTCGGTGTGCCGTTCAACATTGCCTCTTATGCCCTGCTGTGTATGATGATGGCGCAGGTGACGGGCTTGCAGCCCGGTGAGTTCGTCCACACCACGGGCGACACCCACCTGTATCTGAACCATCTGGAGCAGGCCCGTCTGCAGCTGACCCGTGAGCCTCGTCCGCTGCCCACTATGCGTATCAACCCCGATGTCCGTTCCATCTTCGATTTCCACTACGATGATTTCCAGTTGGAGAACTACGACCCGTGGCCGCACATCAAAGCCGAAGTAAGTGTATGAGTAGGACAGTGAATATGATTGCAGCTGTGGCCAGGAACGGGGCCATTGGGTTTGAGAACAGGCTGATCTACTGGCTGCCTAACGATTTGAAAAGGTTCAAACAGCTGACTACCGGGCATACAATCGTGATGGGACGACGCACGTTTGAGAGTCTGCCCAAGGGCGCACTGCCCAACCGCCGCAACTGCGTGCTGACGAGTACGGTGAAGGAACTGCCTGGCTGTGAGTGCTTTGACAGCTGGGATGAGTTCATTACCAGCTGCCGACCTGATGAGGACATCTATATAATAGGTGGGGCCAGCCTCTACCGAAATCTCATTGACAAGGCCGACCGGCTGTGTCTGACCGAGATTGACGACGTGCCTGAACAGGCCGATACTTTCTTCCCGGACTACAGCCAGTGGCATGAGGTGAGCCGCGAGGAACATGACACCGACGAACGGCACCACTACCGCTATGCTTTCGTGGACTACGAGCGATGACGGATAATGCTAAAATGTTACTTTTTTGAAACATAACGCCCTTCAAAAATTACATAATCGTAAATTTTGGGGCGTTTTTTTTAAGTTTTTGTTAAATTTGTTTGCCATTTGAAAAAAATGCAGTAATTTTGCAGTTCGAATTTGACTCAAGTAGTAAAAATAACAAAAATAATACGAGTTTAGACAGATTATCTATGGAGAAAAGATTTACTGCCTTTCTGGTCGGACTGCTCCTTTCTATAGGGGTTGCGTTAGCCCAGAACCAAGTGACAGGAACGGTCGTCTCAGCCGAAGACGGTGAGCCTGTGATTGGTGCCTCTGTTTTTGTGCAGGGCACCAAGACCGGCACCACGACCAACCTTGACGGTAAGTTTAGCATCAGCGTGCCCAACGGCAAGAAGCTGGTTATCAGTTCGATTGGCATGAACACTGTGACTGTGACAGCCAAGAACGGAATGAAAGTGACGATGACGACCAATACGGCCCAGGTAGGCGAAGTCGTCGTGACAGGTATGCAGAAGATGGACAAGCGCCTCTTCACCGGTGCAACCACGAAGATTGATGCAGAGTCGGCCAAGATTGACGGTGTGGCCGATATCAGCCGCTCGCTCGAAGGCCGTGTGGCCGGTGTGAGCGTGCAGAACGTGTCGGGTACCTTTGGTACGGCCCCGAAGATCCGCGTGCGCGGTGCCACTTCTATCTACGGTGCATCGAAGCCCCTTTGGGTGGTTGACGGTGTGATCATGGAAGATGTGGTTGAGGTCGATGCCGATGCCCTGTCATCGGGTGATGCCGAGACGCTGATCTCGAGTGCCATTGCCGGTCTGAATGCCGATGATATCGAGTCGTTCCAGATTCTGAAGGACGGCTCGGCCACTTCTATCTATGGTGCGCGCGCCATGTCGGGTGTGATTGTCGTGACCACGAAGCGTGGTAAGGCCGGTACCACCCGCATCAACTACACGGGTGAATACACCATGCGTCTGAAGCCCAGCTACAGCCAGTTCAACATCATGAACTCGCAGGAGCAGATGAGTGTCTACAACGAGATGTACAACGATGGTTTCCTGACCTTCTCCGGTACTTATCGCAACAGTGAGAGCGGTGTCTACGGCAAGATGTACCAGCTGATGAACACCTACGACGCAGCTACGGGCACCTTCCTGCTGCCTAACACGACTGAAGGCATGTACAACTATCTGCGCGAAGCTGAGTACCGCAATACCGACTGGTTCGACGAGCTGTTCAGTCAGAGTATCTCGATGAATCACTCTGTGTCCATGTCGTCGGGTACGGAGAAAGCCCAGTACTACACGTCGTTCAGTATCATGAGTGACCCGGGATGGACGGAGCGCAGCAAGGTGCAGCGTTACACGGCTAACATCAACGCCCTGTACAACATCTCGAAGAAAGTTTCGCTGAACCTTATCGGCAATGCCGCCTACCGTAAGCAGGAGGCTCCGGGTACGACCAACCAGAGCGTCGACGTGGTGTCGGGCGAGGTGAGCCGTGACTTCGACATCAACCCCTATTCCTACGCTATCAACTCGTCGCGTACGCTTGATCCGAATACCTTCTATACGCGTAACTACGCCCCCTTCAACATTCACCATGAGCTGGCTAACAACTACATGGAGTATGACATTGTGAACCTGAAGTTCCAGGGCGAGCTGAAGTACAAGCCCATCCGTCAGGTGGAACTGGCTGCGCTGGCTGCCTATAGCTTCACCACCACCACGCGTAACCACCAGATTACGGAGGAATCGAACCAGGCCATGGCTTTCCGTGCCATGGACGATGCTACCATGCGCGATGCCAACCCCTTCCTGTACCTGGATCCTGACCAGCCCAACTCGCTGAAGTACTCCGTACTGCCTGAGGGCGGCTTCTATCGTGAGTACAAGAACAAGATGAACAGCACGAACTTCCGTGCCACGGCCAGCTACAACGACGTGTACGGTGCCAACGAGCAGCACATTGTGAATGCCTTCGGTGGTATGGAGATTAACGATATTACCCGTGTGGCCACCGCTTTCGACGGTGTGGGCATGCAGTACAACATGGGTATGCTGGGTGCTTACGACTACCACTACTTCAAGCAGGCCAGCGAGGAGAACGCCATGTACTATGGCGTGGCCAATACCTACTCTCGCGACGTGTCGTTCTTCGCCACGGGAACCTATTCATGGAAAGGCCGCTATACCATCAACGGCACCACCCGCTACGAGGGCAGCAACCGTCTGGGACGCGCCCGCTCGGCCCGCTGGCTGCCCACGTGGAACATCTCGGGAGCCTGGAATGCTCATGAGGAGCCTTGGTTTGAGAATACGTTCAAGAATGTCTTGACCCACGCCACGCTGAAAGCCTCTTACTCGCTGACCGGTGACCAGCCTGCAGCCAACAACGCACAGGTCATCATCATGAGCACCAACCCCTGGCGTCCGTTTGCCAGCGACAAGGAGACAGCACTGGAGATCCAGCAGTTCGCCAATCCCGACCTGACCTACGAGAAGAAGCACGAGCTGAACCTGGGCATCGATTTGGGCCTGCTGAACAACCGCATCAATGTGACCTTCGACTGGTGGATGCGTAACAACTACGACCTGATTGGTCCTCGCACCACGACGGGTGTGGGCGGTGCCATCACGAAGTATGCCAACGTGGCCTCGATGAAGTCGCACGGTGAGGAGTTCTCTATCTCTTCGAAGAACCTTGTAGGTGATTTCCAGTGGAGCACCGACTTCATCTTCTCGCACAACAAGACCGAGGTGACCGACCTCGACTCGCGCTGTGCCATCTATCAGATGATCACCAACGGCGGCTTCACCATGGTGGGCTATCCCTACCGTGCCCTCTTCTCCATCGACTTCCGTGGTCTGAACGAGAGCGGTCTGCCCACGTTCATCAACGAAAATGGCGAGCTGACCACCAGCGACCACAACTTCCAGAGCTATGTGCTTGACCACCTGATCTATGAGGGACCGACCGATCCCACCATCACGGGTTCGCTGGGCAACACCTTCAGCTACAAAGGTTGGCACCTGAATGTCTTTGCTTCCTATTCGTTTGGCAATGTGGTGCGTCTCGATCCCGCCTTCCACTCTTCTTACAGCGACCTCGACGCCATGCCGAAGGAGTTCAAGGAGCGCTGGGTGATGAGCGGCGATGAGGCTCACACCGACATTCCCGTCATTGCCGACCGCCGCATGATTCAGGCTGACCCGTACATCAGCTATGCCTACAATGCCTACAACTACTCGACGGCCCGCACAGCCAAAGGCGATTTCATCCGCATGAAGGAGATTTCGCTGGCCTATGACTTCCCCCGTTCGTGGATTGAGTTCCTGGGCCTGGCCACGCTGAACGCCAAGCTGCAGGCCACCAACCTGTTCCTCATCTACTCCGACAGCAAACTCAACGGACAGGATCCTGAGTTCTTCAACACCGGTGGTGTGGCAGTGCCCATGGCCCGCCAGTTCACCTTCACCCTGCGTGTTGGCTTGTAATCATTTTCCCACTAAACGAAACAGAAAAATCAGCAATATGACAGCAACAATATATAATAAGGTGAAGCACTGGGCACCGGCAGTCCTGATGGCACTGGCCATGACCTCCTGCGACGAATACCTTGACAAACTGCCCGACGACCGTGCCACGCTTGACACGGAGGAGAAGATTACAAAGCTCCTCACCACGGCCTATCCTGAGGTGAGCATCATCCTTCCGTCGGAGATTATGTCGGATAACGTGACCGACAACGGCACCAAGCACGGAACCCTGCCGCAGGTGGACGAGATGTACCGCTTCAAGGAAATTACCACCGAGAGTAACGACTGTCCCCGCAGTCTGTGGAACGGCTACTACCGTGCCGTGGCCACCGCCAACCAGGCTTTGGAGGCCATCCGTGAGATGGGCAGTCCCAAGACACTTGACGCCCAGCGTGGTGAGGCCATGCTGTGCCGTGCCTTCGGCATGTTCCAGATGGCCAACCTGTTCTGCATGGCCTACGACCCGACCAAGGCCGACAATTATCTGGGTCTGCCTTACCCGATGGAGCCTGAACAGTCGGTAGACACACACTACGAACGTGGCACGCTGGCCGAACTCTATAAGCACATCAGCGACGACATCGAAGAGGCACTGCCCTTGATCAACGATGCCATCTATTCCGTGCCCAAGTATCACTTCAACACAAAGGCTGCTTATGCCTTTGCCACCCGTTTCTATCTGTATTACCAGAAATGGGACAAAGCCATCGAGTGTGCCACCAAGTGCCTGGGCGAAGATCCTTCGGCCTATCTGCGTGTACGTGCACCCTACAACATGGCTGCAGGTGTAGATGATTATTTCAATATGTACATCCAGTCGGGCCAGGCATGCAATTTCCTCATGGCTCCTGCCTATTCCATTGCTGCCCGTGTGCTCACATCTGGTAATTATCTGCGCTATGCCCACAACATGACGATTCTGAGCTATGACACCTACTGGGCACAGTCGCCCTGGAATCCCGCTGCTGCCACGTCGCAGCAAACATTGCTGTGGTCGGCTCACAGCCTCTATGGCAACAACAACTTTATATTGGAGCCCAAACTGGAAGAGGTGTTCGAATACACAGACAAGGTCAACGGCATTGGCTATATGCACATTGTCGATCCCCTCTTCACAGGTGACGAAACGTTGCTCTGCCGTGCTGAAGCTTATGCTATGAGTGGCCAGTATGAAAAGGCTTTGCAGGACATGAACTACTGGGCCAAGGCCAATCTGGAAGAAAAGTATGGCAACACTGTTCGCAGGGACTTTACCCAGGAGAGGGTCAATGCTTTCATGGATGCCATTCGCTATGCTGCCGTGCACCCCGAGAGCGACTTTGAGCGCAGCATCAAGAAGAAGCTGCATCCGCAGGGCTTCACCGTTGAATCGGGCAATCAGGAAAATCTTGTCCAACTTATTCTCTACATGCGCCGTGTAAACAATATGTTCCAGGGACTTCGTTTCATGGATGTGAAGCGCTACGGCATTGAGTTCGAGCACATCGTAGACAAGGAAGAGCCATACACCTTCACTGCAGGCGACCTGCGTGGCGCTGTTCAGCTGCCCACCGACGTGATTGCAGCAGGTCTGGAGGCCAACCCGCGTGAAAACAAGAGATAATAACACTTAATACGAAAGAAAAATGAGAAAGATATATTATTTCCTTTTTGCCTGCCTCGTTGGCACAGGCCTCGTTGCCTGCAGCAGCGACGATCCGCTGGAGCCAAGTATCTTCGAGTATGATTCGGAGGAACTCGACTCGTTCGATCTGTGGCTGCAGAAGAACTATACCATTCCCTACAACATTGAGGTGCTCTACCGCTATCAGGACTACGAGACCGACCAAACCTACAATGTGGTGCCACCCAAGATGGAGAATGCCATAGCTTTGGCCATCATGATGAAACACATCTGGCTGGAGGCCTACGAAGAGGCTGTCAGCCGTGAGTTCATCCGCAGCTACAGCCCCCGCATCTTCCAATTCATCGGCTCGGCTGAGCACCGCAGCGACGGTGCAATCGTGCTGGGTACGGCAGAAGGTGGCTTGAAGATTACGATGTTCCGACTGAACGCACTCGACATCAACAACCTCTACATCGACAGCATCAGTCCCTTCCCCAACTCAAACCACGTGCCCCTCGACATGAACTTCTGGTTCTTCCACACCATGCACCACGAGTTCTGCCACATCTTGCAGCAGACCAAGAACTATAGCACTGAGTTCCAGACCATCTCGGCTGGTAAGTATCACTCAGCCGACTGGATCAACGTGGCCGATGAGGAAGCACCACTGGAAGGCTTTGTCACAGGCTATGGCAGCGGCGAGGAACGTGAGGACATGGCTGAGATTTATGCTACCTACGTGACCCACACTCCCGAGGCTTGGGAAAAAATCCTGGAAGCTGGTGTGAAGGACGGCGACACATCTGGTCGCGATGCAATCGTTAAGAAACTGGATATCATGAAGAAATACTTCCGCGACTCATGGGGCTTCGAGATGGACACCCTGCGCAAGGTGGTGCTGCGCCGAAGCAAAGAGATTGAGACCCTGGATTTAAGGACACTGAAATAAATTTGTTAGGAGGAAACAAGACATGAAGAAACTATTAAGCATGCTGCTGATGATGAGTGCCTTGCTGGCATATACTGGCTGTAACGACGATGACGACGTGGTAGACCCGTCGTTGCGCACAGGTAAGACAATCAGCAACTGTATCGACGTACTCACCAGTGCCCCCAATGGCTGGGCCATGGCTTTCTATGGTAACACCGAGTTTGGTGGGGTGAACGTGCTGGTTAAGTTTGACAAGAATCATAAAGTGACTGTGGCCAACGAGAAGTTTGCCAGTGATACCACAGCCGTGACCCACTACAAACTGGAGCAGAGCAACGGCATTGTGCTCTCGTTCGACGAGTATTGTGAACTGATTCACTATTTCTCCGACCCAGTGAATCCCGACGGATTTGGCTCTGGCACCGCCGACGGATTTGGTGGTGACTTGGAGTTCCGCTTCATTTCGGTTGCTTCCGACAAGATTGTGCTCACCGGCAAGAAACATGGCTCGCGTGTGGTGATGACGCCCCTCGAAGCCAACACCTCTTGGCAGCAATATCTGGACGACTGCGCTGCAGTGAGCAAAGTGATGCAGAGTGGTTCGTTCCATATCGTTTCGGGCACCGACAGCCTTGTGCTGCGTGGCAACAAGCGCAACCGCGCGTTCACCTATTACACTTACGACGAAGACAGTTCGCGCGTGAGCAATCTTGCTCCTTTCATCGTCACCCCCAAGGGAATCACTTTCTATGAGGATTTCGACTATGCCGGACAGCACATCAAGGGCTTCGATTATGCCAGTGGCACCGAAGAGTTTGCACAGACAGCTGGTGGTAACATTATTCTGAGCAAGTTTACGCCCAATCTGAACGAGCAACTCGTTGATGGCAACTGGTTCATCAGTGAAAGCGGACTGGGCAATCGTGCCAAGACCTACTGGAGAACATTCCGCACTGCGTTGATGAATCTTAAAGATGGTAATGGTAATGATGCAGGCTGTTATATCTTTTACGCTGTAGTTGGAACATGGCGTAAGCATTTTGGCTTGACTATTGGCCCGGTTGAGAAGAGCGAACCCTCAGGTGTTTATATTACTGAGGCTTACTTCGACTATGAACTCATTGGTACAGATCAGATCCGTATGTGGTTTAATGGCGAATACGACGAAATTGGCAATGGTGAATATTTTGCTGAGTCTTGTAAACTCGACTATGCCATCTTCCCCTTTGGTGGTCGTGGATTGACTTCAGCAAAGACATTCAAACTTGAGACTGACAATCTGAAAGAACCCACCTATATAAAGTTAATTGACCAGGGCGACAAGAACAATGTCATCACGCTCTCGGCTGAAGAGGTTAGATGGCCATTTGGTGACATTCCTGAGTGGTATAAAGAAAATTAAACAGTACACATTAATAACTAATTAAAATTTTAGCGTATGAAAAAATTTTTACTTGTAGCAACTGCTATGCTTATTTCGATGAGCGGCATGGCGAAAAGGAGTGATGCTACACCGATGAGCAAGTCTCTTGGCATGAAACTTCCTAAGATGGTAAATGCTAGCGTCTTTAAATCTGTTGCAGAAAAGTATGCAGCCCAGACCATGTTTTATTCAGGAATGGAACAGAATAAACGTCCAGTATTAAAAGCTGCAAAAAAGGCAGAAGACGTTTCGTTTGATGAGCTAATGCCTACGTATGCAGTGGCAGACTACGTATATTCTGATTTGCTTGGTGCCGTATATAAGCCTCTCTATGATGGTGCCAGTTTCCTTGTGAAAGACGGGAAAGCCTATATGTCTTTTTTCACTGACATTGACTATGTTGAAGGTGTTATAGAAAAGGGTGATAATGCATTTAAAGCACAATATGGTGCAGACTCTATTACCTTCACCGTTGTGACTGAGAATTCTGTTGCAGGCGATAAGGCAGGTAACAAATACTACATGGGCTTGGCTACATATGATGCTACCACTGGTTCACTTGTGCGTAACTCTAAGAAAACGATTGGTGCATATTATTTTGCTGAAGCTCAAGAAATCTACGTTCCCTTGTATTCTTTGGATGATTTTGTATGTCTGTTTGCTGAGAATGCAACTGAGCCGGAACTGGGCTATATTGTAGCTAATATTGATGTGATTCCTCAGTCTATTTTAAATGCACGTATTTCAAAAGGATCATATAAGGCTACAAATACTTCTGGTGAAACTCTGTCAGGAGATGTTGAAATCATGCTTTATGGCTCATATTATGTAAGAGGTTTCAATCCTGTTCCTTCAATTAAAGATGAATGGGTGGAGTTCAGTATAAGTAAGGATGACGAAAACATGGCCATTGTTGATGAAGACCAGTTAATGGGTCAATTTGAGTATTATCTTGATGAAACCTATACTGAAACTGCTCCAGTTGCTTTCACTCCTGTTGGTGCATATAGTGATTTCAGCAATTTCACAGAAGATGGTTCTTCATCATATTTTGTCACTGATGACGAAATAACAGAGACTACAACGATTGAAAGTACGGGCATGGATATGTATGGCATCTATGGCTACTCTATGAATAGCGATCTGGCAGGTCCTTGGGCATGGATTTCGGATTTGAGCATTAACATTACCTACGAACCCGCCTATGCTGGTATCAGTAACGCTACTCTAACCAAGGCAACCTCTACTGAGTACTTCGATCTGCAGGGCCGCAAGGTGAATGGCAAGCAGAAGGGTCTGCTCATCAAGAAGAGCACCCTGAGCGACGGTACCGTGAAGAGCGTGAAGATGCTGAACAAGTAATCTCACTGCCGGAAATACAGAAAACTAAATAAGTGACTCCCCTGTATTGCACTTCAAAGGCAATGCAGGGGATTTTTTTGTGGGTGTTCGACAATAAAAATTAAAAAAGGTTTCTATATTTTGTTTTGTGCCCACTTATTCGTACCTTTGCAGGCTCATTAACTTATCTTTCAGGAAATCAGAACGAATGAAAAGAATACTATTTCTGTTTGTCATGGCCTTGATGGCAGTAAATATGGCACAGGCTGTACCTGCACGTTCCAAACCCATACGCGTGGAACAGCCCGACGGCAAGTATATCACAGTGTGCCTTGTGGGTGACGAATACTATCACTACAGCATGACTACCGACGGCTATGCGCTGGTGAGTGCCAACGATGGTAGTCTAGTCTATGCCATGCTCAACAGCGAGGGACGGCTGAAGCCCACCACCATGCTGGCGCACGACGAGGAACTGCGTACACCTGCCGAACGGAAGCTGCTGGAATCGATGACAAAGTATCAGGCACCGGTACCCACCGAGGTGTCAAAACAGTTGCGTGAGCAAGAGGAACAGCGTCGCATGGAGTCCCGCATACAGCGCAAACTGGGACTGGGCTATACTTACGACTATCATGACTTCCGTGGTCTGGTGCTGTTGGTGGAATACGGTGACTGCAGCTTCTCACGCAGTGACTATCCCAAGATTATCAATAACATGGTGAACCAGAAGGACTACAAGGGCTTTTTCTCCCTGACCTACGGCTGGGATGCCTTCACTGGTAGCATGCGTGACTACTTCTATGATAACTCGTTTCACCAGTTTGACCCGCAGTTCGACATCGTTGGCCCGGTGAAGATTGACGAGAGCCAGTTTCTTACGGAACACAACGCTAGTGAATGGGATAAGTTTCAGGCATACGCACGTGTAGTGGCCAAGGCACTCGACGCTGCTGAAGACCTGGTGAACTTTAAGGACTATGACCGTGACAACAACGGTGTGGTCGACATGGTCTACCTGATCTTTGCCGGTGCCGGTTCGCATACTGAAGGCAACGATGACCGCCTATTGTGGCCGCATACGGGTGATGTCTACAGTACGACTGGCTGGGGCTACAAGTTGTCGAAGGACGGCGTGTGGTTCGGTCGTTACGCTTGCGGCACTGAGCTGCTGGGACCGCCCAGCTATAAATACCTTGATGGCATCGGCACCATGTGCCATGAGTTCAGTCACGTGCTGGGCCTGCCCGACTTCTACGACACCGACTATTCCAAGAGTGGCGGCGAGAGCCAGCACATTGGCGAATGGTCGCTCATGGCGGGCGGCAGTCATCTGAACAACGGACGTACGCCGGTGGCCTACAGCCTCTATGAACGCTGGAATGCAGGCTTCACCGTGCCCGAACCCATCAGTGATTCAGGTACTTACTCACTGGAGTGTATCGACAGTGTCAATTCGGGGTTCCGTCTGTCATCTGGCAGCAGCAAGGAGTATTTCCTTATTGAGAACCGCCAGCCAGGTCTCTCGAAGTGGGATGCCTATCTGCCTGGCCATGGTATGCTGGTCTATCGCGTTGACGAGAGCAATACGCAGGTGTGGCTTGACAATCAGATCAACGTAGACCCCACGCACAACTACTATCAGCTGCTGCGTGCAGGCAATGGACGTGCCACCGCCCAGGCTAGCGATCCCTTCCCAGGCACAGCGAAAAAGACATCGCTAACCAATATCACACAGCCCAGCTTGATGTCGTGGAACAAAAAATATGAGGCACCGCTGGTGATTGAAAATATTGCTGAGAAAAACGGTGTCATCACGTTTGACCTGGTGAAGCCAGTCTACGACCGTACCAACTGGGAGGACTTCGAGGATATGCCACTGACGAATGCCTCAGCGACAGACACAGCTCGCGTAGAGGGACACATGGGGCTTTGGACGCTGACCGACGGGGCTTGTATCGCTTCGGCTTCGGGCAAGGCCGCCGAGCAAAAGGCACTGGCCATGGTGAAGAATAGTAATGCATACGTGAGCACGAAGAAGCCTGTCATGTCGCTCACCTTTACTCTCTATAACCCCAACTCAGCCAGTGCTATGCCTTATTTCTATGTATCGGAAGACAATACTACATGGAAACAGCTGCGAGTAGTCAATTCCGAAGCTGGCAGAGGCGTTACTGCTGGCAGTTCCATGCAGATGACCATCACGCCTAACCACAGCCTGCCCAGCAATCTGCGCTTCTGGCTGCGAATTGGCGACAGCACGTCACCTGTTTATCTCGACAACTTCCAGTTCACGTTCGACGAGAGCTACGACCCGTCGTCGGCCGACATCCAAGGTGTTCTTCAGACCCCAATGGCTAAGTCTTTGCGCTACTACAACTTGCATGGTCAGCCCGTTGGCCCCAACACCCGTGGGTTGATCATCGTGAGCGACGGAAAAAAGACGTGGAAAGAAAGAAGATAAACCAAAAAACGCTGAGATCTTGAAGTCTCAGCGTTTTTTGGTTGTTTATTTCACCAACACTACCAGGTTCTTACTGGTACTCCAAAAACGGGTGGGGTCGGTGATACGCAGCACATACTGCTTATTAGCATCACGCAGCAACGTGTAAGAGTCCTTGGGATGGTCTGTCAGCACCTTGGCATCACGTGAGTAAAGTTTGATTTCCTTGTCCACACGGATGTCTATCTTGGTGAAATAGTCCTTGTTGTAGTTCTCACGCAGCACCTCGCCATCCTTCAAGATGTTCTGCTCCTTCAGCTCCTTCTTCGTGCCAAAGACAAACCAGGCTGTGTTCAGCTGCTTGTCTTGGGAAGAGATGGTCTCATCTTTGCTGCTGTTGTCCTCTTTCAGGGCCGTCACATCGTTGTTCAGTCCAGCGATGGTCTCATCGAGCTCAGCAATATGGATGTCCTTGGCCTCCAGTTCAGCACGCAGCTGCTTCAGCTCGGCATCCTTCTCCTCCAACTGGGTGGTTAGGTTCTCGATGGTACGCTTCAGTTCCTCACCGCCCAGAGTGCTCTGGCGCAACTGCTGGCGCAGCTTGTTGATAAGTTCGCGGTTCTGTTTCATCGTGGTCTGGATGAACTCCATGTTCTCCTTGATACGGGCAGCCGAATTGGCCCCTTCACCACGCTTGGCCACAGCCACACGGCCTTGGGCCTCGGTAATCTCGCGGAATCCCTCTTCAATGTCGTTCAGGGTTCCCATCACATCGTTGATCTCATTGTCCTTCTGGGCAATAATCTGGCTCAGTGAGTCACGCTGCTGGGCCAGAAGCTGGTCCTGCTGCTGTTTGTTCTCCTGATTGCAGGCGGTCAGCGTCAACACACCGAGCACCAATACCAATAGTTTTTTCATAATCAATTATTTTTTGTTTTGTTCTTTCATCTTTCGTTATTTACTCATCATTTTTCTCGTTAGCTTGAAGCGTTCTCTTTCCTCCCACAACGACTACAATCTCGCCCCTTGGTTCGTTCTCTGTGAAGTGGGCTGTGACCTCGGCCAGCGTGCCGCGTACACTCTCTTCGTGTACCTTCGAAATCTCACGACACACACTGACTGGCCGTTCAGATCCGAAGACCTCAGACAGTTGTTGCAGCAATTTGACCAAGCGGTAGGGGGATTCGTAGAAAATCATCGTGCGTTTTTCGTCGCGCAGCGACTCTATCTTTGATTGGCGGCCTTTTTTCTGAGGAAGGAAACCTTCGAAGCAGAAACGGTCGCAGGGAAGTCCACTGCTTACCAAGGCGGGAACAAAAGCCGTAGCACCCGGCAGGGTCTGTACCTCTATGCCAGCCTTCACGGCCTCGCGAACCAAGAAGAAGCCCGGATCGCTGATGCCTGGTGTACCGGCATCGCTGATCAGTGCTACAGTCTCGCCCGCCAACAGTCGCGTCACGATAGCATTGCTGGTGCTGTGCTCATTGAACTTATGATGCGACAGCAGGTGGTTCTTGATGTCGAAATGCTTCAGCAGGATGCCCGACGTACGGGTGTCCTCTGCCAGCACCACATCAGCCTCTTTCAGAATGCGGATGGCGCGTAGTGTCATGTCTTCCATATTGCCAACGGGTGTCGGCACAATGTAAAGTATTCCCATTCAAGACGCAAATATACATATTTAATTAATGATAGAAAAAAAAACGGCTATTTCTTTGCAATTTTTAAAACGTATTTGTAATTTTGTGGCCAAAATCACTTTATTATGACTGAAAACCTAACGGGAGAGATACACAGACCAGGACGTATCGAAGTGGTGTGTGGCTCTATGTTCTCTGGCAAGACTGAGGAACTCATTCGCCGCATGCGACGTGCTCAGTTTGCACGACAGCGTGTTGAGATTTTCAAACCCAGCATTGACATACGCTATTCTGAAGAAGATGTGGTCAGCCATGACCAGAACCACATACCCTCGACACCCATCGATTCTTCGGCTAGCATTCTCCTGCTGGCCAGCAATATTGATGTGGTGGGCATCGACGAGGCACAGTTCTTCGACATGGGCCTTGTTGACGTTTGCAACGAGCTGGCCAACCGTGGCATTCGTGTCATCGTGGCCGGTCTCGACATGGACTATAAGGGTGTGCCTTTCGGCCCCATGCCAGCCCTCTGTGCCGTGGCCGACGATGTCACCAAGGTGCATGCCATCTGCGTGCGTTGCGGCAGTCTGGCCTACGTGAGTCACCGCAAGGTGCAGAACGACCGCCGTGTGCTTCTTGGTGAGACGGGCGAATATGAGCCCCTCTGTCGTGACTGTTACCAGAAAGCACTAGCAGATGACAAGAAATAAGTCCCTTCAATGGCAAATATCAAAAAATCGCCCCAATAATTTGGTCAATTCAAAAAAACATAGTACCTTTGCACTCGCTTTAGAAAAAGGTCGATCCGCTAGCTCAGTCGGTAGAGCACAACACTTTTAATGTTGGGGTCTTGGGTTCGAACCCCAAGCGGATCACGAAGAATAATCGGTAAGTAATTGAAAATCAATCACTTGTCGATTTTTTATGTTCCAAATACCCCACATTTGCACCACAAAAATCTGCTGTATTTTTTTACAAAACGAACATAATTCAGGCCCTAAACGCAATGCATTTAGAGCCTGAATATCAACAATCATCAAGTGATGAGCCATGTTACAAAAGACATGTTCTTATCACTTTTTTATTTTACCTGTCTATATATTTCCCGTTTATTATTTTATGGCCATTAACGATGTAGATACCTTTTCTGGATTGAACGTTAACCTTTCGACCCTGCAAATCATAGACGGGATTGTGTCCAACAGTATCCAACCATGGCTCGATGTCCACGATTCCCATGTCTTTTCCGATGCTGATGGCAAAAGGGCTCTTGCGGCTACCCACCACATCATCACGAAATGCCAGATGCTCGTTTGCCATAAAGGTCTCACCCGTTGTTGAATTCTTCACTATGAAACTAATATCAACAGGTTGGTCGCCATACGCCGTCACATAGTAGTTGCTGCCGATATGCTCGCCAACACCGCGCTGCTCCTCGCCATTCATGGCATAGAGCAGATAATTGTCGCCTGACAGTTCCATGCCGTCCTGATATAGGCGTGCCGTAATACTCATTGTGTTCGGGAAGGAGTTGAGGAGTGGTGAAGCGGAAGAGTTAGAGTAGGCCATCCATGCGTTTGCGGAATTAGACGATCTGGATTCCCTGTGAGCAGCAACTGCGGAGAAATCATAGCTACGGACGAGTATCGACTACGGCTCAGAACCTCGACATGCAGCTGGTCGCACTGAAAGAAGCTGAACGCGATGAAAGTCATGTCTTCACTGAGAAGGTCAGTGGAGTAGGGGAACACACAGAACTGCAAACTGTCATGAAGTACATCCACGATGGAGACTTTCTGATCGTTTACAAGCTCGACAGGTTAGGCATCTCGACTAAGAACCTTCTTACCATCATCGAGCAACTGCAGACAAAGAACGTTCGCCTGATGTCGTTGAGCGACAACATCGACACCAGTAGCATATCAGGAAAGCTGATAATGCACATCTTCACCATCCTCGCTGAGTTTGAACGCTATTTGATAAAGGAGCGTACCGAAGAGGGTAGAAGAGAGACTAAGAAAAAGGGGGGCAGATTTGGCAGGCCGAAGCAGCCGAAGCCTGAACGTTCCTCGATGTGTGCCCAGCTATACCCAATGGTAATAGCGTATCAGTCATCATGCGTACAACTGGTATTAAATCCAGGAACACTGTATATAAGTATCTCCGCATGGAAGGCATAGAGATAAATAGCGGACTGCGCACAAAGTGATAATTAAATAAATATTTATTATATAATATAAATATGAGAATGTTATCATAAAACCGCCCAAATCTCTGCAATTACAGGGGATATATCATGAATGTAGCGCAGGGGATTAGTAGTCAGTAGCGAACTACCCTCACAGGTGCCGACAGTGCGTAGGTAAACTCCACCGCTGTACCCTTGAAGTCTGGTGCCTCGCCCGTGCGCTGCTGCATATATTCGGCCTGTTCCTCCATCATGGAAATGAACTCGCTGCGTACCTCCTCTTCACTCAGTCCGTTGGCATACACGCCTGGCACGGCATCGGAGAAAGCGGTGAAGCCGCCGCCCTCGCCCAGCTCAATGACTGCCTTGATTTTCTTTTTTTCCATTTCTCTTATCCGTTAAATCTGTTAGTGTCTTAAAGTCAGCCCGTCACTAAGGGCGGGCCGACCGACGCGCGTTGACCATCCTTTTCAGCAGTTCATAGTCACCAAACAGTCGGCCACCTGCTATGATAACGCAGAACACTTCCATCATCTTTCATTATAGAAGACTTTTACGTCAATAATCTACGTTTATATTATTCTTGGTCTGATCTTATAGCGGATAACAGCAGCTTCAGTTCATCCTCGATGTTGCTTCTGTAGCTTTCCGACTCATCATCGAAAGTAGACTTAGCACCCAACAGAACCAGCAATGATGTAACGGGGAAAGTGTCCCAGCCGTCGCACCATGAACCAGCATATCCTCTGATACCATACACTCTCAAGACCCTTAATGCTTCTTTGACAACTGCGATCTTGAAGTCCTCCAGAGATACATCGAAGTGATACTTGTCATCTTGCGTCAACGGTTTATCAGTCTCAGGGTCAAGGATGTCGCCATACTCCCTTGCATCTATATGAAGGATGCCCTTATCGGTTTCATCCCTTGTCACCATGAACTCCATAGTCCCAGGCTCTTCATCCCATTTTGCACTACAACTATCCCGATCTTCGTTGTGTACGAACTCAGCAGCAAACTTAATCAAGTCGCCTAAAGGGTCAGAACTCATATAACCAGCAGAACAATACAGTCTCTCATCATCGAACAGAATTTCAATGTCCTGATAACCCCAAGCGAGGTTAGAGGTGTTAATTCGTATATTCTTAGTCATCTTGTATGCTTGAATTCTTTTATTATTGCATTCTTCAGTTCCTCTGCAGAACTTCTCAGTATTTCTTCGGCATAGAACAGTCCTTTACTATCAACCAGCAGCACTTCATCAGGAAGATTCTCAGAAATGCTGCCCTTTATATTATTACATTTGGCAGCCCTCCATTCATCAATTATGATTTCTAATGCCTCAAAGTCGTCACCATCTATTCCCGTGAGTTGTATGAAACCAGTTGAGATCTTGATACAGTCTCCAGTTTGCAAACATTCACGACGAACTACATTTCCTTCCGTTGGCAACGTGAGGACTTTAGACCTGATGACCTCTATGCTTTCCACAAGTTGACTGTATTTTCGTTTAGAAATGAGGCGAGCAGGCACCCTCTTGCTAACCGGCCAACTATAAATCGCATCCTCGAAACTAATACCACCATCATAGATACAGTAATCCTCAGCAACATGATATTCTTCCGTCGCTTTCTTAATACAGCAGATTGAAATACGGTCTATTCCTCTTACAGTGTCTATAACCAAGTAACAGTCACAATCGGTTTTCTCTATCGGTTTTTTCATTTCACTACTATAGTTTAATTCTATAAGTCATAATCGTTGGTGTCCATCTCGATACGAAAGTCCTTGTTTTCAGGCCATAACTCCTTCTCTTTCGCCATTATCCTCATTAATTCATCTTTACAGTTCATAATTCCTCTTCACTCTCAAAGAAAATCACTCTTATTTCAAGACCGTTACCATTCCCGCCACAATAGCGGGCAACAGTCTCTATCTTGGTTATCTCTTCTCTCATCTTGATTAGTTCCAGACATGAGATCCCTTCACCAACCTTAAATATACCTTCCATCTGTAGAGGGAAGCGGTCTATCCAGTCTACAGTCCGTATTTGCATAGAGAATAGTGGAATACTATATATTGGCCCATTATAATTATGTTCCTCTATATATACCCTGGTTCCCTCACTCAGATCACTCAACCCTATAGGCTCTGCCTTTTCAACGAGTGTTCTCTTGTAGGACGGATCATAGAAATCTTCATGGAAATAGTCAAGTACGACAGTATTCCTGCGACTGCATAGATTATCCCATGGAAGCGCAACGGCATTCCACATGCCTTTTTTGTCCTGAACCTCTAATATTCTATATGTGTACCTGCTCATATCTTAATCTTTTTTAATCCAATTTCATCATAGAAGTCTGTGTATCTCTTGTTGTGGAGGTCGGTGCCTGCATAGTTGTACCAGCCTTCATTCTCTATCTGTTCTGCACGCTGCCTGGTCTCTTCGTCATAGAAGCCGTAGATAGAACCGTAGTTCAGCTGGAACTCACAACCGAGGTCATGCAGTCTCTCCAGCTCTTCCATATCCAGATAGTGATATCGTTCAGGATGCGCCAATACAGGCTGGTAGTAGCCATCGAGAACCTTCTTTATTTCATCAAAGGGATCAAGATTACCAAATTGGGCACGGCTCCTAATAGGGAATTCCAACAATAGGTTGTCACCAAGCCATGGAAGCCACCATTTATTATCACATACCTCTGGCCACGTCTCAGGGATGATCCGGTATTCCATCGTAGGATACAATGTCAGGTTGATGTGGTTTTCATCAATGGCGTCCCACAGCTTTTCAAATGCCTTTAGCACTGTCCCAGGGGTGTTGTGGTATCTATACGAAGAATGGGCAACGCATATTACACAAGTAAAACCATACTCAACGAGCTTACGGGCCAGGAACACCGCTTCCTCAATGTTCTGGGCACCGTCATCAAGACCAGGCAGGATATGACAATGAAAATCGGTTTTCATGTCATACATTTCTTTTTCGGCCTTCTGATATTTCCTGTAGTCAACCATAATAGTCTTTGATGTTTCTGGAGCGATGTTCAATCCTGATTATCGGATCGATAAATCTCAGGTTACCGTCAGCATCCTTCAGACAGTTGTCTGCCCAAACATCGGTGAAGGATACCTCACCGTTGCTGTAGAAATAACCGGCATCGGTGAGAGTAAACCCGCGACTGGTAAACCACTCGTGTATCTCAGCCTTCGTCGGTCTCTCCAGTGTGTCTATGAACGGCTGTTCAAGGACGAGACGCACGCCACCGCTGACAGGATCCTGGCTGACACCGAGGAATCTGTATAGTACATCACCGAAGTATCGGTTATGGATGTGATGCTCGTACAGCACCGTATAGGGATTCTCATGTTTCAGCACGGCGTATGCGAACGGATCGCGGAACTTCACCACCCTGTTGTTCGGTTCATCGAAGAAGACGATGCTCTCTCCACTGAGCTTCTTCGTGCGGGTGCCGAAGGTACCCCACTCCGTCGAGGGTATGAACTGCCCGATGTCCTTGGCAACGGCAATCAGACGTTCTGACTCCTTTTGAATAGCCGTCCGGGTGTTCTCTGGCTGTCCTGTCGGCAGCCCTTCCAGATAGGGTGCTATATCACTGAAATCATTCTGTGATGGCCATTGGCTGTCTGGCACAAGCACCACAATATCGTCGCCGTCCTGGCCGCTGTCCGTTCTGTTGGTATAGCGCAGTTCCCGAGCTTCCCAGTTTATTGTCAGCCGATCAAGATCATAACAATGGTCTACGCAGGACAGGATGCCTGCAGCTACCCATGGTCTGTCTGCATCGGCAAGCGACTGTACAGCCTCCCAGGCGTTCCTACCGTCCTGAAGGGTAATCTGCTGTAGCAGGTTCTTCTGCTCTTCCGTGATATTCTGTTTCATAGATATTTTATTGAATGATTAAAATGATTAAAATATTGGGAACTTGGCAACAAGTTTGGCGAGTTCGCCAATCTTCTCATTGTATTCGTCGCAAGATTGTTTGTTGACAGCATCGTCATCAGGTGCCAACTTGTGGAGCTGCATGATGTCTAACATCTGATATTTAATTCCGTCAATCTCGCCATGCCATGATTCGTGGAAGTGTCCGTAGTACCATTGTTGCAGGGGATGACTGTGAGCGTACAGGTACGCATGAATATCATCCATGACCTTACGCTCATTTTTCACATCATCGAGAAGGCCTTTATCCTTGATTAGCCAGTCCTGGATATTAATCCTGCTGACCATCTCGCAGAACGAGGGAGCAGTGTGGCTGATGACCACATCGATGGCATACTGTCTGTCAATGGCCTTCAGTCTTTCATCATTATAGACAGGACGTTCGTCCGGCCAAAAAAGGCCAGGTGCAAACGGATTGTCGGAATCGACCTTATAACTGTCATTATTGAGATGCCTTTCCATAATCATTCTTTCCTTTCTCCATTTGCGGTCAACGGATACCGCACCACCGATGCAGAGGACGGTGTGGCCGCAGGCTTTCAGAACGGAGTAGTCAGGCACGGCCTTCCACCGCTTGTAGTTCACCTGCCTGCCGTCAAAGTATGCAGGATTGTCGTGATTACCACGTATGAACACTATCCAGTTGTTGGCCTTGGCAAGACGACTGCTGACCTTCTGATAGATGTCCTCATAGTAGTCAGGACGTTTAAAGCCAAAGCCGCAGTCACCGGCAACCACAATCAGGGTGTCGGTCATGCTGTATTGGACGCAGCATTTACAAACCAATGCCTCGTAGTCACCGTGGATGTCCCCGCAGACTACTATTCCCTTGGCATCAGGGAAGTTGTATGTATTAGTTCTGTTCATCATCATCTAAGGTTATAGAACTGAGTAAATCGTTACCATATTCGAGAAGTAACTGCACATCAAACTTATAGATGATTTCATAGTCTTCTGCAAGGCATCGGCGTAGGGTGCTGCATAGGCAGGATTATGAGTGCGCTTCTCGGAAGAGACAGGCTTAAAGTCCTTGATGTTACACTTACCGATACCGTAGATCTCAACATCCTCAGTACCATAGCGTGTGTTGATAGACCACTGACAGGATGCCAGCGGCCACCCACGGTTGCTTTCCTTCCTCAAACAACTGCACGTATTCCCAGGCATTGCGCCCATCTTGTAGGGGTGTGGCTTTCAATAGTTCAATCTGTTGTTCTGTATGTTCCATTGTTATCTAAGTCTTTATTGTATGTTTTTTAAAAGAGCTGCCACCCGAACAGCGTACCAATCACGCTGACGTCAGGCAGCAGCTCACGCCTTGCTCCGGTGGGATTCGAACCCACAACCTGCCGTATTTCTACGGGGACCTGGCCAGTCAGGTCTGCGCCAGCAAGGCTATGGGTGCCCTCTGGTGTAGTTCATGCACCTGGGGACAGATGAAGGCCGTTTTTCCCTCGTTATTGGCTTTCGCCTCAGATTACGCAGCCATGCCAAAGGCACCTGTGATTTCCTAATTCCGCACCTTCACCAATGAGGATCTTCCGGACGATCCCCATGCCATTTCTGGCTTTTACTGGTGCAGTTGTCTGCAGCAGTAAAAAGATTGGAGAGCCGTACTTCTGCTATTATCGGCTATTGCCTCAAGTTGC
>JAEEGL013488806.1_pt1 | contig 28450 bp, 28 predicted proteins | sample 9134231 | NCBI WGS metagenome assembly JAEEGL01 (sample SAMN16246548, study PRJNA631951) | gut metagenome | biome: gut microbiome; feature: rumen; material: fiber-attached | host: Bos | place: Iran: Karaj | collected 2018-10
CCGCCTCGGCGGCCTAAGGTGGGGGAGATGATTGGGGTTAAGTCGTAACAAGGCATCGGTACGAGAACGTGTCGATGGATTACCTCCTTTCTTGAGAAGGATTTGATGCGTACGAAGGCTTTTAGCCCGCGTATAGCAAGGTCGGTTACGGTTATGTTAATTAAGCTTATAACATAACATTAAAAACGTAACATTTAGCTTATAGACGATGATTTGCACAACTAAGTTGTTAAACAAAGATCTCCCGAAGGGGAGATTTTTGTTGTAAAAGCCGCTACTCTTGACCAACAGGGAAGCATATGATAAACTATTACTATTCTGCATTTTGGCAGGTGTACATTAATGACGGTAGCTGGCTAGAAATGCCCAATGTCCCTGTTAAATGTAGGATATAAGCAATAGGTAACAATGGTTTTGTAACAACAGTAACAATGTAAACGAGTTAACAGTATTATTTATTTGTGTCTTTTTATTCAGCAAATGCCAGCTACGTCAAACCTTAAACCCCCATCATACATGGGGGTTTTCTCTTGCATATTTTTGCGCCCTGTGGTATAATAAGAGAATTGGTGGGCTAGGGTGTACATTAATAAATGCGACAGATAAGTCGCGAAAGCGACAGAGACATATTATCATCAGAGCAATGCTAAACCCGTGGGCATGCTCTCATTTTAACGGTTTCACAATTGAATAAGAGTAATATATTTCACATTAAAGACGTCTTGCACTAACCCATCAAAACGTTATGAAGAAGAACTCCTTACCTTCGATAAAATGTGTATGATAAGGTTTTCCTATGTCTCTGCCAAAATTATTGAACCCTGCCAAATTATAAATGGCAGGGTTTTTCTTTGTCACAAAACCGCGTCCACTTGCCAAAACAATCAATATAGTGTATAATATAAATATATACGAGTGGGAGAAATTTAACAGATCTGATTGAGTGCGCATAAGGAAAGGGGGCGATTATATGCCTACTACATTTAGCCGCGAAGATATGATTATGAATATGCTGGTCGAAGAGACCAAGAAAGCTGGTCATCAGCTTTCGGATGAAGAGATAAGGAATAACGAAGCACTGGCTAATCCAGCTGAATATGCATACTATAAGGGAACGAGCGAGAACGCAGCAAGAGCGGCCTGGAATAAGATCCATCACGAAGAAAAGGGTATAGTATTAAAGCCTTTAGCGGTGGCTCTTATCAAGAAGAAACAGGAGAACGGAAGTTAAGCACTCAAATCAGGCCCCTGGCCATTTAGGCCAGGGGAATTTATTTCTAAATCTCTAAAATCAATCCCTTGTGGTCTGAGATAATCTTATCTACCACCTCAAAACTAGAAACAGTAATATCTTTGCTAACTAAAATATGATCACAGGCGACTTTTCCGCCGTATTTTAGCCCCGCAAGGGTATTATCTACATGATATTCCTCAGTTAAATCTCGCAAGAAATCGAGTTCGCGCATGGCAGGTGCCTCATGTACAATATTTAGGTCCCCACACATCACTAGAGGCCCGTCAGCCGCTTTTACGAGCGAAACAGCATTCTTCATCGCTTTTACTGTATCTTCGTTTCCTAGGGGCTGATTTTGCCAATATCCATGATAATTTGCGATATTTAGCCCACTTTCTAGCTTAACCATTTGTGCTGTGTAGCAGTGATCATAGAAGTCCTGTTTGGTTTTTATCTCTGTTGCGCCATCGAATACTACTGTCTTTTTCTCATCGACAATCTTCTCGCGAGAGAGAATTACGTTGCCCTGATAGAGCGTATATCCCAGAAAAGACTTGATAGACCAGTTGGGGCTACAGGAGGAATACTTTAGACCAGAGGCAGCCTGTATATCGCTTAGCATAGCAAAGAAGCCGCTATGGGCACCGCCGTCATCTTCTTCTAGCCAGACAGCCTCTTGCATACAAATAGCATCAAACTGGTTTTCGGAGAGGTAATTAATGAGGGCTCCCTTAACCCTACCGTCCCACACGTTTAATTGTAGGATTCTCATCTATTATCCCCGGCACCTTCGAGTTTGCCGCGCTTTTTACGGGATGAAAGCTTATCTAGGTTCATCTTTGCAAGTTCAGATAGAGGCATATCTAGATATTCCGATACTTCAGCAACATACCAGAGCACATCACCAAGCTCTTTTAAAAGTTCAATACGCTCTTCGTCATTAAATCGGCCAAGCTTATCACGCATCAACTTCTTTACCTTATCGGCGAACTCGCCAGATTCGCCTACGAGCCCCAAAGTCTTATCTATAAATTCAGGGACATTTAGGGTCTTTTTCGTCATCACTTCACCTACATTTGAGTGCCCAAGATCATAAAGGGTAGTTTGCTTCTGATAATAGTCTAACTTCATATTACCTCCTTTTCTTCATTATACCACTAAAAAGGGAGCGCAATCTGTTGACTATTTCTTACAGGGGTGGTATAATAAAAACATATCTTATTAAGCGGGGGTAGCACATTAATAGCTCGTATCTGTTGGTATAGTTGTTTTCCTCAGGTAAAAATAGAGAATAGCGCAGCATATATTCTTGTCCATATAAAAATGTTCAATTATGTAAAATATTATATCCCTGGACTGATAAGGTTATATACTAACTGCACATACGAGCTATGGGAAAATCCTCTTTTTCCAATTTTTCAACATTACATTAGCCCCGCCACCATGGCGGGGCGCTTTTTCTCTAAAAATGGTATAATATACAAGATATGGAAGATACTAGAAACTTGGTTGATGAATACAAAGGCCTCACAAATGAGGAAGTTTTTGCTGCCCTAGACAAAAAGAGGAGCCCTCTAGAGGTCGCCATCGAAAACGTAGAACACGATTTTAATATCGGTACGATTGTTAGGAATGCAAATTCATTCAATGTTAGTAAAGTCCATATTATCGGAAAGAAGAAATATAACCGCCGTGGCGCAATGTGCACGGACAAATATCTCGAGATTGTTCATCACGCCAGCGTGGAAGACTTTCTAGCCACCCAGGAGGGTAGGGAAATAGTTGCGATAGAGAATAACACCCCTCGCGCGAAAGATTTACACAGTAAACAATTCATCAAAAACACCACTTTGGTACTTGGATCAGAGAATAATGGTATCTCAGAAGAGCTTTTATCATATTCTCATGATGTTAGATATATCGAAAGTTTCGGTTCTACTCGCTCTGTAAATGTGGGTGTCGCCTCTGGAATTGCGATGTATGAATACACTCGCCAAACAATATTGAAATAACCCCTTTGACATTTTTTAATTTTTTTGATAAAATAGTTGGTACTGGGGTAATAGCTCAGCTGATTAGAGCGCTGCCTTTGCAAGGCAGAGGTCCAGGGTTTGAATCCCTGTTACTCCACCATATCAGGGGATATAGCTCAGCTGGTTAGAGCGCGTCACTGATAATGACGAGGTCTCAGGTTCAAGTCCTGATATCCCCACCACGAAGTGTTTAAATCGGCAAAAGGGCCGATTTTTTAGTAGTTTCTGATTATCTTATTGTTTATGATCGGCTATTTCCAAACCGGTATGGTCTTGGCCATCTATAAGATTTACTGGTTGGCCTGTATTTTTATCGGTAACCCAAATACCCTGGATATCATCTTTTGTAACGTAGCCTCTTTCAGCGGCGGCCTTACTCGCCTGAATAACCAAGTCGGCCTTTTCGCGCTTCTCGCTGTCGCCATCGTACCAATATACTCCGGCGCCTTCCGTGCCAAAACCACGTTTGCCTGGTATATCTAAAGCGTCGGCAGCCTCGCGTTTATTCCTTACAAAACCTTGAACCATCAAGTCGGCAATCGCTGACGATCCTACATGGCGATAAACGCTGTCGTTACTCATCGGTAAATTGCCACTGCCAAAGAACATCCCTTTGCCATGTATGTTTGGGTTTCCATTCCTTTCAGTCGCCTCTCTCAAGGCCGCTTGATCAATTTCTACGTCACCCCATTCAGCGGTTAATTCGATTAACTCGTTATCAGGCAAGCGTAGTCGATCAACTTTTTCAATAGTAGCTACACGGTCCGTCTCAGAAGTATTTTCTGTCTCGCGGTCGCCAGAATAGGCATTTAAAACTTGTTCACGTGCGTCAGCAATCGCCTGCTCGCGTGGCACTTGATTGGCAAGGGAAGCGTCATCCATACCGGGCAAATCGTCAATCAAAGAGTTCACTTGGCTCATTTTATCTTTCAGTGCGGCGATGTCATCCCAAGTGGTCTCACCTCCATGCTTGCGGGTTTCAATGTTGTTGCGGTCATCGGCAATATGTGCCTGATCTATTCCGCGGCTGTAAGAATGCTCCATGCTTTTCATACTGAAATTATAGCATAAGCCGTCGAGTTTTCCTGAGCGCATTCCATTCACCTATAATGAAAAAGGCGGCCCTTTGGGGTCGCCTTTAGATTATGCAAAGAAATGGGGAATAGTTAAACTCTCCTGGATAATCCTTTTGGGATCCAAACAATCGTCTGGACAATTGATTATTCCAAAATCCATTTTTGCCATTTTGGAGCTGGTGGCTTCTATGACATGCAGCCCGTTTTCAAGCACGCCTAATTCTCTAAAACGTACTTCTGCGGTATTAATAATAGACTCCCTGCTATGGTGCCATACAACATCGCCCTGAACGGGTGTAGTATTAAAAAGCCAATCCAGTTTCTGAGCATAACATACGTTGGTCCTATAGAGTTTTCCGTGATCTTCGGGAAGAAAAGTCTTAGAGATATCCTCGATGACGTCTTCTTCCGGGCATTCCTTGTAATAGAGAAATGCCGACTCTGCTTCCATTAGAGCTTTGTTTTGCAGTCTAAACAGTTCGTCTCGGTCAGAAATACTTGATGTCTTGATGGAACTAGCTGCTCCACATGCGAAGTACGGGTTCTTGTCTCCACGAATCGCTACCAAAACAACGGGGGCGTAATCTGATTCAAGAAGTAGGACTGTCATTTTGCAACCTATAGAAGCATAAAATGCCTGCCTTTTTGCTACGTGTGTATCAAGAGTTGTAATCTCTTGATGTCCGTCTCGATAGAACCAGCATTTCATTATTGCGTCTCTCTCGATTAGCTCGGCAAGGGCAGAGTTTTGAGCTCTAATAGGGTCAAAATGCGCGGCAATACCACAAGAGTTCGTAACTCTTTCGTGTCCAGGCCCATTAAAAGCCTCTTTTCTTTCGTACGCTTCAATAACGGCCTTGTATTCTGCATAAACATCCGATCTTGCGGTTGCTCCACTAATACACTCGGTTTCGTTATCGTAGTACGTTGCAATAGCGGTATAAAAGCTACCGCCACTAGACCAAACGTTAACAGATTTTACGGGTTTGTCCTCTCCAACATTCTGTTCAATGAAGCCTAGATAATCGGGCTCCTGGGCTGTGTCGAAGTAGTCTTCGTAACCCAGTGTGATTGCAAGGGTAGGCCAATAGCCATCTGGCATTTCCAAGGCCCGTTTTAAAGCTTCATCCAGGGTGCCTCCCAGTTCGCAAGTTGCCAGTCCAAGACTAGCTGCCGCAATGCAGATATTCTGTGCGACATGTCCAGCCTCAATTAAAGCAAATCGATATGCGCGGTTAGCATATTTGTAACCTTGCTTATCAAAATCCGCCGCGATCACCAGCTGCACCTTTGAACCAAACATTTCTTCTCGGTTAAAACAATACTTTAGATCCTCAAAGTCGAGGCATTCTTCATAAAGCACCAGGGAAGATGTGTCAGGGTCAAACTCGTATAATCCGCGAGGGAAATCTCTTTGATCATCCTGGACGACCATATAGAGTTTTAAGGGGTATAAACCCCCGGCACTAGGTACCATAAACTTTCCGTTTTCCTGGATTCCGTATCCAGATGCGCAGATTGTTATAGCCTGCGAAAGACTCATTCTTTCGCCTGAGTACTTTCGACAAGAATGTCGCCCAAGAAGAATACTAGGAATATAGCTTTTTTCTGTAGAATAAGATTTTCCATTTGCTATCGGAGCTCTAGGGAGACTAGAATACTCACGAATCTCCTCCTGGGTTAAGTTTCTCGAAAAGTTTGTTGGGAAGTTGCTAACTCTGTGAAAATGCTTGTACTGCTCACGCGAATCTGTAACTACCCCAATCTGATCAAGATTATTAATAATCTCTTCTACTACGTTAGTGTCAGTATCTAGTGCGGTTGCTATGTCGGCTACAGAGAACCGACCATTGCAGTAGGGCAAAACTGTCTTTATGACTTCTGCCCATTCGCCGTCGATAATGCATTCATCATCGGGCGAAAAGAAAACTACCCTGTCGGGATGCATTACGTATGGTAATACGATAATTGGAAAATAATTACAGTAGTTCATAGAATTATAACCTCCAATCCAAATTTTTAAGATACGTTTAGGGCGCCACGTGTGTGGCGCCCGGGAAAATACTCAACTAGTAGTTACTTCATGTTATTTTTTGCAATTACTGCCAGGCTGGCCATGGCCACCGCCAGAGCAAGATCCTCCGTTACCTTTGCAGTTTGTGGAAGGTCCTTTTCCCATAAGGGGTTTTCTCTCAACAGTTAACGCTTTTTTGGGTAGTCTGATCATATAATCACCTCCATCTGTAAAACAGTATAGACTACTATAACCAACAGTTGCACTTATATAATAACATATCAATAGCAAATAGTCAAGGATTTAACAGATAAAGGAAAAACCACTTCGAAGAAGCGGTTTTTCAGGTCATACATTGCTTAAGTAGCCTCGCAGTTTAATCTACTCAAGCTAACCCCATTTTATATCACGTGGTGCATAATGTCAACAAGTTTTTTCCACAAAATGTGGAAAAGGAAACTATATTTTGTTCGGAAAAATGCATGAATATTACAACATAAAATTAAGAAAAAGCATATTGACAAACCGAAAGCACTATGATATAATTAAGGCATACACTCTGAAAGTAGGGTGGTGCTGTTATTAATTTAAGTATTTGGTGGGCAGAAAGACAACTAAAAATGTCTGGAACTAAAGCTGGCGGCATGAAAGCTGCTGCTACCAATAAATCTAAATACGGCAAAGAATTCTATGCTCGTATTGGTAAAAAAGGTGGCCAAAATGGTCACACCGGCGGTTTTGCCGCTAACCCAGCCCTAGCACGTGTTGCTGGCGCTAAGGGTGGCCGCATCTCTCGTCGTGGTCCAGCTAAAAAAGCTGCCTAATGATAAAAAAGCACCCTTCGGGGTGCTTTTTGGTGGTTGCTAAAAGTTCTCGCATCTAGGACAATGGTAATTGCCGTCAGGGGTCTGGAACATCGTAAGTCCACACTTTTTGCAGCAAGTCTTCTTGTGAAGCCAATCTCGATAAGTATCAAGCTCTCCTTCAACTAGATCGTCGTCAAAAGTGACTCCATATCGCATAGCGAGCTCTCTAGCCTTATCCCAGGCCTCTCGCTCCATTTTTACACGTCTCACTGAGGTATTAAAGCTTCTGTGCCCGGATAGCGCATGACCGAGCTCATGTAAAAGTAACAGGGAATCATTATCTTCCTCTGGTCCAATCACTATTGTTTTAGAAGGTCGAAAAGAGAACTTTGTCCCGGAAATAAAGTGAAACTCCGGATAATCATTTTTTATTCTTGCCAAAAAGGTAGCATCCATAGATCACGGACTCCGTAGGTCGTTTTGGGCGACGGTACTTTACCCCTAAATCAGGCAGGAATTTAGAGTATAGCCTAAAGATCTTGCCAAGTGGCCCACCTAAAACAATTGTATCTGGATGATACTTCTCAATGATGTCTGGAAGTCCGAGAGACACTCTATGCGCAATGTCAATGTAGTTATCTTGTCCACGGATATCTGTGGCGACATCTATATGAAACACTCTTTCGAGCGCAGAAAGAGCAGCGATATCTTCCCATTCTGCTTTCTCCCCACAAAAGTCATAAACCTTGTGGCCCGGCTCAAACTTAGAAGACTCGGGGAGGATCTTGCCATTTTCAGCAATACCGCCACCAATGCCGGTTGAAAAAGTGAGGAAAACCGTCTTGCCTTTGATGCCAGAAGACTCATAAGAAACCGCCAAATTAGCATCATTTTCAAAGTAAATTGGGCAGTCGAACACAGATTTTATAGGGGTAAGAAGGTCAACTTTGCCCCAATCGCGATTACCAAATTCGGCTGTACAATTTTTTTGTACAGTACCAGGAACTGCTACTACTACGCAGTTGATTTTGCGGTTTTTGTACTCGCCGAGAAAGCGTACTAGATCGCTAGAAAAACGTTTAAAAATCCTCGAAGTCTTGAACTTCGTTTTCTTGAGCACAACGCCGTGCGGCGAAAACAGCGCAATTAAAGTCTTTGTACCTCCAATATCGATAGCTAAATACATACCACGATTATAGCACAAATAAGGCCAGTGAGGGGAATCCAGAGCCTGGCAAGGCGAGGACGAGCGACGCGTCCCCTCAATGGTCTCATTTTTGCTATAGACAACAGGGGAATTATTTGATATAATGGTAAAAGTTTTTGTTCCGCTCTTAAGGGCGGCAAAAGGAAGGAAAAAATTAATTTATGGCTAATGCCAAAAAACTAACTATGGATGAACTCCTAGCATCTAGCGAAGATTCATTCAAAAAAGCAATTGCAGGCGACACCGTAAAAGGTACTGTCGTATCTGTAAAGAAGCACGAAATCTTGATTGATCTCGGTGCTCAAGGTGTAGGTCTTGTACCTCGCCGTGAAGCGTCTTATGTACGCAACCTAAAACCAGGTGACGAAGTTACCGCTTCTGTCATCGAAGCCGAAATGGATGACGGCTATGTACTACTTTCACTCCGTAAGGCAGTTAAAGACAAGGGTTGGGATGAAATCCAAGCCAAGCTCGACAACGCCGAAACCGTAGAGGTAACCCCATTCGATGCAAACCGTGGTGGTCTTCTAGTAGAGTACGAAGGTATCCGTGGCTTCTTGCCAGTTTCACAACTTTCAGCAGAACACTACCCACGCGTAGGTTCAGCCGATAAGGACGAAATCTTGCAACGCCTCAACTCTCTTGTTGGCAAATCTATCAAGGTACGTATCCTTGACGCTATCAAGAAGGAGAACAAGCTTATCTTCTCTGAGAAGGAAGCTATCAAAGACGGTCTTCAAGAACGCTTTGAAAAACTCAAAGTTGGTGACACTGTAAAAGGTGTAGTAACCGGCGTAGTAGACTTCGGCGTATTCGTAAACGTTGATGGCATCGAAGGTCTCATTCACATTTCAGAAATCTCTTGGGAACGTGTAAACAATCCAGCAGATTACGTAAAGGTTGGCGACACCATCGAAGCAAAGATCATCGCTATCGATAAAGAACGCTTGTCACTCTCTATGAAACAACTCGTAGAAGATCCATGGATCTCCGAAGTTGAGGGTCTAAAGAAAGGCTCCAAAGTAGAAGGTACTGTTACTCGTATCACTCCATTTGGCGCATTCGTACAAATCAGCCCAGCCGTAGAAGCTTTGGTACACGTATCTGAGCTTGGCGAAGGCAGCGACGTAGATCCAGAGAAGGTATTTACCTTGAACGAACGCAAGAGCTTCAAGGTTCTAGATATCGACAAAGAAGGTCGCAAGATCTCTCTATCAATTGCTAAATAGTTAGCCTAAAAATAGCCCCAGCAACGGGGCTATTTTTTGTTGACAAATCTAATCATAAGCGATATACTACAGAAAAGCGCGCAAAATAAACACTTAAAAGAAAGGTCATACAAATGCAAAGCGTCGACGATTTTATTGAAAGCCTCTTGAACGACAAGGGGATCACGGATGTTGAACCAGAAATCCGTGCAGAACTAAAAGAGGATATGAAAAAGAGATTGATGGATCAAATCAATCGTGCTGCCATCATGGAGCTTAGCGAAGAAAAAGCTACTGAGCTCGCAGAAAAAGTGGACGATCCAGAGTTCACAGAAGAAAAAATGGCAGAATTCTTGAAAGACGCAGGCGTAGACCTAACCGGCGTTACTCTAAACACGATGCTAAAATTCCGCAATTTTTACCTAGACCAAGGAGAGTAAAATGTCTGGCGAAACAATAGGAAGAGAAGGCGGAGCTCGCGAAGAGCGTGAGAAGCTCGTCGAAAAGTACGAAACCGCCAATAAACAATATGAAGACGATCTTCTAAACATCGAAGACATGCTTTCTAGCGGTCGTATCAACGAAGAACAAGCTGCGCGTTTTAGGGACGAAGTGACTGCAAGAATGGAGGCTGCTTTAAACCCTGAACTTAGTGAAGATAATAACAAACAACTTCAAGATGACCTTTTAAATATTGACGATATGCTATCTCACGGTACCATCACCGAGGAGCAAGCAAATAATTTTACAAAAGAAGTAAAACTAAAAGCACTCGAAAGAGAAGACGCTAAAAATAATCAAGAAGAAGTAATCTCAAAAGAAGATGCTGAAGCGTTGGAAAAACGTGCGCTCGAAGAAAAAGCGAAATTCGAAATTGAAGAACTAGAAAAACAAAAACTAGAACAAGAAGCAGCTGCTGAAGTTCTAGCGGAAGCTCAGGCCTTGATGAAGGAGTACAGGGAGCTTGGTGGTAAGATCTTGATGGCATCCGCAGACGAGCTTCTCGACCATCCGGAAGAGAAACAGGAAGAGAAACCAGCAGAAAGCCCAGAAGAAGTTAAAGAAGAAGAGTCTAAAGAAGAGCCAGCAGAAGCAAAGGAAAAGCTTCCAGAAACTCCAGAAGAAATCTTGGCTGAAGTCGAAAAGCTAAAAGCTGAACTTGGTCAACTAGAAAAGAAAGATCCACTCATCGCTATTAATGCTGACTTTTCTGCAGACAAAAAAACTCTTGCAAGACAAGAGGCAGAAGCCGCTATAAATAGAGAGAGTGCAGGACATTACTTCAAACGCCTCTGGAAGGGAACTCTGTTTAAGAAGTATTATCAGAAAAAATACGAACGCGAGATTCTATCTGGCGAGCGTATGATTATTGACGGTGAAGAAGAAAAAAGCGTCGATGAAGTTATTGAAGAAAGAAGTAGGGGTGCACTAGATCGCTTCAAACTCGGTATCACTGAAGATACTCGCTTCATCCACGAATCAGCTGGCGAAAGCTTTGAGGAGGACGAAAGGCTCACGAAATTCGTTAAAGAAACTATCGATGAATTCGTCGCGGAAGCAAAGAAAAGCGAGAAGAAGTTATCTTCCGAAGATCTCAAGTTGCAATTTGATGAGCTCTTTAAGAGGCGCTGCCAGGAAGCAGCCGATAACGGTGAGTCGTATGATGTAGACGTAAACAATTATGGTGACGTTGCGCTTCAAGCCCTTGAGCTTTCGATTCATGGCGACGCAATGGAAAACGTCATGGAAGGGTTCAAAGTCTATAATGCAAAGGTGAACGACGAAGTCCGTACCGAAGCGCATCGTGACGCTATCGACAAAATCGTAGACGCATACGAATCAAACAAGTATACGCAATTCGTCCCACCAGAAGCAGTGGCACTAGCTCTTGGTACCGTAGCTGGTCTTGCGCAGATTGGCGCACGTTCAGCTGCCGGCAGCCTTGTTCCAGTATTTGGTGGTGTAGTTGTATCTTCTGCAATTTCTGGCATCCGTGAACGCAATCGTCTCACTGAAGACCGCGCCCATATGATGCGCGACAGGGCTAATGGCCTAGAATACGGGGAGAAGGAAATGGCCCGTATTGGCGGCGCTGTATACGATCAAAGAAGCGCAGCAGAGCTTATCGACGATCTAAACAATGCGGATGAAGAAACTGCACTTCACGCTATTGCTGAAGCTCGCGTACGTATTGATTTTTCAGACGAGAAACAAAAGGACCTTATCTCCTATACATCTGGAAGCCAACGTGGTAACGAGAGGTTGAAACTGGATCTCGCAGTTATTGGCGCCGAGAATGCCATAAATGAAGAAGAGAAAGAAAAACTCGCCGTCATGAAAGAGCAAATCCGAAAGGAAATCGAAGAAGATATAGATGAAAAAGATGAAAAGTTCGCAAATAGGCGCGCCATTCTATCTTTGGCTAAGGCCGGCAAGACCTTTGCAATAGGCGCAGTCTTTGCGGGTGCATCATTTGTTGCTTCCCAAGAGATAATTGCAGCAAGCGATCCATCCAAGATTGGCTTGCTCGAAAAACTCCGTGGTACCGGCAATAATAACGACGATGCCAAAGAAACGATTCTAGCTAATATCTTTGGCGGAAAACGTGGTACTTACAGCAGGGTAATCGGTGAAAGCGCTCCAATCGAGGTAAGCGCAAATGATACTGCCAAGATGCAAGAGTTGACCGAAAAAGGCTACAAAGCCACAATGGTGCAAGATGCTTACGCCACTACCAAGACCGATCTCGTTCAGATAGACCCAGACAGCTCTAACTTGTCATGGGCCACAAAGATCGATGCCTGGGCAGACAACGGCACTAAGATACCAGACGGAAACGAGACTATGCTTTATCTAAACAATGGAGCTATCTCATCCGGCATGAGTGGTACTTCTACTGTTAACGGCGAAGTCATAGACGTAAAACAGGCTCTCGATACGAATGAGCTTAGAGCATTTCTCACCATTGGGAATAAGAGATTTGAAGTTGCTGGGAACGGCGCAGGCGGATGGGGTAAGGATGGCGTCTTTGACGTAATTGGCCCAGACGGCACTACTGGCTCAATTAAGGCAATTAGTGATAGCGGTGATCCACTATACAAGTACTTCGAAGTTGCTATAGATAAAGGCGTGGACACGGATGGTATCAGGCATATTGTCCCACTTGCTACCGCTACTGGCCCAGATTCATTCTCTGGTACAATCGACCAAGTAGTTGAGACTACGGTGGAACATCCAGCAGTATACGAGTATACAAAAGACATCGTTGAGTCATTTAACCGTGGCGTCGACACCTCTGGCGCAGCAATCGCATTTGCTCCAGACCTGGCTCATGAAACCCTTGGCGAAGCAAACGAAAAAGAAATAGAGCACTAAAACAGATACGGGAGGGCGTAATTTTGCACTAAAGCTTTTTGGTGCTATAATGGTTATATTATGAAAAAGAAAGATGAAAAAAGCCGCCCTTGGCTTAAGTTTTATGACGAACAGGGCACCCCTAAAGAAATCGATTTTCCAGATTGTTCAATGGTAGATCTAGTAATGCAATCTGCCGAAAAATGGCCAGATAATGTAGCTTACTCTTATTATGGTCACAAAGTTACCTATAAAAACTTTGTTCGTAAAATTGAAAAAGCTGCACGTGCACTCAAGAACTACGGTGTAAAAGAAGGCGACCGCGTTACTATCTGTATGCCAAATACCCCAGAAGGTATCACTATGGTTTACGCTGTAAACATGGTTGGTGCAGTTTGTAACATGGTTCACCCACTTTCTTCCGAGAAAGAGCTTGAATACTACATTAAGGTTGCTGATTCCAAATATGTAATGGTGATCGATGCAGTCTTTGATAAAATTTACAAACTTCGTGATACTGCCCAGCTTGAGCGTATCATCGTAGTCCGCCCATCAGATGGCCTCGGTTTTCTCAAGAAAAAGCTCTACACCGCGCTTCATGTTAAGAAGGTTCGCCTTCCATCAAACGATAGCCGTGTAGTACTCTGGGAAGACTTCATTGCTAACTCCTACTTCTATCAAGGCAACTATCACGAAGAGCGCAGCGGTAATGACCCAGCAGTTATTATGTACTCTGGTGGTACTACCGGTGCTCCAAAAGCAGTGCTTCTTTCCAACCTCAACGTAAACGCTGAATCCCTATGTGATGTATCAATGATCCGTCAGTGTGTACCGGGTGCAATGATTCTTTCAATCTTGCCGCTCTTTCACTGTTTTGGTCTTGGTGTATGCATCCATACTCCACTTATCAAGGGTATGGGCTGTATCTTGATCCCAGCTTTCAACCACAAACAATTCGGTGAAATCATCAAGAAGAACGAGCCAAACTTTATCGTAGGCGTACCAACTCTCTTTGAAGCTCTCGTAAACACTAAGCTCAAGAAAGACGATCTCAAGTCTGTAACCGCAGTAATCTGTGGTGGTGATGCCCTCAATAAGACTCTTCGTGATAAGGTAAATACTTGTCTTAAAGAACATGGCGCCAACGCCAAGATTCGCGTAGGTTATGGTCTTACTGAAGGTTCTGGCGCAGTCTGTCTTTCACCTGAAAGCGCATTCGAGAATGGCATCATTGGTGCACCAATGCCAGGTATGGACTTCAAGATTGTAAAGAACGATACCTACAATGAACAACCAGTTGGTGAAGAAGGTGAAATCTGTATCTCTGGTCCAATGGTAATGATGGGCTATCTCGGTGACGAGGCAGAAACCGCAAAGACTCTCCGCCTCCACGAGGACGGCAAGATCTGGCTCCATACTGGAGATATGGGCTTCCTTGGCAAAGATGGTCTTATCTACTTTGCACAACGTCTCAAACGTATGATTATCTCATCCGGATACAACATTTATCCAACCCACCTAGAATCTATTATTAACTCTCACGAAGCAGTTCTAACCTCAACTGTTATCGGTATCGACCATCACTACAAGGGTCAAGTACCAAAGGCCTTCATCGTTTTGAAGCCAGGCTATAAGGCAGGCAAGAAGATCGAACGCGAAATTCGTGAGCTCCTAGAGCGCAACGTTCCAGTATATGCGCTCCCAGCTGCATATGAATTCCGCGACAAACTTCCACAAACCTTGGTGGGTAAAGTAGCCTTCAAGAAGCTTGAGGAAGAGGAAAAGAAGAAGAATAGCTAATTACCTGTAGTAATTAAGACGAACTCTAATTCGCAATTTAACAGGTTTCTCTCTGAGGAACCTGTTTTTGCGCCAGCTAGGGAAGTACTCTTTCATCATCTTACGAGAGCGAGAAAAACCAGGCTTGCCTTCTTTAAAATTAGAAAAGTCTTTAGCTGAATCAATCAGAAGATTCCAAATAAAGAACCATTCAAGTTCATCGTAGTATTTCTTTTCGGCGCCCGCATTTTTAAAGCGTTGATATAGGCCCTCGAGAGCAGGAAAGATATCAAAGATATGTGGACTGAATTCCTTTTTGTGTAGTACTGAATCGGGGTTATTGTAATAGAAATATAGCGGTTCATCTACGCTGGCATATCTATCGGTATAAAGAATCAGCGCAGACATGAGCCCCATGTCTTCATGAATCATGCCTTCGTTAAAGAATAGATCGTTCTTATCCCACCAAGCGCGACGAATGATAACTTGCCACGGGCCCATACCGTATCTTACGAAGCGACTCTTATATTTCTTATCATGGCAATCTACTGCAGATAAATAAGAAGTGGAACCATCTCGTGCGATGCGGTTGGCACCCATCATTACAATATCATTACCTTTACCGGCGGCGAGCAATTTAGAAATTGCAGTCTTGTCGATGGAGTCATCAGCGTCAATAAACCAAATAAACTCACCTTTTGCTTCTTTTTCACCAAAATTTTTTACAGCCGCAGCCCCAGGAATTTTACATGAAAGAACCTTTACTCTGGCATCCTTTTTGTGATAAGACTTCAAGGTTTCTAGAGAATTGTCGGTCGAATTATTATCGATTGCAAGTATTTCTCCGTCAATCTCCCCAAGTGAATCTAGCACAGAATCAAGGCATCTTTCGAGGTACTTAGATGCGTTAAAAACGGGAATTATGATGGAAATCTTCATGCTATAATAGTAACATGTTTTGGAAAATATTAATTGTATTCTTGATTTCAATGGTGCCTTTAATCGAGCTTCGCGGTGCTATTCCTATTGCTGTGGGTATGAACGTAGAGCTACCAGAATGGGGAATTTTGCTCATCGCGATTATTGGTAATATTTTGCCAGTTCCAGTCATCTATCTATTTGCTCGCAAGGTCCTAGAGTGGGGCAGCAATAAATGTAAGTGGCAAGCCTTCAAGAAGTTTTGCGACTTCTGCCTAAAGAAAGGCCAAAAGGCTGGCGACAAGCTACTCGCAAAAGTAAAAGGCGGTGTCTACTGGGCATTATTCCTATTTGTAGCCATTCCGATTCCTGGCACGGGCGCTTGGACTGGCACACTTGCTGCGAGTATCTTAAAATTAGACTTCAAAAAGACAATCCTATCGGTTATTGCCGGTGTTATCACTGCTGGTCTTATTATGCTCGCTGTTTCACTCGGGCTATTCAAAGTTATCTTTGGTTAGCCTGTGATATAATAAGGCCATGAGAAGGAAGGTAATGATTCATGGCCTCTACCGCCATTTCAAGGGCAATCTTTATTATGTTGAGGATGTAGCTCTTCATAGCGAGACCGGGGAAGAATTGGTTATCTACCGTGCGCTCTATGACGAACATAAATCCTATGCTCGTCCGCTTAAAATGTTTTTGTCTGAAGTTGATCATAAAAAATACCCAGATGTAGCCCAGAAGTATCGCTTTGAAGAAGTGAAAGGTGCTACAAAAAACGTCACAATTATAAACGTATAATTAATTCTCCATGCTATAATAAAAATAGTAAAAGGAGATTTTTTTATGGCCGAAGATGGCGCAAAGAACAACAAAAATAAACTAATCGCAATTATTGGTGGTGCAGTTCTCGTAATTGCAGCTGTAGTAATTGCAATCATCGTAATCAACAGCAACAAAGGCGAAACCTTGGATGATAACTTCTTCAAGACTAGCGACAGCAAAATCGTTCTCAGTACTACCGCAAATAGCACTGATCCAACCGTAGCAAAGAAAGTTCACCAAGTATATTCCATCAACGGCGACAAAATCACTGGCCTAAAGGTTTATAGCGAATTTGAATCTGAACAAGCTGCAAAAGATGCAGATGCAAAGCCAGAAGTAGCAGAAGCTATGAAGACTGGTATGTACAAAGACCACAAGGTACAAGGTAAGTTCATCATCGTAACCATGAAGGACGAAATGTATCAATCTCTCACTGTTGAGCAGCTCAAGATGACCGCTCAAGCTATTGAAGGTGCCATCCAAAATGGCGTCAACCAACAAACTGAGCAACAAACTCAGCAAACTCAACAAGTTGAGCAACAAACTACAGAAGCTACCGAAGAATCTGAAGAATAATTAGCTTCTAAAAGCCGCCCTTCGGGGCGGTTTTTTGAGCGTAGCAACAAAAAAAGACCTTAAAGGCCCTGATATGGCTCCCGGGACTGGGCTCGAACCAGCAACCTCGAAGTTAACAGCTTCTTGCTCCACCATTGAGCTACCCGGGAATGTACAGTACTCCTATTATAGCATATTTTTTCATTTTGTGATAAAATTAAGAGAGTTATTTGCATTTTTTGTGCAACCTAATACAGAAAGGAGAGCTATGGAAGAAAAAACAATTCAAATCGCCGGTTCTATCACCGTGGACGAGCTATCTCAAGCTCTAGGTCTTTCTGTTACTGAACTTATTGGTACTCTCTTCAAAAACGGTATCGTTGCTACTATTAATCAACGTCTGGATTTTGAAACTGCTTCTATTATCATCGACGAACTTGGTCTGAAAAACATCAAGCTCGAGAAGAAGAATACTTCCACTAAGACTTCCGAAGTCCACAGGGAACTATCTGACAAAGCTGTAGATCGTCCACCAGTAGTTGCGGTAATGGGTCACGTTGATCACGGTAAAACCACTCTTCTTGATACTCTTCTCGATAAAAAGACCGTAGAGGGTGAAGCTGGTGGTATCACTCAGCATATTTCTGCTTATCAATTGAAGCATGATAACCGCTGGATTACTTTCCTTGATACTCCTGGCCACGAAGCCTTTGCTGCTATTCGTCAACACGGCGCCATGCTTACTGATATCGTAGTAATCGTTGTTGCTGCAGATGATGGTGTAAAGCCACAGACCGTAGAAGCTATTAATTTTGCCAAATCCGCCAACGCTAAGATTATTGTTGCTATCAACAAGATCGACCGCGAAGGCGCTGATATCGATCGTACCAAGGCGGATCTCAGCCAACATGGCCTCCAGCCAGAAGAATGGGGTGGCGATATCACTATGGTTCCAATCTCTGCAAAGATGAACCAAAACCTCGACCAACTTCTAGACATGATTCTTCTTACTGCCGACATCGAAGAGCTCAAGGCTGATATTGATATCCCAGCCGAAGGCCTCGTCATTGAGTCTCATATGGAAACCGGTAAGGGTTCTGTAGTAAACCTTCTCGTTACTGGCGGCGAACTCAAAACTGGCGAGTTTATCGTAGCTGGCTCTACCTATGGCAAGGTTCGTACCATGCTAGACTGGAAGGGCAAACCAAAAGGCAAGGCCACTCCATCCGTGCCTGTAACTGTTACTGGCTTTAAGGAACTTCCAAACTTCGGTGACCGCTTCGTAGAGGTAAAAGATGAGAAGACTGCTCGCAAGATGGCTCTTCTTAATGCCCAAGCTATTGCAAACGAAATGGCTTCCGCTAACGTTACTGGCTCCGATCTCCTTCGCATGATGAACGTAGCAGACAATTCTAAGGTCTTTAACGTTATCGTAAAAGGCGATGTGCTTGGTTCTGTAACTTCTGTTGTAGACTCCCTTAAGATGATTGATACTCACGGCGAAATTACACTTAATATTGTTTCTACCGGTGTAGGCGATATTAATGAAAACGATGTCTACATGGCCGCTGGTGAAAATACCGTTATTTATGGTTTTAACGTCTCAGTCCCTATCAATATCTCTAAAATGGCCGCTCGCGACAATGTGCCAATCCGTACTTACAAGGTAATCTACGAGCTTCTAGACGACGCTAAGCACGAGATGGAAAATCTCCTCGATGCTGAAATTATCGAAAACGATACTGGTGAAATGAAAGTCCTCGGCGTCTTCCGCACCGAAAAGACTTCTATTATTGCTGGTGGTGAAGTATTAACTGGTGAAGCCAAAGCCGGCTTCCTTGCCCGTGTGGTTCGCGACAAACAGTTTATCGCTGAGGTAGAAGTAACTTCAGTTCAAAAGGAAAAGATGGATGTAGATAGCCTCGTAGCTGGCGAAACCGGTGGTCTAGCGCTTAAAACCACTTCCAAGGTAGATCTCCAGATCGGCGACCGCCTCAAATTCTTTACTCGTGAAACACGTAAACGTAGCCTATAAAAGCAGTACTTATCTTTTTCGAGGTCGTTCGGAGCGCGGCAGCGCGAGATTAAGCGCAAAAACCCCTGTGGCGACAGGGGTTTTTGACGCGGGCCGAGAAAAAGTGTAAGTGCTGCTATTTTGTGCTATAATTTAAGCATAAGGAGTATCAGTAATGCAATTTGATGAAAAATTTTTACAGGAAATGGGCCTCTCAGCAATGCCAGAAGAGCAAAAGCGCCAATTCCTAGACTATGTCCAAGAAGAACTTGAAGTTCGCATCGGCGAACGTATTTCTAAAGGCCTTACCGAAGTACAACTTGCAGAATTCGATGCTCTTACCGACCAAGCCGAAATCGGCCGTTGGCTTCAAGCTAACCGTCCAGATTACCGCGAAATTGTTTCTCGTACCATCACAGAAATGAAAGAAGAAATTCGCGCTAATCGTAGCAAGCTTGTAGGCGCTTAAATCTATTTCTTATAGCCATTAATAAAGCTTTTTGCATCCATCACTTTGCGGCCTTCGGGCTGCAATTTTGTTACGGCAACTTTTTTGCCATCTGTACATTCAATGGAAAGAAGTGAGTCTTCATTGTCTTCAGCCACATGGGCTTCGATGATGATGCATTTTAAGTCAAAGAAAGTGTATTTTGGTTTTGGAAATCCTTGGAATGCAACGATCTTACGAAAAGTCTGCTCTGCAGTGTCCGTCTCAGGAGTAAGTTCACTCATAGACTTGTCGAACTTGCCACAGAAAGTAGCTTCATCGTCGTTCTGGAAGGTAGGATCCCCCAGATCGTCTATATGTTCAACAATCCAGTTAGCTCCACATTCAGCTAGCGCCTTATAGATACTGCCTTTATCAATAGGTAGATTCCTCAAAGTTTCTTGGTAATAAATCGGGCCCGCATCCATAGCTTTCACGAGCTTCATTACAGATACGGAAAACTCTGTATTGCCATCCAAAATTGCTGATTCAATTGGCGAAGCGCCACGATATTTTGGAAGCAGGGAAGGATGAATATTTAGAATACCTTCTGGTTCAAAAATATCTAGAACATCAGATTTAATCATTACACCAAATGAAGCTAGTATGCCATGTGCTTCCGGGTTCTTAGCCTTTAAGAGCTTTACTGTCTCGAGATCTTCTTTATCGCGAGCATGAAAAATTACATCAAACTTTTTGGATAAAACCTCGAGCGTATAATCTGCAAGTGGGCCGTTGCCAAAGAAGATAATTTTATTCATCGCCCCAGAGATCCTTGTTGTTTTTAATCTCTTTTTCGTAATCCTTAATTGGTTCGAGGTCACCTTTGTCGTTCATTCGATAGAAAGCATCTTCTTCGTCACGAATATGGTCAATAAAGAGGACGCCGTTAAGATGGTCGATCTCATGCAAAAGTGTGCGAGCAAGCTCATCAGTAGCTTTAATGCGCACCTCGGTACCATCCTCTAGCATAGCCTTAACCTTTACCTTAGAAGCGCGTGGTACTTTGCCGTAAATAGATGGCACAGAAAGACATCCTTCGTAATCAGTAATAGTTTTGCCTTCAGTCTTAATTACTTCTGGGTTAATAAGAGCTGTAAAAGTAGCGTTTTTCTTGTTTTCCATGTCGTCACGGATAATAATAATACGCTTCAAAACTCCCATTTGTGGGGCAGCCATTGCTGCGGATAGCTCATAAGGATGTTCTTTCTCCCAATCTAGAGAAAGCTTACGCATATCTGCAATAATATCAAGAGTTTCATCATCAATAGCACTCACCTTAGTAGAGCGCTCACGTAGTCTAGGATCTGGCGTAGTAATGATTTTCATATCTGTAATTATACCATAAAACGCTTATATAAAAAAGCATAAGCTAGAGTAGTCCAGGTGGATCTATGGAGACATGATAGTTCTGGTCTAGGTTGTCACAGATATCCATCAGAGCTTTTCTTGATTTGGAACGCACCACGACTTGCCAAGTATACCCCCTAGAAGTGTGCTCATGGAAAGCTGGCTCGGGCGGGGAAACAATCAACTTATCATTATCGACTAACCTCTTATATAATTCGCGTGCTTTTCTTACTACTGTTGTCTCTGTTTTCATAGTAATTTCAAGCTTCATTACGAATGTGTAAGGAGGGAAATGAGACTTCTGGCGCTTTTTTAGCATATATTCAGCAAAGCCCATGTAATCTTCAGAGATAGCATGTTTTATAGCAGGATGCTCTGGACGAAAAGTCTGGATAAACACCTCAGCCTTAGAAAGGTGACCACGCCCTACGCGCCCAATCACCTGGGTGATTAGTTGGAAGGTTCGTTCTTCGGCGGCAAAATCAGGGAGGGATAGCCCGGCATCAGCTTGAACTACACCCACAGTAGCAAGTAGTGGTAAATCTAACCCCTTAGCGACAGTCTGTGTACCAATAATAATATCAACCCCACCAGATTTAACTTCATCATAGACGTCATTTAGCCCCTCGCCCTTTTTAGTGTCAGCGTCAAAACGGCGAATTCTGGCTTTCGGAAAGAGACGGGTTAACTCGCTCTCGAGGAGCTTGGTGCCGAATCCTTTGTGGATGAGGTCTGGCGCACCACATTTAGGACAAGCAGATGGCACTCTGCACTTATATTCGCAGGTATGACAGACTAGCTCATAGGTATCCGCATGTAAAGTAAGAGGTAGATAACAATTAGGACAAAGTATCTCTTCGCCGCAGCTTTCGCAGATCGTAAGAGGAGAAGAGCCTCTACGGTTATGGAAAATCAATGTCTGGTGGCCACTCTCGATGTTCTTTTTAATAGAATCAATCAGGGCGCTAGAGAAATAACGATTCTTGTTGAAGTTGTCTCTGTTTTTAAAATCAATCACAGAGATATTTGGCTTGATTGCCTCGGTTTTGGCCTTCTCGTTTAGAACCACTAGCGAGTCGCGAGACTTTGCCAAATAATAATCTTCAACTGTAGGTGTAGCAGAACCAAGTATAAGGGAAATATCTAGTTTTTTAGCGATAAAACTAGCAACTCTTACAGCTGAGTATCTCGGGGTATTCTCTTGGTAATAGCTATTTTCATGTTCCTCGTCGATAATTATAAGCCCTAGGTTATCTAGTGGCGCAAACAGGGCAGAGCGTGCCCCAATAACCACTCTGGGCCCCTCTCCGTTTAAGAGCTTTTCAAAGATAATATGTCTCTCTGCCTCTGTTTGCTTAGAGTGGATCACGGTAATCTGGTCGCCAAAATGCTCGCCAAAAACCCGAACAAGTTGGCCTGTTAAAGCAATTTCGGGCACTAAAAGGATGACGGATTTTTGCTGTGAAAGGGCCTTATTCGTCTCGCTAAGGTATATATTAGTTTTTCCGCTTCCAGTTACACCACATAGTAGTTTCGTGGCTTCTGGGGCCTTCTGAAGGGCTTTTAGGGCCTTTTTCTGGGCCTCATTGAGCAATATTTCTGGTTCATCTGTAGACTGTTCGGTTTTTGTGAAATTGCCGAACATTTGTTCGGTTTTTCTGCGCTTCACCTCTACACCATTAGGGAGGATTACAGATATCGCATTTGATAACGGAGCCTTGTAGTATTCGCTAATAAACTTTGCTGCAGACATTAAATGTGGCGGCAATGGTTTTGAATAAATAATTCGAAGAATTTCTTTGCAAGCAAAATCCGGTTGAGCAACTTTTTTAGAAACAATGGCGACACTTTTTCCACGACCCAAAGGTACCTCCACGATCTCGCCGGGGAGTAGGGAATCACTACTCTTATATGTAAGGATGCCGTCTCCACCAAGGCACCTTACCGGTATCACCTCATAATACATAGGATAATTATAACATTGTTGTAAATTTTACCGAATATGTGTATAATAAGGGAAGCTAAGCGAGGAAATATGTTAGATATATTCGTTACATCCAGGGTGCGTCGCAAAATCATTGTTGTTTTTGCTAAATATCCAGACTTCAAGACCCACGTGAGGGGCTTGGCCAAGCTTATCAAGGAAGACCCAGGTAATATTCAACGCGAACTTACCCATATGGTGGACGGCAAATTCCTCATCTGTACCAAAAAAGGCAACACCAAAATTTACCAAACCAATAAACAATTCCCAATTCTAAAAGAGTTACAGAGTATCGTTATCAAGAGTCAAAAGGGAAGTAAACCTAGTAAGACTATTGGATAACCTCAGTATTATAAATGAACAAATTATTTGCACAGTTATTAAAACAACGAAAATTTGGGCCAGATTTTTTGAATCCAAAATATGAAGATCTAACAGATCCGTTCAAAATGCCAGACATGAAAAAGGCAGTGGAACGTATCAGAAAAGCAGTCGATAACAGGGAAAAGATAATAATATATGGCGATTATGATGTCGATGGCGTTACGTCTAGCACAGTTATGGAGGAAGCATTAACCCTATCTGGCATTAAACCGGAAAGCATCGAAATTATGCTCCCTGACCGTTTTGCGGACGGTTACGGTATGAGCCCAAAGCTAGTAAAAAGAGCAAAAGACTTCGGCGCTACCCTTGTAATTACAGTGGACTGCGGTTCAAAGAACCATAATATAATAGACGATTTGAACGCTTTAAACATAGATACAATAGTTACCGATCACCACGAATGTGGCGAAGAGTTACCAAAAGCCGTAGCAGTCGTAAATCCAAAAAGGAAGGATTATAAAGGGAAGAACTCTCTAAAAGAGCTTGCTGGCGTAGGTGTCGCTTTTAAGGTGGCAGAAGCATTAAAAAACGAAGGGCTCATCAAAGACGGTCAGGAGAAATGGTTGCTAGATTTGGTGCTTCTAGGTACTATTTGCGACAGTATGCTCCTCACTGGCGAAAATCGTATTTTAAGTGTGTACGGGTCCAAGGTTCTCGAGAAAACTCGCCGAAAAGGACTTAAAGAGCTCATGAAAACTGCGGGTGTAAAGAATATAAATTCGGAAAGTATCGGCTTTCAGCTCGGCCCTCGCCTTAATGCTGCTGGTCGTCTCAAAACTGCAGACATCTCGCTTAATCTACTCCGTAGTAAGTCCGGTGCCGAGGCTGCCTCTCTTGCAGAAAAACTAGACGAGCTAAATAAGAAACGCCGCACCGAGCAGACGGCAGCCATGAAAGAGATTACGAGCCATGGTTTGACCCCTGGCGATGTTATCGTCGAGACTGGAAAATGGCACGAAGGAATCCTTGGCATTGTAGCTGGGTTCCTCACTGAAACATACAAAAAGCCATCTTTTGTCCTTACTGAGACCGAGTCTGGTATATATAAAGGGTCTGGTCGTAGCTTCGGCGACTTTAACCTCGCCGACGCACTTGCTGATGCAAAAGACTACATTATTGGCGGCGGTGGCCATGCTGGCGCAGCGGGCGTAAAAGTTGAAACAGAAAAACTAGATGATTTCCGTAAAAGAATAAACAAATACTATAAGAGCCTAAAGTTAAAAGACCAAGAGAAATATTTAAAAACATCGGCAGACTTAGAACTATCAGATCTAGCAGATATTAATGCAGAGCTCGTGGAAGAACTAAAGCAACTAGAGCCGTTTGGTCCCGGGAACGAAGAACCGGTCTTCTGTATAAAAAATGTGTCTGTCGAGAACAAAACTCTGATGGGCGAAGAACAAAATCATCTCCGCTTAGACATTGTTGATCAAAAAGGGAACAAGTTAAAACTTATTGCGTTTTACGCTCCAGAAAAATGGAAAGAATTAAATATAGAAGAGCCTCACGATATTCTATTTAAACCTGTTGAAAACGAATTTAGAAGTGTACGTACAATTGAAGGCAGAATTGTAGACATTTATTTTTAGCTTATGTTATAATAAAAGTATCATGATGAAGCGAGGTGAATTATATATTATTGGTGGGTTAATTGCATCCACTTTAATCTCAGGCTTGATACTTTCTTCTAGTACAGCCAGTGCAAATGATTATCAAAAAACAGCTCTTATCCGTGTAGAATCAGCATGTACATTGGATGGCACTGTTTCTAACCCGCACCAGGATACTATCACTAATGGTACATACAAATCAGAAATCGGCGAAACCGTTCTTTCTGCTGTATGTAACGATGGTTCTGGCTTTGGTGTCTACGCAATTGGTTATACCAACGATACTGATGGTAACAACGTAATGAAGCATGCAACAGACGATACATTTAATATCGCTACCGGTACAGCTACTTCTGGCGATACTTCTAACTGGGCTATGAAAGTAACCGCAGTAGAGAACGGCGCAGATACTCCAACTATCGAAAACGGCTATAGTTCATACAAAGCAGTCCCAAGTGATTATGACCTAGTTGCTTCATATCCAGCAGCTACTTCAGAAAATAGCAATGTCTCATTTAATACTCACTACGCTGCATACATCTCACTTCTTCAACACTCTGGTGTTTATACCGGCAAAGTAAAATATGTTCTAGTTCATCCTGCATCAAATGCTCCAGAAAAAGTTTGTCTAGACTTTGACTGTGCTGCTGGTAATTTGCCAAAGCATTCTGGCTACTATGCTATGCAAGACATCCAGACTATATGTCCAAAAGTACAAACACCAGCAGATAATACTGCCTCACAGAGTACAACGCTTATCGATCTTCGCGATAATAAGCTTTATAATGTAGTCAAAATGCCAGATGGTCACTGCTGGATGCAAAACGATCTAGATCTAGACCTCACTAACTCAGATGTGCAAACTGCTATGACGACTAACGACTATACAAACGCATCGTCTACTACCCTAAACTATCTATTTAATGGTGGCGGTACTGCAGAAAGTAAGTATGCAGCTAGCCCGATCGAGACGTTTGTTACTGAGTATAGCGACTGGACTTCTTCATATGGCTCCGCATCCTACGGTACACCACGTATGAGTAAATTAATGTCGGGCGTTATCCCATCAAATACCGTAAGCCAAGAAAACTCATGGAAAGCTGGTATGCTCTATAATCCATGTGCTGCTTTTGCTGGTAGCTTCTGCTATAGTAGCAGCGAAGGTGGGCCAGGCGAACCAGCGGGTATTGATAGTGGACTACCTGGTTCAGAGGATCACGACATGGATAACCTAGATATACCAGAAGATATTTGTCCATCTGGCTGGAGAGTTCCTACTGGTAGCTACTACTACTACCCAGCGAGTTCTTACTACGGCCTCATTGCTCATATGGCAGAGTTTGAGTCTCTACTTAAAGAGCACTTCAATAGTAGTGCTGAAAGCCTACGTAGCGTAATGCATTTCCCACTCTCAGGTTTTTATAATTACGCAAACGCAAATGGCGCCGGTCAGCAAGAGCTATACGTAACCTCTTCAATCAGCGGTAGATACTCTATATACACAATGTCATATTATGACTATACCAGCGGAAATGACAATTTCGGCATGGCATCATCATATGACCGCACCGCTGGTTACTCTATCCGTTGTCTCTCAAAATAGTGCTTCGATTTGCATTGTGTTATAATTAATACATGAAACAAGTAATTCTCAAAGTAAAACTAAGCGACCCTGATGGGTTCGAGAAAAAACTTTCAGATATTGACTATGACTTCTCGCCAATTTATTGGCAGCATGATCGCGTCTACGTACCACGCGGTTTCAAACATGCAACTAATCTACCACGCCTAACTATGCGTACTGAAATGCGCGCAATCGATGAGCCGGCTCATTATTACTTAATGCTTCGTCGCCACATCGAAGACTCTGGCGTAGATATAGTAGAGAAGACTACTATTACTGACTACGAAAACATGGTAAATATTATCCTGCAGCTTGGCTTTAAACCAATTGGTGAAGCAGCTCGTCGTCGCCAAGAGATTGATATGGGCGAAGGTACCTTTATCTATCTGGACCGCACAGACGGGGAAGAAGAAAACACCGCCTACGCCAAGATTGAATCTATCTTGAAAGATGGAGAATCTGCAGCAGAAGCCTACGATGACCTCAAAAAGACCTTTGCTACCTTTGGTGAGACCGACATCATCGACCTAGCATACGGCGAAATCTAAGACGATGAAAAAAGACCCCCTCGCTGGGGGTCTATTTTTTATCCGCGTGGTGGTTCACCTTCGGGTTCGCCGAGCAATTTCTTTGACTTAATCTCGTAGCGACGACCATTTACTGGTGAAACATAATAATCTTCGTTCAAAAGATTTACAAACATTGTTAAGTCTTTGTCGTCCATAATGATAATACTGCCGTCGTCGTCCGTCATGAGCTCAAGTTGCATTTCGTCTGCATATTCAAGCAATTTGTCTTGCGGCATTTCTTCTGCAATGTCCATAGCTTGGACTTTTTTGAGAATAGGTTTCTTGTCTTGAAGAAGGGAATCAAGAGTTAGCCCTTCAGCAAAGGATAATTTGTATTTCTCGGTAAGCTCTTTGGCCTTAGCTTCGGCGATTACCTGAGATTTATAGTCATATTGGAAAAGATTTTCAAACTTGGATTGATTAAATACGATAATATTCTTGTCGACAATAGCAACTTGGTTGTCTTCTGGCATCTTGATTGCGATCTCGGCAGAGAACGGCTCAAAGCTTTCACCGTTGATTTCCCAAGAGGTAGCGCCCTTAAGTGCAGATGAAGCAGGAAGAATTTTTGCGATATAGAAAGACTTGGTGCCTTCGTCTCCACCAGGATAGGTAAACTTTACAATGATACCTTTGATCTTCTTGAAATCATATTCGTTTTCAGAGAAGTAATCGATATCTTTATATTCATTCTCAATAAGATGAATCAAGGTCTCGGCTCTGCCTACTTTCTCGAGTGAAGTACGATAGATTACCTTGTCTTCGCCGTCAGCTTTCTCATATTCGCGGCACTCTAGGCCTTTGTCAGCTTCCTCGATGATATAATGTACGGCTTCTTGCATGAACATCGACTTTACGGCGCCAGTAAGCTTATCTGAATATTTGATCTTATAAGGGGTGTAGTTCTTATTGAAAAGAAATAGCTCCGCAGATACGTTGTTTTTGATCTCGTCTATCTCGTTCGCCCACAGGAACACATCAAATGGTTCGTCCATATAGTATTATCTCCAAGTTATTTTAGTTAATTATATCACACTATTTTGTATCTGTATGTTCGGTTTCTATAAAATAATTTGCAGCAAAAAGCAAGAGGGAATTGTTCGGTAAATTAACAGGGGTTTTGTCCACAACATGTGGAAAACTTAAGCGTATAAGATATTAAAAAAAGTCTAAAAAAGCTCTTGCTTTTTTCAAAAAAATATACTAAACTGAAATTAGCGAAAGTCATAACAAAAACGCTACATAAAAATGCACATTAAAAAGGTTTGAGATCGGCCAACTAGGAGTTTAGCGCGCATTAAATATTAGCGAGATGCGTCAAAAAAATCGTGCGCTCTTTCCTCAAAAAACACACCTCCCAATAAAACTCTATTCGGTCGAAAGACCAAAACACACAATAAGTCTCTCAACGGCTGC
>JAEEGL015845418.1_pt1 | contig 28450 bp, 17 predicted proteins | sample 9134231 | NCBI WGS metagenome assembly JAEEGL01 (sample SAMN16246548, study PRJNA631951) | gut metagenome | biome: gut microbiome; feature: rumen; material: fiber-attached | host: Bos | place: Iran: Karaj | collected 2018-10
GTATACAGCAAACAGCGGCGTAACTGTTATTGGTACATACGATGATACTATCTCAACCACGAGCCCAGAGATCATTGGTGGAGAATACGGATTGTATGAAGGTCTATCTGTTTCCTTCTATGATGGCGTACTTCGTGGCGGTGTCAAAGCGTATGAGGATGGATTAATTAAGACTATCGCAGATAATGCCACAATACATCAAGAATTCCAAACCATCGAAGAAGTAAACTACGACACGCGCTATCTCACCGAAGAGCACTTTGTTGCACAAATCGGAGAAAACAAATATAAAAAATTGAGCGAAGCAATCGAAGCCTCCAATGCAAATGATGTCATAGAATTGCTTGAAGATGATCAGCTCTTCTATCAATTAACAATACCGAACAATAAACAATTTACAATCAATACAAATGGACACAGTATAATCACAGGTAATCCAATTATTAATAATGGTAAAGTAACAATTATTAATAATTCATCCTCATCCGATTCGGTCTTTAACTATCGCGGATCGGAATACTATATCACCAATAATGAAAATGCCGAACTCACGCTTCAAAACATCAAGATAAGGGCTCAGTACGGCATTAAGAATAATGGCATACTAAACCTTGATACTGTCTCCATCGAATCTGCAAATACCGCAATCAGCAACACTGGCAACATTCAGGCTCAAAATAATATCTTATTGCAAGGTGAAACATATCCAATCTATAATGACGGCGGCGAATCAATCATCTCAAATGCAACAATTATCGGAAACCAAATCTATAACAACGCTGGTACATTAACCTTGGCAAACGGTAATACAGCAAGAAGTGGTGACAATATTTATGAATATATAGTCAATAAGGGAACGCTAGCATTAGATACATTTGAGATAACGTTAAACAATACCTCCTATAATTCATCGAATACATATTATAGTAGAGCAATATACAACAGCGGAGATTTAACAATTAGAAATTCCGTAATCACATATAATGTGGGCGCACCAAACACAACATTTTATCAATATGCAACCATCCTCTACGGTGATGGCGGAACAGTTAATATCTCAGATTCAACTCTCACCATTGACACAGCAAACGCCAGAACAATTACCAAGGAAATATATGGCATCTACAACGTAAGTAGTTCAATAACGATTAATTCAGGTACATTACTAGCAATAGGTAAAAGTGCAGCATACGGCGTATGGAATAGTACTGGCACTGTAATAATCGGTACCCCAGAACCAACTACTTCGCCAGACTACGGTAAAGACACCGCTAACGTTTCCCTCACCGATCCAGACATCAAAGCCATCGGCACCAGCACTGGCATTGGAGTCAAGAACAACACCGGCAAAATCTACTATTACGATGGAAAGATCACCGGTTCAACCGCCGCCATGCCAGAAATTCCAGCCGGCATTGAATACCTCTACGAGACCAAAGACGAAGTCGACGAAAACGGCTACCACGTCCGCACTCTTGAATGGATGCGTCAGCAACCATAGATAAAGCCAAAAATACCTGACCATTCCCTTCTAAACCATTTGCATTTTGCATGCATAAGCATTATACTAGAAGAGTAATAAGGTCAGGTGTTACAAATGTTCAAAAAAGTTCTCGCATGTTTTTTCAGCGTGCTCACGTTTTCATTAATTTTTGCGTCCAATACAAACGCATTAACAATGTCGGTACTCGAACCAGAATATGCCATAAATAGCAAAATCGAGTTCAATACCCCAACAGACGAAAACACCTTTGACGTCACCTTCTTAGCTAAAAACCAAAACCTCACTTTCAAAACCGCTATTACCAACGATCAGGAAGATGCTATTGAAATCACCCAAATCGATTTCAATGACTCTACCTACGATTTCCTCGAATATTCATATGATGGTATTGCCATAGGTGACGAGCTAGCGCCAGGCGAATCTAAAAACCTCACTTTCAGAATTGCTAGCAACAATCAACAAACTCGCACTATCGCCGAAGACTATAAATTTACTATTCATTATCACAAAGTCGAGATTGTAGTTCCAGATACTAACGACGAGACCACAATTCCGGACACTGGCGCCAATAGTATTAAAGATGACGTTAGTGCAAAATCCAACAACCAACTCGTCTATATTCTCGCCATCCTTGGCGCATCCGTCGTTTTGCTAGTTCTTCTCATCGCTAGCAAAAAAGTTAAAACTAGCTACGCAATTATCGCCGTTCTTTCCTTTGCTACCACTTTCCTTACCCTTAGTCACTTCGCAATCGCCGAAAAAGACCAAGTCTACACTATCTCCGGTAAAGTTCGTTTCATTAATATTTATTCCCTTTCCATCGATCCAGGCCAAGGTCTTTACAATGGTCAAACCGGCATCACCACTATCGAACATCGCGATGGTGAAGAAGTAAACATTACAAAGCCAACTTACGAATCTTATAGGTTTACCGGCTGGACTAAGACTACCGTTGATCCAATCACTGGTGAACCAGCCGAGAGTGAGCCATTTGCAGGCGGTCCACTCACCACGGACCAAAGCTATATCCTTACCGCTAACTGGGAAGAAATCTACTACAACATCTCTATCAATCCAAATGGCGGTGCATATGAAGGTTCCACCGACATCCATACTGCAAGCGTCCGCTATGGCGAAGAACTCCCAGTCTCTATCCCAACTTATAGTACTTATAATTTCACTGGCTGGACCAAGGTCTACACCAATGAAGAAACTGGCGAAACCATCAGCGAACCATTCACCGGCAACACCATTACTGCCAGTGCCGACTACACTCTCATCGCCAACTGGGAAGAAATCTACTATGACTTCACTATCGATCCAAATGGTGGCGAATACGAAGGCAGCACCGATGTTACCACAATTCCGTTCCGTGCAGGTGCCACCGCCACTCTTTCCGACCCAGTAAAAGAAGGCACCACCTTCACTGGCTGGACCAAGGTTACGATTAATGAAGAGACCGGCGAAACCATCAGCGAACCACTAGTTGGCAATTCCTTCGTCATGGAAGAAAACACCACCCTGATTGCCAATTACGAAGATCTTTACTTTGATATTGCTATTGATGCAAACGGTGGCGTCTACGCCGGCGAAACCAGTCTCCATGTCAAATATGGCACCGAAATCACCCTTCCAAATCCAACCTACTACACCTACGGCTTCACTGGCTGGACCATCAATCCAACCACCACCCTCGAAACCACCGAATCTGGTTACAAACTCGTAGTCAAGAATAATCATACTCTTACCGCCAACTGGGAGGAGCTCTACTTTAACCTCACCATCAATCCAAACGGTGGTAAATATAATAATAGTACCGCAGTCTTTAATGACACTCTCCGTGCCGGCACCACTGTCACCTTGCTCACCGCCTCAAAAGAAGGATCGACCTTTGTAGACTGGACCAAGAATGGCATCTCAACCACCGAAACCTCCTTCGTCATCGAAGAAGATACAGTTCTCATTGCAAACTACACCGACAATTATTACGACGTAGTCATCAATCCAAATGGCGGCACCTACTCCGGTGAAACCTCCATCAATGTCAAACATGGTACCAACATTACCATCAATGATCCAACTCGCAACACCTACAGATTCACCGGTTGGACCATCACTCCAGAAACTACCTTAGAAGACACTACTGGTGGCAAGATTCTCCACGTCAATCAACCATATACTCTTACCGCTAACTGGGAAGAAATCCGCTACAATCTCACCATTAATCCAAACGGCGGTTCATATGAAGATAGTACCGAAGTTCAAACCGCACCATATCACGTAGGTACTACGGTCACGATTGCTCTTCCAGGTAAAACTGGCGCCAACTTCACCGGCTGGACCAAGGCCGTTGAAAACCCAGAAACTGGCAATATTGCCACCGAACCATTCACTGGTACCAGCCTCATCATTTCCGGCAATACCACCCTCACTGCCAATTACGAAGATATTTACTTCGATGTCACAGTTAATCCAAACGGTGGTAAATTCCATAATTCCACCGCAGTCTATACCGACAGCATTAAATATGGTGATTATCTAGATCTTACTAGTATTGCAAGAGACGGCTACGATCTTCGCGAATGGGCTCTCAATGAAACCGATACTTTACCATACAATACTGAGAGTATTCAAATTCTTAGCAATACTTCCCTTACTGCTAGATGGTGGAGCAATACAACCTACACCGTCACCTTAAATCCAAACGGCGGCATGTATAACGATAGTACTTCAAACTTCACCGCCACCGTCCGTGAAGGCGAATATTACACTATTACCGGCACTCCAACTCGCGACGACTATCGCTTCGAAGGCTGGCTCAAAGAAGATAACACAGCTCTTACTTCCAATACTTTCACCGTAAACGGTAACATTACCATTCGTGCCGACTGGTTCCTTCTCGCTGTTCGCAATGAACGCACTGGCACCTATTATGAAACTATCACCACCGCCGAAGCCGAAGCCGAAAATGGCGACACTCTCACCGTCCTCGTCGACCTCACCGAAAAGTTCGTCAACAGTAAGAATATTACTCTAAATCTCAACGGTCACACTATTACTGGTTTCATGATTAATAATGGTGAAATTACTCTTCTAAATGGCGAGTTCAATAACTACAACGCCGAATCGACCGCCGGTCTAATTGCCGATGAGGCTAACCCAAATGGTGCCGCTGTTATTAATAATGGCAAGCTTACCCTTGGTATCGATGATTACGAAGACAACGAAAACCACATCAAATCTGCCCTAGTAAATAATAACTATGTCCGCCTCATTGGCTCCGGCATGGGCATCAAGCAAAACGGCGAACTCTACTACTACGATGGTTTCATAGAAGGTGACATTGCTCTCGAAGGTGGCTATAATGATTCCCCATGGTATCGCGACACCTTTGATGGCGTAGTTGTCCGCCACTTCCCATTCGTTGATCGCAACAATGTCAAAGATTGTCAGCACATCGCCCTCGAAAACTCCGACCGTGCCGTTACTAAGACTGTCGATAATGGTGAAATTTACTACTACAACCTCCAAGACAACATCAACACATCCATCCGCACTGGCTACAAGATTTACGCCGTCCGCGACTTCGATGCTAGCTACGCTATTAATTCACCAGCCGGCACAGATGTAACATTTGATATTATTGGTAAAACCATCACAATAAACGATACTATCACAGTGGATGGCAAATTCACCATCGAAGACAGCAGCACCATCGTACTCACTACTGCCAATGCCGAAGGCGTCAATGGTAATCTCTTAATGCCAGAAGTCACCGGCACCGCAATCACCACCCCACACGAAACCACCACCACAGTTGCCACCTACGGCGGTATCATCCAAGTCCCACAAACTATTATTAATAACGGCGAATTCGTCATCAAGAACGCCCGCGTCACCGGCACCACCGCCAACGACACCATCCAGAACTACGGCACCCTCACTATGGAAGCTGGCATCCTCGGCGCAACAACAGGCTACGTCCTATTACCAATAGATAACGCAAGTTATAACCTTGACAACAATTCATATCTGTACTCTACAAGTAGCAGTAATCCAACAATAAATATTAGCGATAAAACATTTGAATTTAACAATGGTAATATCTTCAATCCGAGACTAGCAATCTCACTGAGTAGAGCAACAATCAGTATAAACAACGGCAAAATAATTGCCAACAATCAAACAAATACTGGATTAATTACAACTGGTATTAATAGCGATACTAATAACAATAGTACAATTATCCTGGATAATAGCTCAGTCTTCGTCAATAGCGTAACCACAACCTCATCAAGTTGCGAATATACATATAGCCGCTGTACATACGGTATACGCTATGGTGCCATAACCCTTAGAAATGGCAGTAGTATCAACGTCACAACCACATCCAATTCTCCAGCATATGGTATATCGTCAGGCTCCACTACCGTAGATAATAGCGATGTTATTTTAAATGCACATGGAGTTGGTTACGGTATTACTGGCGGCAGTACTATAAATAGTGGCAATATCTCCGTAACTAGCGAGGCATCAACAGCCTATGCGCTTAATGGAAGCCCAACCATCAATGGTGGTACTATTTCTGCAACAAGTAAAAGTAGCAACACGGCCTATGCCGTTGTTGGCGGAACTATCAATGGTGGAAACATTATCGCTAATGCCGAATCTGGTGCAGCTTATGGTATATATGCGGATTGCTCTTATAGTAGTAGCTATGGAGGGTATGGTAGCTCTACAAGAGTAGATATAAACAATGGTACCATCACCGCCAATAGCAATAGCGGTACAGCATATGGTATGTACGGCCGTGTTTGTCATACAAACTATTATGGCTACATGATAATGGTTAATGGCGAAATAACTGCAAACTCAGACACCGGAACCGCATATGGCGCATACACATCCAACAGTACTATTACTGGTGGCAAGATTACTGGTAACACATACGGCTTATACGGATCTGGTGCAGCTTCCACTATTGGATCCAATGATGGAAATATCAGTATTGCTAGCCCAGAAATCATTGGTGGAAGTTACGCTTTATACAATGGCTCTGCAAACTTCTATGATGGCGTATTGCGTGGCGGAACCGAAGCATACCAAGATGGGGTTATTAAGGCAATCCCAGATGGAACAACATATCATATAGAATCATCAGACGATTACACGGAAAACTGTTGGCTAGTAGAAGCTGAAAATTATCTTGAGGTTGGAGGACAACAATACAATTCCCTCACAAATGCTTATGATGCCGTTACGGAAGAAAACCAAACAATCACAGTTCTTCTCGATGCAACCATTGAAGCAGCACTTCCAGAAAGCCCAGCAGATAAAACCATTATTCTAGATCTTAACGGCCACACATTAACATATACACAAACACTCGTAAATAATAGCAATATGACTATTACAGATAGCAGCAGTGAGCAAACCGGACAGCTTGTCAACTCAAACAGTAGCGCAACCCAAATCGTAAACAATAATACTCTCACACTAGAATCCGTCAGACTCAATAGTGTTAATACCACGATTTCAAATTCATCCACAGCCAGCACGTTAAATATAAATAATAGTACCCTCACATCTTCCTCTACCACCACAGTCTCCACCAACGGTAATAGTAATAATAGAATCGCAGTTAATATTAATCACAGTAACATTAGTAGTCCAGTTAGAGGCATTGCTGTTGCATACACAGAACTCACCGTACAAAATAGTGAAATTACCGTCAATAACCAAACAAATACCAGCCTAACTACAGCCGGTATTGATGATACGGGATACAGTGGTAGTACGATTATTTTGGACAATAGCTCAGTCTTCGTCAATAGCGTAACCACAACCTCATCAAGCTGTGAATATACATACAGTCGCTGCACATACGGCATACACTATGGTAGTGCTACTCTTAGAAATAATAGTAGTGTCAACGTAACAACCACCTCAAAATCTCCGGCATATGGAGTAAGACCATACTTTCAAAACGCCTCTGCCACCATAAACGATAGTAGTGTCACCGTTAATGCGAACGGAATCGGCTATGGCGTCGATGGTACTAGTACCATTAACAATGGCAATATCTCCGTAACTAGCGAGGCATCAACAGCCTATGCGCTTAATGGAAGCCCAACCATCAATGGTGGTACTATTTCTGCAACAAGTAAAAGTAGCAACACGGCCTATGCTGTTGCTGGCGGAACTATCAATGGTGGAAACATTATCGCTAATGCCGAATCTGGTGCAGCTTATGGTATATATGCTAGTAGCGCATCTACCAGCAGAACCATAGTATACGTAAATGGCGGCAATATTACTGCTCACAGTGATAGTGGCGTAGCATGTGGCGTGTACGGCTATGAATACAATTCAACATGGTATGGCTACATGGTGATGACTAATGGTGAAATAAGTGCAGACTCAGATACCGGAACTTCCTATGGCGTAAGAGCATCTAGAAATACAATCACTGGTGGCAAAATTACCGGTGGTACATATGGCCTATATGGCGGATCTGGTGCAGCTTCCACTATTGGATCCAATGATGGGAATATCAGTATTGCTAGCCCAGAAATCATTGGTGGAAGTTACGCTCTATACAATGGCTCTGCAGACTTCTATGATGGCGTACTTCGCGGCGGAACCGAAGCATACCAAGATGGGGTTATTAAGGCAATTGCCGACAATGCCTATATTTACACGGAAACTCAAACCCTAGGTGAAGGTGAAAACGCAAAAGAGTATGAAACTAAATATTTAGTCGAAGAACACAGCGTTGCCAGAATAGGAGAAACAGAATACAACAAGCTAAGCGACGCCATCACAGCTGCAAATACAAACGACACTATAGAGCTCCTTGAGGATAACTATCTTTTCTACACACTAACAATACCAACAGAAAAAGAAATCACTATTCATACTAATGGATTCAACATCTTCACCGGTAATACTATTATAAACAACGGAAAAACGACTATAAAAAACAACACGCAAAACCCATCTCCAACTTTTGTTTATCGTGGAACAGGATACTACATTACAAACAACGAAAATGCAGAATTAAGCCTAGAAAAAATTAACATATCTGCACCATACATAATGGACAATAAAGGATCCCTCAACCTAAACAATGTTACACTTAACGCATCAAATACAGCCATTCAAAACAGTGGCACACTTACGGCACAGAATCAAATTAACCTTAGCGGAAACACCTACCCAATTCATAATAATGGCGAAGCCACTATTACCGACGCAACACTAACTGGATCACAAATAGTCAACAATTCTGGCACACTAAATCTTTCAAATAGTACAACAGCAATTAATGGTAGCGGTATAAAAGAGTATATCGTTAATAAAGGAACCCTCAACCTAAGCTCATTTAATGTAACTCTCGAGAATACAGCATACAGTAATAATACAAGCGATTCAAACTACGCCCGCACTATATATAATGAAGGTGTCTTAAATATCTCAAATAACTCCACCATACAACACATAGTAGGAACCGAGAGTACATCCTTTAAGAACGGTGCAAGCGGAATTCACAATTACGGCGGCACAATTACGATTTCGAGCTCCTCCATCATAGTAGACGGAACCAATACATCAAGTAGTATCTTCGGAATATATAATCCAACCGGTACCATAACCATTGAAAATGGCACAGTAACAGTATCTGGCCAAACATCAAGCTACGGCATCTGGAATAATACCGGCACCGTCACCATCGGTATCGCTGAACCAGTCACCTCACCAAACTACGGTCGCGACACCGCCGACGTCTCCCTCACCAATCCAGACATCAAAGCTATTGGCACCAGCACCGGTATCGGCGTCAAAAATAACACCGGTAGAATCTACTACTACGATGGCGTCATCACCGGATCTACCGCCGCCATGCCAGAAATCCCAGCCGGTATCGAATATCTCTACGAACCAAAAGATGAAGTCGACACAAACGGCTACCACGTCCGCACTCTCGAATGGATGCGCGAGCAACCTGGCCTGTAAACCTATTATGGTTTAACGCCAATCCTACTTCTTCCCTGTTATTCCACCCAAAATATGTTATAATAGTGGAATGAAAATCTTGGGAATTGAGACAAGTTGTGACGAAACCGCTGCTTCCGTCGTGGAAGATGGTGTCAAAATTTTGAGCAACGTCGTCGTTTCTCAAATCGACATCTTTGCCGCCTATGGTGGCGTCATTCCAGAAATTGCCGCCCGTTCCCATCTCGAAGCTATGATGCCAGTCGTCGAAAAAGCTTTAAAAGATGCTAATTGCACCTGGGACGACATCGATTCGATCGCCGTCACCCACGCTCCAGGCCTTCTTGGTTCCCTTCTCATCGGCACCCTCACCGCTCGCACCCTTGCCATTCTCCACGATAAGCCACTTTACGCTACCCACCATCTAAAATCACACATTTATGCCAACTGGTTAAATAATTTGTCCGAACAAAGTGGGAACGAACAGAACCAGAACGAACAAAAACAGAACCCAGAATTTCCATTGCTCGCGCTCGTCATTTCGGGCGGCCACACTCAAATTCTTTACATGCCAGCCCATAACGATTTTAAAATCATCGGCACTACCCACGACGATGCTATCGGCGAATGTTTCGATAAGGTTGCCAAAATCCTTGGTCTTCCCTACCCTGGTGGCCCAGCCATCTCTAATGCTGCTAAAAATGGCGACCGCAATAAATATAAATTCCCTCATCCAAAAGTTGATGAATTGGACTTTTCATTCTCCGGTCTCAAAACCGCTGTGCTTCGCACCGTCCAAAAAGAACTAGGCCTCCCAATTTCTCACCCATCCCACGATCTCAAAAATCATCTCACCGAGCAACAAGTTGCAGACTTTGCCGCTTCATTTGAAAAAACCGCCGTCGACATCCTCCTCGAAAAACTAGAAAAAGCAAAGCAAGAATACCCAGAAACCAAATCCATCGTCTTTGCCGGTGGCGTCAGTGCTAACAAAGCCTTAAGAGAAGCTGCCGAGAAGAAATTCCCTGGTTGCTACTTCCCAGAGCTCAAGCTCTCCGGAGACAACGGCGCAATGGTCGCTGCCGCCGCATATTACGAAATCATCTCCGGCGTCCAGCCTACCGACCCATACAGCCTCAATATCTACCCGCGAATATCTATTGAAAAATAAAAAATAAGCCTCGCAAAGAGGCTTATTTTTAAGAAAGATTCCTACGGTTTTACAGTTGCGTATGCATCTCCAGTGGCTGCATTATAGCATTGTTCACCAGCATAGGCTTTTTTGAGATCATCAGTATTATAATCATCACAATCTAGTTCAGCCTGAGTGTAAGTAAAGAATTTCCATTCAGAAGTAGGACTTACGCGATAAAACAACGCAGCAGCATCAAAACCACTAACTGTCCATCTTTGATAAGGAGAAACCTCACTATCAATAATCTTGTGGTCTTTCATAACACCCAAATAATAAGGGTATTCACCATTAACTTCTTTCACGGCACTAGCCAATTCGTTAATGGTTGCAATAGTCTCATCTGAAACCCAACCTTCATAAGCACATACGACGGTAGCAGCCGAAGAATTATCCGCAGAGCAGCGAATGCCATTAGATTCGTCGTAATATTTCTTAGAACCATAATAGCTCTCTTCAGACTTAAATCCGCGCTCGATAAGTTCCTCGTCTATTTTTTCAACAGCCTTACCAATAGTATCAAGATTATCGTTATACTTAGCCTTAAAGCCATAAGCCTTCTCGGTAGAGGTCAAAGTCTTTAAGTCTCTAGCTTTCGTTCCAACATAATAGTCATTGGTAGAAACAGTAGAAATATCATCAATGTATTCCAAATAAATATCTCTCAAATCATTAACCAAAGTTTTAACCTCAGTATCTTTGATAGCAAAATAATCAACTTCTTCCTCAGGCTCATCGTCATTTTTTGTATCTTTATTCTTTACATCACCATCCTCTACATCGTCGCGAACAGTGATTGAATTGATTTGATCCTTCAAATCAGCAATTTCATCATTCTTCTTTTGTAATCCAATAAACGAATATGCACCAAAAGCCAAACCAGCAACAGCCAATGCTCCGAGAATTGTAATTCCGGCAATTAAACCTTTTGATTTTTTATTTTTAACTACCACCGGAGCAACTACTTCACCCTGTGGCTGAATATTATTAGAATCCATTAGACCCATCCTTTCTGCTTATATTTATAACATAAAAAGAAAAAAGGAGCCACATGGGCTCCTGAAGGTAAAAGTTTTTAGTGGCCAAAATCGAGCTAGCCACGGGACAGTATTACGATGCGGAAGCAAGTCTCAGAATATCTCTCGAGTAAATCAAATCAGCTTCACTGTAGTAAGTCTCAAGCAATGAGCGATTCCAGTAAAGCCAGGCACGTTCGCCATCCTCATTCAACCGTCCGATCAATTTCTCTGCGGAAGCACCATTAGCCATAAGGCTAATAACATTCTCCTCGATGTCTTTTGTATACATACTATCAATAAGAGAATCGGCATTGCAGCCCCATAAGAGTAATAAATCCAGACGATTTGCGATTAACTGCGGGGATAGTCTCTTGAGCATACGATTATGATCGATCTTAGCGCCTTTAGAAATAAGCGCATCATGATGTCTAAAAATACATTCACTCGACATCATCTCAAGCAGAACGTCAAAATCCGTTACTCCAGCTTCAAGAAACTGACAGGCAAGATGATCGGTCATATCCTGAACATTATTGCCCTTCTTGAAGGCGTCCTTAAGCTCCTTAAACTCGTCCTTTAAAAACTTTTTTGTCAAAAGGTCCATATACTTTTCCTCCTAAAGTATAAAAAATTTGGCTTAAGCCATTTTCTTATTATACACCAAAAGCATAAAAATTTCAAGTCCCAAAACGCTAAAGAAAAACCTACCAGAGATAAATCCCCAGTCGTCATACAAACATCCAATAAACACAAGCGTAAACCCCAGAAGCACCTCAAAGCGTGTTATAATAAACCCATGGAATTCGTCATTTTGACCGAAAAAGAGTTTACCGATTTTGCCGAAAAACACGAAAATAAGTCTTTTTTTCAGACCACAAAAATTGCCAGTATCAGAGAGAAAAACGGCTGGAAACCATACTTTGTCGGGGTAAAAAAATCCGGCAAAATTCTCGCTGCTACTATGATGGTTGCAAAAGTTACTTTTGCGGGCCACAAAACTTTCTATGCTCCAGGCGGCCCACTTATTAACTACGAAGACGAATCACTACTTAATTTCTTTGTAACCGAGCTCAAAAAGTACCTCAAAAAAGAAGGCGCCTACGTTTTTCATATCGACCCATATTACGAATTAATTGAGCGCGACAAAGACGGAAAAATCGTGTCAAGTGGTTTTAATCACGAAAAAGCCGCCGAGAATCTCAAAAAGCTCGGCTTCAAACAGATGAAAATCTCTGAACAGCCAAAATACCTTTTTGTGACAGATATCAACGGTCGTACCCCAGAAGAATTACTAGAATCTTTTAAAGGCAATACCCGCAACAAAATCAGCAAAACCGAAAAACACGGCATCAAAATCACAGAATTAGTAAAACAAGACTTGACACGCTTCAAGAAGATCACAGAAGAAACTTCCAAACGCCGCGGTTTTCACGATAAAAGTCTTGACTACTACGAAACCATGTATGACCTCTTCAAAGACCAGGTAAAATTCCTCGTCGCAGAAATTGATCTAAAAGACTACAAAGATCGCTTGACAAGTTCCCTCACCTCTCTAGAAAAAGAGCTGTCAAGCCTTGACAAAGAATTAGAGCAAGCAGAAAAGGCCCTAAAAAATCCAGATCGCGACACCACAAAAGATAATCAACAAAAGAAAAAAATCAAACGTATCGAAAACTCTAAAAAGCCAGTCGAAGCCGCTATCGCGGATGCTAAAAATAGATTAGAGGATGCTAAGAGCATTAAAGAAGATAAGCTAGACTTATCCGCCGCTATGTTCGTCTTATATGGAGACGAAATTATCTACCTCTTCTCTGGTTCATACGAAGAATATATGAAATTCGACGCCCAATACCTTATCCAATGGTACATGATTAAATACGCCGCAGAGCACGGCTATAAACGTTATAATTTCTACGGAATTCAAGGACTACCAGATCCAAAAGCTAAAGATTACGGAGTTTACGAGTTTAAGCGTGGCTTTGGGGGTCGCGTAGTTGAGTTACTCGGCTCCTACGAGCTCCCAATCTCACCTCTATACAAAGTCCATAATTCCCTTTCCAAAGCAAAAGGTCTCATAAAAAGATAAAGGAATAATATGATACTAGATTACAATCTTCTTCAATCCAAATCCTGGCAAAAACTTCAAAAAGACCTCGGGAAAAAGACCTTTTTTGAAGAAACCCCAGATTACACCTACCTAGCAACACTCGAGAAGACGCCAGTTCTAAATTACTTATACGTTCCCTACGGTCCATGCTCGGTGTCTCCTACGGCCTTTAATGAGGCCATAGAAAGCCTTAAGCGCCTTGCCAAAAAAGAAAACGCTACATTTATCAGGATTGAGCCCAGAAACGCTCAGAACGCCAAAATTTTAATAAATAAGGCCAAATTTCACAACCTATACATCAAGAAAACCAAAGATCTTAACCCAAAAGAGACCTGGATTATCGATATCTCCGGAGAAGAAACAGAGGTCAAGAATAAAATTCCATCCCGCCTCCTCCGTTACTATCGTAATGCTGCCAAAAACGGCCTTACCATTGAAACCTCAAAAAACCCAGACGACATCAAATATCTTGTAGATCTCCAGAAGGCCTTAGCTAAAACCAAGAAAATCAACATCTTCTCCGAAGAATACCTAAGAACAGAACTAAAGCAAGACTTTGCAACGCTTTATTTAGTGAAATATAAAAACCCAGAAGAAGAAAACGCTGAACCAAAAGTTGTAGCCGCCGGGCTTGTCTTCGACGACAAAACTACGCGCTACAATCTCCAAGGTGCTCAAGACGAAGAATTCCGCAGATTCCATGCCACAGGTATTCTAACAGTTCAACTAATCCTAGACGCCAAAGCAAAAGACCTCAAGCTCTTCGATTGCTGGGGTATTGCACCAGAAAACGCGCCAAAAAATCACCCATGGGCTGGCTTCACCGCCTTCAAGAAAACCTTTGACGGTGAAGAAGTAGACTTTGCCGGCACCTGGGATCTAATCTTGAATCGAAATAAATATCGAACTTATTCAATAATGCGAAAGATTAATCGTTTACGAAGAAAAATCTAGAACAACAAATCAAAAAATGGGAATCAAGCGATTCCCTTTTTTAGTGCTTTTCTGGAACCGAAAGGGTTTTCGCGAAGCGAAAACCCAAGGGGTAAAATACGTTTTTTGACCCTATTTTTTCGTATATTTATCCAAGTTAAATAAAGGATTTTTATCTTGATCAATAATTCCCTGCGCCTTTTTTAGTAACTTATTTAAACCGGCTTCAGAATTCGCCGAGCCAACATGTACAGTTTTCACAACTTTTCCCTGCTCCTTATAACAAACCTGCACACCAGTAGCACCGGAAGTAGTTGGGAATTTTCGAATAAATGCCATAAAGAGATTATAGCAAAAATTTAAACTATAATTCCCTGCTCTACTGCTCCAAAAAGTTTTTCTGGAGCCGATAGGGTTTTTCGCGAAGCGAAAAACCCTTGGGGTAAAATACCTTTTTTCGACCTATTTTTTCGAAAGCGTTTCCCTATTTTTCTTTAGCTAATGACAAGAACCTAACCCATAAAAAAATAATGAAGAAGCCTTGGCTTGCTTCATTATTTTTTAGAAGTTCTTGGAGTTAGCTAAAGAAAAATACCACAACCTTTTCCACAAAATTAGCCGACAATTCCCCAACTTTTTACACAGAAACCACAAGCAATTTCCTACTAGTTCCCTATATATTAGCAACCACTTGACTTAGCATCCCGCATACGTTAACATGGAAATAACAATTACCGCGAGTGGGCTGTAATTGGGAGTATTGATCGGTGAAACACTACGCAAAACTAGTGTAATTGTTGGTTATGACATAAACGCTAATGCTTGTCAATCGTAATAAAGTATAACCAATATAAAAGCAAAAAAATTCACGTGCAATAACAGAGGTATTTTGTTGTGAAATAAAAATTTCACGATATATTTTGGCATTTTCACAATGCAAAATACCAAAAACTCAACAGGGAATAGTCCACAATAGGAGGTAAAATGGCAAAACTCTACTTCAGATACGGCGCAATGGGTTGCGGCAAAACGATGCAACTTCTCCAAACTGCCTTCAACTACGAAGAACGGGGAATGAAAGTTTGCGTTATAAAGTCCAAAACCGACACCAAAAACGGAGAAAAACTCCTTACCCGTATCGGACCAGAGAGAAAAACCGATTTTACCTTCACTAAGCGAGATAATATCTACAATAAAATCAAAAAATCATACAAAAATGTTAATTGCATCCTTGTAGACGAAGCTCAATTTCTCACCAAAACACAAGTCGATCAACTCCTACAGATTACCGTAGATTTCAATATCCCAGTCATGGCCTATGGTCTCAGATTAAACTTCCGCCAAGATGATAGTGGATTTGAGGGTTCAACAAGACTCCTTCAGATAGCACACGACATCGAAGAACTCAAAACCATCTGTGAATGTGGCAAAAAAGCAACCATGAACGCCAGATTTCTAAACGATAAACTAGTTACAGACGGCCCAGATATCCTCATTGACGACGGCCACTCCAAGGTTGAATACAAGGCTCTCTGTCCAGCCTGTTATTACAGATTAAAAAACGAGAAATAAAAATGGCCCCAAATTAGGGGCCATTTTAAACGAACAATTCTTAGCCGTTACGCCTCCAGCCAAGAATTAGAATAATGTGAAATTACCGATCATAGGAGCCAGAGTATTAGCTGTGGTACTCATTGTCTTAATAACAATATCAAGAGCAGGACCAACTACATCCTTACGAGTATCACCTACGGTGTCACCTGTAACTGCAGCCTTATGAGTAGCTGTACCCTTACCATAATCTTTAATCAATTCAGCAAGAATGCCTTCCTTGATTCCAAGCTCATTGGTAGGATCAAACTTGTCACCAAAAGCACGCTGCGCATATTCACGCTTCTGCGCATCAGAGAGTTTATCGTACAAAATTTCAGCAATCTCTCCTGATTCGACAATCTTTTTGCCATTATCGAAGGCACCACCGGAGTTGCCATTAAATATCGCAGAACCGATAGCAACAATGGTCGAGCCAACCAATATACCACCTACGAAGGGAAGGCCAAACAAAAATCCGCCCACAATAGGCACGCAAACAGAGAAAATTGAAGGAACAATCATCTTATGAAGCGCTTCTTTTGCGGCCATGTCAATCAGTTTGTTGTACTCAGGTTTAACTTTACCTTCAAGCACACCAGGAACAGATAACTGTCTATCGCCCTCGTCTGCCATCTTCTGAGCCGAATCAATCGTGTTATCGGTAAGAAGACCAGAGAAGAAGTAAATCAGACCGCCACCGATAATAGCACCAGCCATTACTGCAGGAGCCGCAATATTCAAGATTGCAACGCCACCTGTGGAACTATAATTGCCCACAAAAGCAGTAATCAAAGATACAGTAGCATAAGCAGCACTACCAATCGCGAAACCTTTACCTATCGCAGCAGTGGTATTACCACATGCGTCAAGCTTATCTGTTATAACACGTACCGCATGAGGTAAATGGCAACTTTCAGCCAGACCGCCAGCATTATCGGCGATCGGACCAAAAGCATCGACAGCTACAGTTACACCTACGAAACTCAGCATTCCTAATGCTGAAATTGCAATACCATACTCACCACAAAGTTTATAAGAGACAAGCATGGAAATAGCAATTACAAGTATCGGAGGCAAACAACTACGGTTACCTAAAGCATCACCCTTAGTAACTACAAACGCACTACCTTCTGTCGCAAAATAAGACAACCTTCTGGTCGGCTTATAATCAGTTGAAGTATAATACTCTGTAATCTTACCAACAGCAACACCAGAAACAATTCCAAGCACAGTCGAAAGGAAAGGAGAAGCCCAACCGCAAGAAAAATCAGCATAAAGCTGCGTATTTCCAAACAGGAAATAAGCTCCGCCAAGACCAGCAAGAAGTGTTAGTCCAGCTGCAATATAGGTACAAATATCAAGCTCTTTACCAGGATTATTACCAAGTTTACGAACAGAGGCAATAATACAAGAAATCAGACAAGCAATTAAACCACTGCCAGCCAATACGAGCGGATACCAAATTGTAGCATTGTAAGTAGAATCAGGAACAACGATACCACCTTTTACAGCATTAAAATAAGCCGTAGAGGCAATAATCAGCGAAGCCGCAATAGTAGCAACATAACTCTCAAGAAGATCAGAACAGTTACCAGCTACATCATTGACATTATCGCCGATAAAGTCAGCCATAACGTTAGGAACCTTTGCATCATCCTCAGGAAGATCATGTCTGTTCTTTGCAAGAATATCAGAAGAGATATCGGCAGCCTTTGTATAATTGCCACCACCAACTCTATTAAACATAGCAACTACAGAACATCCTAAGGAATAAGTAGTAATGTGCATTATTGTCGGATTACATTTTAGTCCGCCAATCAAACCAACAGCCTCGGCAAAAGGATCAACCTCGCCAAAAATAATCAGCACGAGGACGAGTCCAAAAATACCAAAGGCAGGCACACCAATACCAGAAACAGAACCACCAGCAAAAGCAACCTGAAGGGTCTTACCGATGTTCTTAGTCTCAAGTGCGCGATTGGTTGTACGAACGTTTGCATAAGTGGCACAATTCATGCCAAGAATACAAACCGCCGAAGACATACAAGCACCAAAAATAAAGGTAATACCAGCAAATTTCTCTACAAAAAGCGTAAAGAAAACAGCTAGTGCCAGAACAGCAATTATGATAACTTTATATTCAGCACGCATAAAAGTTTTTGCGCCACTTCGAATAATTCCAGCCATCTCCTGCATGTTTTCATTACCTTCAGGCAGTCTCTTTACCTTGCAATAAGTAAACCCGAGATAACACAGTGCCAACGAAACGCCCACAAGTAGGGCAACGTATAACAGCGACATAACTTTTCCTCCTTTTTAGTTGTGAAGGAGTCCCCCAGAAAAGCAGGACTACAAATTCTACCAAATTGTAAAAACTTTCATCTCACCCCTGGCGTAATAGAGGTGGACACTCGAATTGTAACAAACAAAAACAGAGATGGCAAGCATAACCACCTCTGTTAATTGTTGTGCTATTATTTAATCAATTCAAGCTCAGTTTTGAGGCGAGCCACGAGCGCTTCTTTCTCAGAAATCGCATCACGCGTCTCTTTTACAAGCTCTGCCGGAGCCTTCTCAACGTAGCGTGGATTCATCATACGAGCATTAAGTGCATCAAGTTCACAACCAACCGCCAAGATCTTCTCGGTCAAAGTCTCCTTAAACTCAGCTACCACCTTCTCCGGAACATCTAGGTAAACTTCGTGGTTGGCAAGTGCCAAGCGAATACCCTTCGGAGAACCTTGCGTAGAGCTCACTGCAGGCACTCTAGCAAGTGTCTTAATGAGAAGCACATTATCAGCCACCAATGAGTCATCGCCATAGAGGACAGGCCATTTTTTGCCTCCTGGAATCGCCTGCATAGTGCCTCTGATTTCAGACACGATAACCATAAGCCTTTCGAAGTTCTCAGCTGATATAGCGTCAAATTTGAGCTTAGGCGGCCATTTTTGATTGATGATGAAGCCCTCAGTCCAGGACAAGTTCTGCCAAATCGCTTCCGTCACGAATGGAGCAAACGGATGAAGCGCAATCAAGATATGCTCAAGCGTAGTCTTAAGAAGCGCGACATTCTTGTAAATTTTCTGGCTTTCTACGAACCAGTCTGCATACTTATCCCAAATCGTAGCATAGAGCATCTCTTCCGCCTCAGCAAAACGATAATCCTTCATACTCTGTTCTACAAAGGTAAGACAATCGTTAATCTCGCGGCAAATCCAGTCTTCACCCATATTTTCGGTAATATAATTACCGGATTTAAGATTCAAATTCTCACCAAGTTCACCCTCAGCAGCACCCTCAGTTTCGTCAACAATTGACTGAATAAAACGGGAAATATTCCAAAGCTTATTACAGAGGTTGCGACCAGTAATCACAGATTGCTCAGAGAAGGCCTGGTTAAGCCCAGCTGAACGTCCACGGAGAATACCTAGACGGAACGCATCCGAACCGTACTTCGAAATCATATCCATCGGGTTAATCACGTTACCCTTAGACTTAGACATTTTCTTACCATGTTCATCAAGCACGAGGCCATGGAGGTAAACCTCTTTAAATGGTACCTCGCCAGTCACATAGAGACCCATCATAATCATCCTAGCCACCCAGGCAAAGAGAATATCAGCACCAGTTTCCATCACGTTAAGAGGATAATAAGGATTTACGCCACCCTCAGTCCAGTCCGTACAAACAATTGGCCAATGTGAAGAAGAGAACCAAGTATCAAACACATCTTCATCGCGTGCGTACTTTACGCCGCCAATCTCAATCGTTTGCAAATTCGTACGGCGATCGAATACCCATTCTGGCGCACCTGTCGCCTCAGGAGAAATCTTCTTAAACATCGGGATTGGAATACCCCAAGCAATCTGACGGGAAACGTTCCAGTCTTTAAGGCCCTTGAGATAATTGATCAAGACTTTCATCTTGTTCTCTGGATGAAACTTAATCTCACCCTTCTCAAGATGCTCAATGGCCATAGCGGCCAATTTCTTCATGTCGATAAACCACTGTTCCTTGAACATTGGCTCAATCACGGTACCACACTTGTAACAATGAGCCACAGAGTGAGTAATCTTCTTTTCACCAATCAAAAGACCAGCCTCTTTAAGATCAGCAAGCACAGCTTTGCGGCATTCAGCAGTAGTAAGACCAGCGTATTTCTCTGGCACATTAATCATGTGGCCATCTTCGGAAATCACCGAAATCTTCTCAAGATTATGGCGCTCGCCCACCTCAAAATCATCAAAGTCATGTGCTGGCGTAATCTTCACTGCACCAGTACCGTATTCCATATCGGCATGCTCATCAGCAATCACTGGAATCTCACGATCGGTAAGGGGAAGATGGACAGTTTTACCCACGATTTTCTCGTAGCGGGTATCTTTTGGATTTACTGCCACAGCAGTATCACCAAACAACGTCTCTGGACGAGTAGTAGAAACGACGATTTCGCCACCCTCATATGGATATGCAATATCCCAAAGGGAACCAGCCTCATCAACGTGCTCCACCTCAATATCAGCAAAGGCGGTTTGGTGCTTCGGACAGTAATTTACAAGCCTTTTACCTCTGTAAACAATGCCGTCATTCCACATTTTTTCAAAAGTCGTATAGGCGCGATCTACCACATTCTCATCAAGAGCAAAGGTAAGATCATCCCAAGCACAAGAAGCGCCAAGTGCACGGAGTTGGAGCTCCATGTTGCCACGTTGTTGCGCCACAAAATCCCACACCTGGGCGTAGAGTTCATCACGAGTATATTCGAAGCGAGTATGTCCATTTTTCTCGAGGTATTTTTCATACACCACCCAAGTTTCAAAACCAGCGTGGTCTGCCCCTGGCACATACCAAGTAGAAAGCCCTTTAAGGCGATAGAAGCGAGTAAGCGAATCTTCGATTGCGATAGTAAGACCATGGCCAATATGTAAGTTGCCATTAGCATTCGGTGGTGGCATCACGATCGAGTAGGTCTTGGCATCCTTACCAAAAGACTTCTTCTCAATACGATCATCAACTCCATTGTGGTCATTGTCTACTGGCACAGTAGGAATCGTTGGCTGAAAAACTCCGCCAGCTTCCCAAGCGCCGTAAATATCTGTTTCAAAATCCCCCGGTTCATAACTACTCGCAAATTTCATACCTATATCATACCATATTTTCAAGATTATCTCTAGTAGAGCTGAGCTTGACAAATTCACCCTTCTGTGCTAGTATAAAGCTAACCGCTATTCAAAATAAAAACCTAAAAAAAGGAAATTTATATATGCCAAGAAATATGGAAATTTCTTCTGGTGAAGGAATAGCTCCACGTACAAAAGCCGAAAACAAAAAAATCGGCCAAGTCGCGCTCTTTTACCGATTCGGTCCAGATGGCAAAATCGAATTATCATAAAAAACGCACCTAATTGACTAACATAAACAGGAAAATAAACTTGAGTCCAGCGGAAAGAAATATTCCGACTCCAACAGAAACACCAATACCAACACCTACCCCTACAGAACAACCCACCCCTATTTAAATAATTATAAAAAAAGAGCACCCATGGGTACTCTTTTTTTATTTTCTAAACTAGAATGCTAATTTCTTTTGAATTTCTTTAAACTCATCCTCAGATAATTCAAGATAACGATTATAATACCAAGTCTCATCATATGGCTCAAGATGAATATGAGCATGCGGCACATCTGTACCAACCACGCGAAAAAGCGTCCTCGCACCGAGCACCTCTTCCATATGCTTAGCCACCTTCTTGGCGGCAAGCCACAGGGAAATATAGTCCTCCTCAGGAAGTTCATAAATCTTGTCCACCTCAATCTTTGGAATCACTAATACGTGCCCACGAGTTGTTGGATGAATATCAAGAAAAGCCAAGTTCTTTTCGTCTTCATAAATCTTATAGCAAGGAATCTCGCCGGCTACAATCTTCGCAAAAACACTACTCATTTTTCTCCTTCTGCCACCCTATCAATTATTCTTCGATTTCTTTTTTATCGCCAATCTTCATCAAACAGTAATAAAGTGTTGCCAGGAATGAGCCATATAGCAAACCGCCAATTACATCGGTAGCCCAGTGTACACCACCAGCAATACGGCCATTAGCCACAGCATAAATCATTGCGACCAGAATCGCGTCAAGAATCAAGCAAATAGCTTTAGATTTTACAAACTTTGGCAAAATCATCATTACGGTCAAACCAATCGTAGTAGCAAACAAAGTATGAGAAGAAGGGAATGATGGTTCAAGATTACCATCGATTAATACTGGGCGATAATTAATCACACAGAACTTCTCAAATAATACGTATACACCAAGCATCACCACATAAGTAAGCGCAAGCATCTTAATAGACCAGTCTACTTTTTTGAAGCTTTTGCGCTTAATAAGTTGCACAAAACCAAGCCCAGCAAACAGTACGCCAGCCACAATAATAGCGGCAATCATAATGTTAGACACTGTTAACCAATTAGAATTGGCCTCGATTGAACTATGAATCGTGTTGTTGGTTGTTCCAAACCCAACATCAGACATTACAGGACCCACCGGTCTCACGTCGACAAATTTAAGAGCAACGGTAAAAGCTACAGCTAGTAGCCCCAAAATCGCCGCTATAATCCATCTTTTTTTCATAAAAACTCCTTTTCTTTATTTTACACCAAAAAAGGCGCCTCGTCCAAGGTCGCCTTTTTATTATTGAAAACTAATCTTTCAGAGTTTTTATAAAATCATAGAACAACGGGTGCACGTGTAATGGTCTAGACTTAAACTCTGGGTGTGCTTGGGTCGCTACGAAGAATTTATGATCAGGTGCCTCAACAAATTCCACTAGCTTACCATCCGGAGAAGTACCAGATACCACAATTCCACCCTTCTCAATCTCTGGCAGATATTCTTGGTTTACTTCATAACGATGGCGGTGCCTCTCAATCACTTTTACGTCACCATTCTTCTGCACAACCGTACCATACACATACTCGCCACATTCTTCTACTTCAGCACGATAAATCTCCGCCGCACGTGTGCCGTGTTTCAAAGTAGCAGGATAATCGCCAAGCCTCATCGTACCGCCGGTAGATTGCTTGCCTTCCTGACCCGGCATAATGTAAATCACATTCTTAAAGCCACGAGGCTTCACAAAATCTTCATCGTTCAAGAACTCTTCGCTACCAGCCGCCTTGAGCCCACCACGACGAGCCGCCGCAATACAAGCTGCCTGAAGACCAAGACAAAGCCCAAGATATGGTTTATCGTTCTCAAGACAATAAGTAGCAGCTTTAATCTTACCTTCAACACCACGAAGGCCAAATCCGCCCGGCACCACTACACCATCCATCGCAACTAGAGTATCCATCGCCTTCTGATAAGCAGCGATGCTCTCTTCGTCTTTAAGATCACCCTTGCCAAGATCCTCGGCATTAATCCAATTAATCTCCAGATTCACCTTATTATGCGCAGCTGCAGCCTTTAAAGCCTCAGTCACACAGATATAAGTATCATCATTGCCTACATACTTCGCCACGAGGCCAACCTTCACGGTCTTATCATGCCTGGTTGAGCGAAGCTTCGAGAACTTCTCCCACTTAGACATATCCGGAGCAGTATCGTCATTTACAAAATCATTCAAAATCTCGAGCACCCCAGATTTAAGCACATTGAATGGTACATCGTAAACCGAGTTAATATCAGGAAGATTCACTACTGCATCCCCAGAAATACCAGAAAACGCCGCAATTTTCTCACAAATCGCACGCGAGCACGGCTTCTCAGTTCTTACACACACAATATCCGGAATAATACCAAACCCACGTAGATCTTTAAGTGCATTCTGAGCTGGCTTCGTCTTCAATTCTTTACTCGTATTAATGAACGGCACATAAACCACCGAAAGATAGAGACAATTCCTACGGCCAACCTTATTTGCAAACAACCTAATCGCCTCAATAAACGGCAAACCTTCGTAGTCACCCACAGTACCACCAATCTCAACAATATGTACATCCGAATCGGCGCTTGCTTTCTCAATTTTTTCCATCACGAGATTTGTAAAATGGGGAACTAGCTGCACAGTTTTCCCATGGAAACCACCAGCGCGCTCCTTCTCGATCAATTCTTTATAAATTCCACCAGATAGCGTAATCGAATATTTGGAAGTTTCAAAGTCGAGAAATCTCTCGTAGTGTCCAAGATCGAGATCGGTCTCAACTCCATCGTGTGTCACGTAACATTCACCATGCTCTACTGGGTTCAAAAGCCCAGCATCCACATTTAGATAAGGATCGCATTTTTGCATCGTCACACGAAAGCCTTTAGCCTTCAAAATTGCACCCATCGAAGCGGCGGTAATCCCTTTTCCGACCCCAGATAATACTCCCCCTGTCACAAAGATATATTTACACTTTTTGTTTTTCATCATGGGACACCTCCTTCTTATCCCACCCAATTAAAAAATTACGCTTACCTTTATTTTACCATAAAGAGAAAAGCGCAATAGTATTTTTCGAGAATTTGGCGGAAGCTCGGGATATACATCCTCTCTACTTCCTTCAGAAACAAAATAAGAGAGCAAGCTCTCTTCTTTCGTTTCTGGCGGAAGCGAGAGGATTCGAACCTCCGAGACATTGCTGCCCACACGATTTCGAGTCGTGCGCCTTCAACCACTCGGCCACGCTTCCACGTATCATTGTAGCACAAAAAAACAGGGAGCACAAAGCTCCCCGGCTCAGGATGCTAAGTATACAAAGCACCAATCAAAGCTAGCATCGATTCGGAATACTTTTCACGCTGCACCACATCACGAATCAAAGAGAGCAATTTTACACCTTCATTTTCAAGCATGCCACGACCAGGGAACTTTTGCAAAATGTTTTCCACAGTGGATTCATTTACCTGTGCATAATTGTTCCATCCAAGCCCAGACAAGTACGCCATAATCTGCAATTGCCTAGCATCATTAGCATCCACAATACGCTCCCAGATTGTATTCATACGTTTCTTACGAGCCTCAAGTACAGCAGCTTCATTCGTTTGCCCATCCCAAACATTCATATCCTCCATGCGGATTCTACCAGAGAGAATCTCATCCAACATACCATCACCATTCACATCTTTGCCACCATTTATCTCTACGAGATCAATCTGCGCGCCATATTCACCGGCTCTAGCATACAAATCTTTCAAAATACGGAAATATACATCCTGCTCGCCATAAGTATTACGAAGAAAACCATCCATCGCCGTCATTAATTCATTCCTACGAACACCAATCTCGTGATTAAGCCACTCACGCCCTACATCCTCAAAATCCATCCTGGTAGGATAAATACGAATAAACTCTTTGAGTGCTTCCACACCCTTATATACACGATTGTCTACAAAAGATTCAAGCACCTTAATCTGCAACTTACCCTTATCCTGCGTAATTGCGAAATAGATATCTCCAAAACTCTTGCCTTGTTCGTCTGGCCTACCTACATAAAGCAGGAAATTGCGCAAATCATCATATGTAATTCGGCTTTCAAGGATCTTCTCGTACAACCGCTGTTCCTCGTCAGCCCCCAAATCAGCATCTTTAATCTTATCGATTTGCCTAAAATTTCGCGTAAGAAGCGCATGAATAATTCGGCGTCGCAAAAAATCACCATCAATCAAATCACTATAGATATCTACACTTTGATTATTCATATACCTTATGTTTGTTATATTTTATAACATTCCTCTTCATTTTTCAAAAAAACGTGGTATAATAATAGTGTCACCCATCCGGGTGATGTTCGTTATAAATTTCTAGGTGGATGTAGTTTTGCATCCACATATGCACCCGTAGCTCAGTTGGATAGAGCGTTAGCTTGCGGAGCTAAAGGTCACACGTTCGAATCGTGCCGGGTGTACCATTAGAATAAAAAAATAGACCTTTAGGTCTCTTTTTTTATTCTAAATGTATAGCCGGCTAGATCCTTATCGTGCCGGGTGTCATCCTTATCGTGCCGGGTGTATTTAATCACAGGCCCCCATCGTGCCGGGTGTGTTTATCGTGCCGGGTATGTTTGCTAGATATGATATAATAATAGATAATATTTGCACCCGTAGCTCAGTGGATTAGAGCACTTGTCTTCGGAACAAGGTGTCGTGGGTTCGAGTCCCTCCGGGTGTACCAACAAAATGAGCCCTGTGGCTCTTTTTTCTTATGCTATAATTACCTTATATGGGTCTCTTCAATAGAAATAAAGTCAAAAACACAGCAGAAACCCCTTCCGCAAACAGCGCCAATGAATGGGATTCTCTTAAAAATGCCCAATTTAATGGCAGCAAGAATAATGCTATCACTTTAGCCGACGTAGTGTCACAGCCAAAACACGAGAAAGCTCATGATGCATACGGCAGAGAAATACTAATTACTCACGAACAAGCCCAAGAAAATAAAGTTATAAATAGATTTGAGAGGAACCTCGGTAGCACCGATGCTCCATCAGAAAGAGACCAAAAAAATTTTCTCGAAAAACTTGGCACCAACCAAATCACTTTAGACGACCAAGAGGATTATCTTAGACATATCTGCCGCCCTGGCGAAGTAATAACCCAAAACCAAGATGGCCAACTAGAAAAGGCTTACAGTCGCGACAAATTAGAAAACCTTTTATCTAAAGTCATTACTACACCAGACGCCTATTTGATCTATAAGGAAGCCCTCGGTCATCCGGATCAAATTTATTCAGCGCAACTATCCAATCTTATGCATGATTGCGAGACACCGCGAGAGTTCAATCGTAAAATTGGTGGCGATGTCATGGATAGGCTTCATCAACAGGGATATAACTATAATGACGCCAAAAAGGCTATGGAGCACTTCCAGGAAATAGTGTTTGGTAAGCAGCTTGAATACCAAAAGACTTTCGACCGACTCTACGCAAAAGCTGCCCAATATGTTGCAAATATGCCAGAAGAAACCGACATTCACTCCAGCACATTCAATATCCCAAATCAAAATTACAATGCAGTTCAAGATTATACCGAAAACAGAGAAATTGCACCGCAGCCAGAAGTTGGCTACGCATCCTACTCAAAAGGCCAAAAAGCAGCTTCAAGCGCAGTTATAATGCGACCACGCTTTGACGCGAACAACAAATTCTACGATTGTGTTCCAGTTAACGAACAACAAAAACAAAAGTATTACGAAAACTACATAGATAAACCAAACGAGGATACGCTATATATCAACGATAGCGCAAAAGTCTTTTGCGTATTCGATGGTGCAGGCGGTGTAGGAAACTACGGTGGTTCTTATGCCAGTAGAGCCTGTGCGGAAGCAACCGATAATTATATCAATAGTGGCCAGTTAGCTAACGACTACAAAAACTATAATGAAGTCATCCAAAAATACCGACAAGAGTTAGAAACAACTACTGATGATGACGAACGCAGAGAATTGGAGACACTTATAGAAAATATACCAACTCCACTCCAAACCATGGCCAACAAAATACAAGAGAATGCCGTAGAGAAAGGCCTAGGTGGCGCATCAACCGGAATTATAATCAACATTTCTGAAGACAACAAAAACCTAGAGTACCTAAACGTAGGCGATAGTAGACTTTATCTCATCCGCAACGGCAACCTCCATCAGATTAGTAAAGACGAAGGAGAAGGAAATGGCATCGAAAATGCCTTCGGTTTTGATAATTATTCACCAAAACAGATTGGCAACCTCGAGTTAGAGCCAGACGACATCTTATTCCTATGCTCAGACGGTATTATGGGTGACTGGCCAGGCCAAGAAATTAACCAGCAGACCATAGATAACATCATTCGCAGCAGCAACGACCCACAAGAAATCGTCAACCGCTTCATAGCCGCATCCACTAAACTAGACGATACTAGTGCCATTGCCATCAAAATTCCATCATCAAACAACCAAAAACAGCCAATGTATTACGGCGGCGCATACTAATTACCCCTATCATAATCTATCGACAAAATACAACTCTGCTGTATAATTATAGATATGGAAAAGAGTAGTGAAATTAAGAAAAGTGGTGGATTAAAACAAAGAACTCAAAAACTCAAAGCCAAATTACTTAGTACCTACTACGGCAATCCTATCAAGGATATGAA